>ERZ1066135.188-NODE-188-length-53858-cov-37.804713_pt1 | contig 53858 bp, 34 predicted proteins | sample MGYA00382782_ERZ1066135 | MGnify/ENA primary metagenome ERZ1066135 (study PRJEB33369, sample SAMEA5778365) | biofilm metagenome | biome: Industrial cooling water; feature: Water cooling tower basin; material: Biofilm | place: United Arab Emirates | collected... | reverse complement strand
TCTCAACATGATTAACTCATTTACACTTATTCCGATTTTTCATCCCCCATCCAAAACATTGGCTTTCTCCCATTCATATCAAGCCTTCTACCATTCCGGTCATTATTAGTTTGATCTGACAAACCTGAATCATTCCCTGTAAAGAAAAAATAAATATGGGCGCCAATAATTGATTCCTTTGCCCACTCAGGCGCAGAATAAGTTTCTAAAACTCCTTGTGGTTTTTTTATCCACTTCTGTGGATCCACAATATTTTCCTCTGAATCACCATTTCCTTCTGTTGGATTATATGGAACCATGACTCCTTCTGAATTTTTCTTATGTATCTCATAGTGCAAATGTGAGGCCGTTCCTTTTTCACTTCCCCTAGCAGATGCCCCAATTTCACCTATTTCCTGTCCTTCCTTAACCTCATCACCTACTTTGACTTTAATGGATTTTAGATGCATATAAACTGTTTGAAATGTCCCATCCTTGGCTCGGATTACTATTTGCCGACCTTCATCCCCACTTGTGGATTCTTTTACATCATGAACAACACCATCATGAGTAGACAAAACTGGAGCACCATAATCGTCGAACTTCGATCCAAAATTAATATCCAAGCCTTTATGATTCTTTGATGCATAAGGATCATCCTTAACATTTCGAGGACCAAACCAAGATGCCACTCTTCTAGAAAAATTGTTAAACTTTTCACGAACAGGCCAAGGAATCATTCCATCAAAATCAATAAAATTAATTGGATTGTCGAATGAAAAATTATAGGGACTGTGCCTTCGCATGTACTCAGCCAAAGGATCAACTACACCCCATCTCCCAATATCCGCCATATACATCCTAGCTCCATAATCGATAACTCCCCACTCTTCCTGCTCTTCCTTCCCATTGTACTTATACTTCTGCGGTTCTGAGTAGCTTCTGGTAAACGAGTTAAAAGTCAGCCCAAACGGATAATAATCATCCACCTGCACAATAGGCGTCTTGCTGTGTGTCACGGCAAAATCATCAAAATGCACATAGTTCAATTCATCGCTTTCATTGCTCACATACGCCATCACATAGCCATCTTGCAACATCACAGGCAAGTCTAGTTGTACCAATTCCTTTTGGAATTGCGCAGCTGTGCTTATCTGCTTAAAACCTGACGTTATAAAATTCATGTCTACATGAAAGTACATGTAACCCGCTGGTAAGCACTGTCCTACTTACAATTTGCTAATTTTTTTTGCAACTCTAGGCTGTCATACTTTCTGCGAAGACTAAGTGCTTCTAATTTTAAGACCGCTTCGTCTAACATTAGAATATCCTTAGTGCAATTATCAGCCACTTCCTTATAATAGCCACTTACTTGCTCTAATGAATCAATTTGTCGACTTAACGAAAAAGGAAGTTGAGAATCCTGTTGTTTACAGGATAACAAACAAATAGATAGTAACAATAGCCAAATACATATATTATTTTTCATTACTTAATAAAATTAATCAAGGTTCTGCCAGATGACTTATCTACTGGTTTTATAATATTTCCACTCCAGTAGAAGTGGGAAGAATTCTGTTTTGTTTTAGTTTCAGTGTTAGAATCATTTTTCTTGTCATAAGAAACAGCTTGCATAACATCTCCGCCTTGCATTTGCCCGCTCATCTGAACTGATCCAGAATTTGTACTTTCACCAGGTAAAAAAGCTGCTTGCACTGATAAATTTCCACTAATCATGTTCTCTGATGATGTCATCTCATCACGGGTAGTACCAGTCTTAAAATTATTTTCGGGAAGTGTTTCGGTAGTAATTTGTAGTCCAAATGCGCTTGCATTTTCACCTGTTCCCACAGTACCAAGAATTTGAATTGTAGTATGAACATTACCATTATCATCAGTGCAGGTTGAAGTTACCTTTGCGCTAGCAATGCCAACTCCGTTTGAATTGGAAATTTTACCATTCATATCAACATCAAAGGAGTATTCTGCTTGCTGTTCCTTCTTCACATCAGTATAAACATCTGTTTTATCAACCTGTATCTTTTCTCTTTTAGTTGCTTCTCCTTCAGAAGTAGACTTGATCGACCATTTCTCCAACCCTTCTAACTCCCTATGTGCAGTTACATTATTCTCCGAAAAAGCATACGTCGAGTTATACAAATACTTCTCCGCCAAAGGATCAATATTAAAAAATCTCCTGTACCTCCTATTATAATTCCTCCATTTAAAGGCTATCCAGCCGGTGGAGGTGTCGTGCTCCTGCTCTTGAAATTTGTACCTTACGGGCTCAGAAGCCATACGTTCAAACTCCCCAAACTGCATCCCAAACGGTGTATAATTCGAAGCATACACTACATGGGTCTTGACTTGGTAGATCGTGAAATCATCAAAATGGACATAATTCAGTTCATCGCTTTCATTGCTTACATACGCCATCACATAGCCGTCCCATTCCATCACTAGCGAATCCATCTGCACCAATTCCTTTTGGAATTGCGCCGCTGTGCTTATCTGCTTGAAACCCGACGTTATAAAATTCATATCTACATCAAAGTACATGTAATTTACAAAAGCTTTCGGAGCATCGTCATTGGTTTCGTTGGTTTTAGGAAGCAAGTTGTTTGGGAAATCCAATCCGCTCTCCAAGGCTGCCTGTGTCTGCGCACTCACCTCTGAAATGCCCGAAGCACCGGAATAGCCCGAAAGCAAGGCCGCCAACAACGCAGATTCGCTGATGAGCCCGTCGGTGCTGCCGTCTCCTTCGTAATAGGCATACGCACTTAGTTTCACCGTGTCGCCTTTGTTCACTTGCAGCATGGCCAACGGCCCTATCGGGTCGGTGCTTTCTATGCGGGCAGCTTTGTTGGCTCCCGGCACCAAGTCTTGGCTTGTGCTATTGGCCAAAGCCATAGCCACTCTAGTTTCAGCCACGTTTTGAAAGAGCGCTTCTTCTGAGGTCGCCAATTCCGTCTCCATCGTAGCGGTGTAGGTATAACTCTCGGGAGTCGTGCTAAATGTCAGCCGTGTATTTCCCAGATGGTCTTTCAAATGGTATTGGTATGCATTAACATCCAAAAAACAGCGCGCACCAAAATTCATCTGGCCTTCCCTTTTAGAAGACCTGATTTTTTCAGTGCCCCTCTCTTGATTATATGATAGTTTTCGACAGCCCATTGGGGTTTCAAAGATAACTACTTGATGGTGTATACACAGATTCCCCACCCTGTCTTTTTTGTCCTGTGGTATACCTTGCTCCGACAAGGTCAAGTGGGTTTGGAGACAGGATATCGCCAGATGTCGCCGTCGACAAACATAACTTGCATCTGGAAGAAAAAAACATCGGCTGGGAGATTGAATGACCTTCCCTGATTGATCTGGCATACGGTGGATTTCCCGGTCATTCAATCTTTCAGCTGATGCTCCAAGCGAACCACTACAGTCACTAGTGGCATTGATCTGTCAGAGCGCGGAATGAGCATTGAACCTCTACGGTTTTGGGTCTCATTCCCATACCTTCATCGGTGGCACAACTGTCAATATTTTGCACTACTCTTTCTCGCGAGCCGTCTGCGAGTGCGAGGCTACCCGGCCAGAAGAAGCCCGAAGGTATGAGGGTGACTGGCCGCCAGTGTCCCATGCCCAGCTGCCGCAGGCCAATCAATCATTTCATGGGCACGGGAGCCGAGCCAGCAGGCGAGCATAACACGGGCTGTGGCTGGGCTGATGGCGGTGCAAGCGTAGCGACCCATCGGGTGCACGGCCATTCAGGACAGAGAGAACAGCCGTGAGGAAAAAGGCAGGCAAAGCAGAGAACATGACAGACTCGGAGTGTAACGGAGACCCGAAGGGCTGGAAGGTTCCGCCGACTGGCGGATACTGATCAGGTCTGGCGTGTACTCTGCTGCCAACTGCTGACGAACACCGCTTTACCTGCTTTTGGGGCACGGAGTTTTACGCAGTGCAGAAGCGTTGGTCTGGGCTGGGTTTTGGGGCTACTTGTTTTTGAGGATTTCCGGTGATTGCCGGGTACTTACAATGTCCATGACCTGGATGACCCCTTTGTCTTCTCTGTACAAAACCTTGTAGTCCCGAACGACGATCCTCCGATACTTTGGATTGATGTCATCCACTTGATACTGCTGTGCAAATACGATTTGTTTCGGGCTTGCAAGTAGATCCGATTTTACATTCCTTGCACCCTGAGGGGACTTGTCTTTGTAATAATCATAAATGGCTTTCAGTGCCAGCTTCGCCTGATCGGTCCAGACAATTTTCAGCTTGTCCATCTACCAGTTCTCTGATTCTTTTTCCAATTCTTCCTGGGTCGTGTAATGACCCGACTTGAGCTGCTGCTCGGCCACACGCAACCGATGGTTGTATTCCTTCCGGGTCAACGGGTCACCCGTTACCGTGTATCCCACAATCATCTCATTCTCCAACAACTGATCAATCTTGTCCAGCAGGGACTCCTTGGACACATGCATGATCTTTTGCATCACGTCCCATTTTCTTTCCTGTATGTCCATCATGGCTAATTTCACTTAAAGTTAATTTATTCGGTAGTACTGAATTTTTTACGGAAGGATTTTTAATTCTCACCTGAGCGGATGGAAACGGTCTATGTCCATCTGTAAACTCTCCGTGTCGTTCTGACGGTACAACTCCGTGCTGTAAACCTTTTTGTGCCCGGCCATGTACTGCACTTCCCTTAGGTTGTATTGTTTCAGCCAGTGGGTGATCACACTGGTGCGGATTTGATGGGAATCAAGGAGTTCGGGTTCTTGTTTGCGCAGGCGTTGGAGCAGCCGTCTGTTGGCATCTGTGTACTTCGCATAGCCATGGATCAACAGCAGGTTACTTTCCTGCTGGCCAAAATGGTTTTGAAGCTCCTTACGGGTCTGGCTAATGTATCGATCCAACTCAATGATCTGACGGGCTTGCAGCGCCAATATACGTCTGGCACTGGTTCGGCTCCCCCGTATCGTAACCGTCCCGTTCAGTATGTGCACATCTTCTGTTTCAAGGTTCGACAAGGCGCTTACGTCCAGCCCCTGATACACCATCAACCCCACTGCGATCCGGTTCCTGATGGCGGAAGCCCGGGCGCTCGGTTTGGTGTTGCGCATGCCTTTGATGTCAAAATCCAGGTACAGGTTTTCCAGTTGTTCCTTCTTCAGTACGGGGTACAGCTTTCGGGTTTGCTTCACCCGGATATCCAGGTACCTGACCGGATTGGTCTGGATGACGCTGGCCTCTTTCAGGCTCTCAAAATAATGGGCAATGGCAATGAGGTAACTCTGCACCGTGCGCTGGTTGAGCTGGCGCTTTTTCAGGTGGCGTAAATACTCCATCAACTCGGCATACGTGATGTACTCCGGCTCCATGTGCCTGCCCTCTGCCCACGCAATAAACACCAGAACCACACGCAGGTACGATTCGATACTGCTGCGGGCATAGCCCTGCTTTTTAAGATAATTCTTAAACGCTTCCATCGTTTTCATTTTAGTTCGTCTGACCGTACACTTTCTCCATCAGGTGGGTATAGATCTGGGTGCTGTCCAGTGACCGGTGGCCAAGGAACTGCCCCACTTTCTCCAGATCCATCCCTTCATACAACAGGTGCGTGGCGATGCTGTGCCGTAGCACATGCAGATGGATGTCCATGCCTTGTAGCACGGGATCATCGCTTCTTTCCTGCAACAATTTCAACCGCCTGCTCAGGGCCATGCCATTGGCACGGCTTCCGCGGGGACCAATGAAAAACGCCGCTTCATTGTCCCGCATCAGGTGCGGCCGTGCGTCGTAGGTGTAGCTGATCAAATGCCGGGCGGTGGCTTTACCAAAAGGCACAAAGCGGGGCTGACTGCCTTTGCCGTGACGTACATGGATCAACCGGTTGTCAAAATGGATGTCCGTCAGGTTCAGCCGTACCCCTTCGTTCCTGCGCAAGCCACAATCGTAAAACACGGCCAGCATCGCCCGGTCACGCAACGCCAGATCGGGGTATTTGTCTTCCTTTACTCCGGTGGCTTCATACAGGCTTTTCACCTGTTCTGTGGTCAGGGGCTGGATCGGCTGGGGGTTGGGTGTTTCCTTTTTGATCTCCAATACAGGGATCGGTATCCTTGCCTGCTTGCGCAAGTATTCCAGCAGTTTGTCCAACGCATGCAAATGCACATTCAGGTAGTTGTTGCTCAGCCCACCGCCCCGCCGCTCATTCTTCCGTTGGGACAACTCCCGGTAGTATTGGGTAATGATCGGCGTGTCGATCTGCTGGATCTTGTTTATCCCCTGCCCTTCCAGATAATGCAAAAACTCGCGTACGCACCTAGGCAGCCCGTACACCGTGGCGGGCGCATAGCCCAACACGTCCAGCCACTCCCCAAAACTCTGCTCCAAGAAGCGATACGAGGGGTTTTTCAAGATTAGTTTTTTCATGCCGCTTGTATTTTTGGTTTGAAGTGTCCTAATGGGTAAGTGATTGAGGGACAGGGATAAATATTAGACAGTAAGCCCTTGTCCGATAACTGTCCTATTTACACGGAAGCTTCCATGGGCAAAGCCTCTTTAGCGGCTTTTGCATTCGGTTTCCGGCCTGTCTTGCTGCTACTCTTTGGATGCTGTGGGTTGTTGATCTTCTGAAGCGTAGCTTCCATCCACTCGCCCAACTGGCCTGCAAGCTGCTGGTCTGCCTGCCAACGGGTCAGCTCGTATTCAAAGCCTACGCGCTGCTTCTTTCCCCCGGTCACTTCCAGCCGTCCGAACGTCCGCAGTTCCTCCAGATATCTGGTCAGTGTGCGGGGATGGATTTTTCTAACGGATCGGATGTCCCGTGCATGGAACTTGCTGATCCCGCCATGCTTGGCCCAGGTCTGCAACCAGTCGTAAAACGTCCGGCAGGCGTTGGTCAACTCGTCGCTCTTACTGAACAGTACGTCCTTCATCAGCTTAAATGCCCACTCGATATCTTCGGGTGTCGTCTTGATATATTCCTCACCCCGGCCCTCTCCATTGGAGAGGGAGTTATCGTATTGCTTCTCTCTTTGATATTGATGGTAATAGGTCACCGCTTCAATGAAGCCAAGCAACAGCGGTAACGTCCTTCTGGGGTTCATCACCGTTTCGGGCAGTTCAATGTGCATCGCATACGGGTTCACGATCCTGACTGGCATCAATACCCGTTGCATGTTTTTCATAAGCTCCCGGGTCCTTTCTTCCAGTTCTCCTTCGATCATACCTGCCCGTACCCTGCGGTGATAGTCCATGATCCGCCGGTCTTGTTCCTTGCTGCTGTCCAGATGCAGCAAAATGCTCCGGTTGGCATTGTCTTCATAGACGCTTTCCCGTGTGGTGCAGCCACACACGCTTACCGGACCTTCCACGGTCAGTATCACCGTTTTGATCTTCCCCTGATTGTCCTTCATGGCCACCGTCTTGCTGATCCGCTTCTTGCTCTGCATTTCCCGGATCGGATACAACACGCTTTCAGCGCCATCTAAATCTTCGATCAAAAACACCTTGTTGCGAAGCTCTTCCCTGCCAAAGCGGTAAAAACTGCTCTCGGTCATCTGGGTGCTTTCCAATATATCTTCCTCGGGTATGCAGGCGGCCACCCGTTCCTGCAGGTAGCTCTTGCCCATGCCGCTTCTGGCCAGACTGATCGCACTCAGGGGATCGGCGCATTTGCGACTGGTCATCACCACCCACAGGATCAGCGCGTTCACTTCTTCCCCCACTATGCCCGTTTGTTTCAGGTAGTCCGAAGTGCGCTGCATCAGGTTCAGCGTGGTGAGCTCCCGTTGGGCAGCTTTGATTTCTTCGGGTGCCAGCAGCTTCTTCGTGCGCTCCTGTGCGGTGACCTGCCGCTCGATCTCTGTCAGCCGGTACTGCTCCAACGCTTCGGTCAGTCCGGTCAATGCCGACCAGGCAATGCTGGTGCCGATCTCCAGCCGCTCGGCCAGTTTCCGGATCAGCTTCTCGGTCTGCACATCGTTGTACAAATCCAGATTGTGCCTCAAACTGGGGGTGTCCGCTTCTTCGTCCCGCAACCGGACCTTCAGCGTGACGCGCATCCTGTCCATGCCTTCCAATCTGATCCCGCCCAATACGGTGATCTCCAATTGCGGGTGATCGTAGGTGATGTGGTCGGGGTTGGTGGTGTTGAGGTTGTCCATGAAAAAAGATTTTTAAACCGTATGCGGTCAAAATTAATCCTATCAAACAAATTCAACAAGCCCAATACTATTTTATTTAATCGTTTTAGGTTCGTAATATTGTCTATTCATTGAAAATGAGGTGAATTCAAGTCGTTTAAGGTTAATGTCATGAACACATTTGGTAAGAAAATAGCCGCACTCAGGAAAGAGCATAAGCTCTCACAAACGGATCTGGCCAAAAAACTCAACACATCTGTTTCGGTGATCAGCCGCTACGAGCGCGACGAGATGACCCCCTCCATTGAAGTGGCCAAAAAGATCGCTTCCCTGCTCAATACCACCGTTGGCTACCTGCTCGGTGAGACCGATGACGACCAGCTGTTCAAAGACCCTAACATGCTCCAACGGTTTCAGGAACTTAGCCAACTCCCCGAAAAAGACCGTGAGCACATTATCTATGCCCTTGATGGCCTGCTGCAAAACGTCAAAGCCAAAAAAGCTTTCGCATGAGGCATTTCCTTTGCATCTCTTTGGTACTCTCCGTCCTGATCTCCTTTGCTCAGGTAGAACCGATTGACTATCGTTATCAAGTGGATTCGATTGATTGGAGTGGTCTGGACAGCCTGTGGATTCAGCTTTCTGATGAGGATTATGAGCCTCGCTATTACAACCTTGACAACTGCGCCTGTCCGCTTTACAGCCGCAAGCCGGGGGAGCCTGTGCCGGACTTTTTCCCGTATGCCCGCTTTAGCAATGATACGTCCTTATGGCAGTGGCGCACGATCAAACTTGGCGACCGATGGGAGTACGATGTGTATGAGATCAAGCCGCAGTACAAGGATACGCTCATTACCAACGACGGGAGAGTGGTGGATGTGCCGATGTGGATCAAATATCCCGGGTGGACTAAGCCGGAAGAAGAATAAAAAAACCCACCTCGTATGGTGGGCCGGGTTTTCGCTTAACCTGTGCTTATTCTTATTCAATAGACTTTAAATCCCAGATAGTTCCATCCTGCTGGACTAACCTCACATATCCTACGGATTTACTCCACCAGAACTCAACTATTGCTCGATCATGCATTTCCCGGTTGGGGCGGTTTTCAAAGATTAGCACATCATCGTAACTATCATACTCCGTGCTGACAGGAATACTTGCCCGGCTCTTGTAGTCATCAAGACTGACATACTTCATCACCAGTGCAGCCTCCTTAAGTGATATGCTAAAATCAATTTGTTCCTTTTCTTTATCTGTTTTGGCTAAGAGGGTCAATATTATTTCCTCAGTGCCGTCTCGAACCGTGTGTGACGAACGATAGGCTGTGATCTCCAAGCCCTCATTCTGATATTGCCCAAGGCCTTCTGAAAATCGTCCATCTTGAACATTAGTTATTAACAAGATACTTTCAACTCCAAAGTCAGACATAAAGGTTAATTTCTGTCCCCGCTTATATGGGTTTAGTGCCTTTATTTCGTCTGATAAATAGGTTCGTTCCTGAGCGCATCCAAAAAGACAAATGCAAGCAGCAAAAAGACCGAGTATGGTTTTGAACTTTTTCATCAATTATTTACCAAAGTCCCGTCAGGGTGAATGTATCCTTGATCTATTAAATATTGGAAGATTCGAGGAGCAGCTTTCTTGAACTCCGCGGCTGTAAAGGTCTGGACATAGTGACCACCATGTTCTTCATCAGGACGATTTGGAGCCACTACCCAATCAGCACCTGGAACTCTGGCATGCGCTGATCCGGTAGCTGATGGAATAATTCCGTCGGAAGAAACCCCATCTCCATCTCTTCCCACCTGGAATACTTCAACTCCATCCACTCCCTGGATTTGATTCGGCTGATGGGGAGCAAACAAAAACACTTTTACCAAACTCGGGTCAACTCCTCCAGCAATAAGTCCCTGTGCCATCCCCATGGCATGGGCTGCTCCCATGCTATGACCTACTAGTTTAATCAGTTCTCCATCCTCAAGGGTTATCTCACCGCTCTGGAGCTTTTCTGCCAATATGCGTCCTTCTGTTTCACCTTTTGAAAATCTCTGGTCAGCCGTGGATAACGCATGGTTACTACCGTCAACAAAGAAATCAGCTTCAGCTCCATCATTCGTAAAATTCCAGTCTTGAGTAAACCCGCCCCAGTATTTGAAAGGATCCTTGTCATGCCAATTAGGGTTATGCCATTCATGGGGTGGCGGCACTCCAATAATTGGATCACGATTGAACGGATTGAGCAACCACTTTCCGTAAGCGCCCGGTCTGAACCCATTCACATAAACTACTAATTTGCCATCTGGATCAATCCCTGAAATTGGATTGTTTTCAACGTAAGTGTAAGGACTGGTGGATTCATAAATACCGGCATATGGATCAATCTGCCACCATCTCCCTAAATCTTTATCATACATCCTAGCACCAACATCATATACTCCTATTTCTTCCTGTAACTCCTTTCCGGTGAACTTGTACTTCTGGGGTGTTGAGTAATTCCTCACGAACGACGAAAAAATGCCTCCAAATGGATAAAAATTATCTGCCTGAACAATAGGCGTTTTGGTGTGCGTCACCGTGAAGTCATCAAAGTGTACGTAGTTGAGTTCGTCGCTTTCGTTGCTCACATAGGCCATCAGGAAGCCGTTTTGGCCTATGGTCACCGGCTCCATCACCACCAACTCCTGCGAGAACTGGGCGGCCGTGCTGATCTGCACAAAACCCGAGGTGACAAATTCCATCTGTTCGGTGAATAGCATGTAGTTGATATACGCCTTGGGCGCATCATCGTTGGTCTCATTGGTTTTAGGAACCAAGTTATTTGGAAAATCTAGTCCATTCTCTATGGCCGCTTGTGTTTGTGAACTCACTTCAGAAACGCCTGATGCACCGGAATATCCGGCAAAAAGTGCCGCCAACAAGGCCGATTCGCTGATGAGTCCGTCTGTGCTGCCGTCTCCTTCGTAGTACGCCCACGCTTCCAGTTTCACCGAGTCGCCTTTGTTTACCTGTAGCATGGCCAGTGGGCCTATCGGGTCGGTGCTGCTTACCCTTGCGGCTTTCACGCCTTCGGGCGTTTGGTTGGCTGCACTCATGCTTACCCGTGTTTCGGCCACATTCTCAAATTTGGCTTCCTCACTCGTGGCATTAGCATCTTCCATGGTGGCTTTGATGCTGTACACCTCCGGTGTAGTGCTGAAAGTAACCCTCACATTTCCCAAGTGGTCGGTTAGAAAGTATTGGTATGCATTAACATCCAAAAAACAGCGCGCACCAAAATTCATCTGGCCTTCCCTTTTAGAAGACCTGATTTTTTCAGTGCCCCTCTCTTGATTATATGATAGTTTTCGACAGCCCATTGGGGTTTCAAAGATAACTACTTGATGGTGTATACACAGATTCCCCACCCTGTCTTTTTTGTCCTGTGGTATACCTTGCTCCGACAAGGTCAAGTGGGTTTGGAGACAGGATATCGCCAGATGTCGCCGTCGACAAACATAACTTGCATCTGGAAGAAAAAAACATCGGCTGGGAGATTGAATGACCTTCCCTGATTGATCTGGCATACGGTGGATTTCCCGGTCATTCAATCTTTCAGCTGATGCTCCAAGCGAACCACTACAGTCACTAGTGGCATTGATCTGTCAGAGCGCGGAATGAGCATTGAACCTCTACGGTTTTGGGTCTCATTCCCATACCTTCATCGGTGGCACAACTGTCAATATTTTGCACTACTCTTTCTCGCGAGCCGTCTGCGAGTGCGAGGCTACCCGGCCAGAAGAAGCCCGAAGGTATGAGGGTGACTGGCCGCCAGTGTCCCATGCCCAGCTGCCGCAGGCCAATCAATCATTTCATGGGCACGGGAGCCGAGCCAGCAGGCGAGCATAACACGGGCTGTGGCTGGGCTGATGGCGGTGCAAGCGTAGCGACCCATCGGGTGCACGGCCATTCAGGACAGAGAGAACAGCCGTGAGGAAAAAGGCAGGCAAAGCAGAGAACATGACAGACTCGGAGTGTAACGGAGACCCGAAGGGCTGGAAGGTTCCGCCGACTGGCGGATACTGATCAGGTCTGGCGTGTACTCTGCTGCCAACTGCTGACGAACACCGCTTTACCTGCTTTTGGGGCACGGAGTTTTACGCAGTGCAGAAGCGTTGGTCTGGGCTGGGTTTTGGGGCTACTTGTTTTTGAGGATTTCCGGTGATTGCCGGGTACTTACAATGTCCATGACCTGGATGACCCCTTTGTCTTCTCTGTACAAAACCTTGTAGTCCCGAACGACGATCCTCCGATACTTTGGATTGATGTCATCCACTTGATACTGCTGTGCAAATACGATTTGTTTCGGGCTTGCAAGTAGATCCGATTTTACATTCCTTGCACCCTGAGGGGACTTGTCTTTGTAATAATCATAAATGGCTTTCAGTGCCAGCTTCGCCTGATCGGTCCAGACAATTTTCAGCTTGTCCATCTACCAGTTCTCTGATTCTTTTTCCAATTCTTCCTGGGTCGTGTAATGACCCGACTTGAGCTGCTGCTCGGCCACACGCAACCGATGGTTGTATTCCTTCCGGGTCAACGGGTCACCCGTTACCGTGTATCCCACAATCATCTCATTCTCCAACAACTGATCAATCTTGTCCAGCAGGGACTCCTTGGACACATGCATGATCTTTTGCATCACGTCCCATTTTCTTTCCTGTATGTCCATCATGGCTAATTTCACTTAAAGTTAATTTATTCGGTAGTACTGAATTTTTTACGGAAGGATTTTTAATTCTCACCTGAGCGGATGGAAACGGTCTATGTCCATCTGTAAACTCTCCGTGTCGTTCTGACGGTACAACTCCGTGCTGTAAACCTTTTTGTGCCCGGCCATGTACTGCACTTCCCTTAGGTTGTATTGTTTCAGCCAGTGGGTGATCACACTGGTGCGGATTTGATGGGAATCAAGGAGTTCGGGTTCTTGTTTGCGCAGGCGTTGGAGCAGCCGTCTGTTGGCATCTGTGTACTTCGCATAGCCATGGATCAACAGCAGGTTACTTTCCTGCTGGCCAAAATGGTTTTGAAGCTCCTTACGGGTCTGGCTAATGTATCGATCCAACTCAATGATCTGACGGGCTTGCAGCGCCAATATACGTCTGGCACTGGTTCGGCTCCCCCGTATCGTAACCGTCCCGTTCAGTATGTGCACATCTTCTGTTTCAAGGTTCGACAAGGCGCTTACGTCCAGCCCCTGATACACCATCAACCCCACTGCGATCCGGTTCCTGATGGCGGAAGCCCGGGCGCTCGGTTTGGTGTTGCGCATGCCTTTGATGTCAAAATCCAGGTACAGGTTTTCCAGTTGTTCCTTCTTCAGTACGGGGTACAGCTTTCGGGTTTGCTTCACCCGGATATCCAGGTACCTGACCGGATTGGTCTGGATGACGCTGGCCTCTTTCAGGCTCTCAAAATAATGGGCAATGGCAATGAGGTAACTCTGCACCGTGCGCTGGTTGAGCTGGCGCTTTTTCAGGTGGCGTAAATACTCCATCAACTCGGCATACGTGATGTACTCCGGCTCCATGTGCCTGCCCTCTGCCCACGCAATAAACACCAGAACCACACGCAGGTACGATTCGATACTGCTGCGGGCATAGCCCTGCTTTTTAAGATAATTCTTAAACGCTTCCATCGTTTTCATTTTAGTTCGTCTGACCGTACACTTTCTCCATCAGGTGGGTATAGATCTGGGTGCTGTCCAGTGACCGGTGGCCAAGGAACTGCCCCACTTTCTCCAGATCCATCCCTTCATACAACAGGTGCGTGGCGATGCTGTGCCGTAGCACATGCAGATGGATGTCCATGCCTTGTAGCACGGGATCATCGCTTCTTTCCTGCAACAATTTCAACCGCCTGCTCAGGGCCATGCCATTGGCACGGCTTCCGCGGGGACCAATGAAAAACGCCGCTTCATTGTCCCGCATCAGGTGCGGCCGTGCGTCGTAGGTGTAGCTGATCAAATGCCGGGCGGTGGCTTTACCAAAAGGCACAAAGCGGGGCTGACTGCCTTTGCCGTGACGTACATGGATCAACCGGTTGTCAAAATGGATGTCCGTCAGGTTCAGCCGTACCCCTTCGTTCCTGCGCAAGCCACAATCGTAAAACACGGCCAGCATCGCCCGGTCACGCAACGCCAGATCGGGGTATTTGTCTTCCTTTACTCCGGTGGCTTCATACAGGCTTTTCACCTGTTCTGTGGTCAGGGGCTGGATCGGCTGGGGGTTGGGTGTTTCCTTTTTGATCTCCAATACAGGGATCGGTATCCTTGCCTGCTTGCGCAAGTATTCCAGCAGTTTGTCCAACGCATGCAAATGCACATTCAGGTAGTTGTTGCTCAGCCCACCGCCCCGCCGCTCATTCTTCCGTTGGGACAACTCCCGGTAGTATTGGGTAATGATCGGCGTGTCGATCTGCTGGATCTTGTTTATCCCCTGCCCTTCCAGATAATGCAAAAACTCGCGTACGCACCTAGGCAGCCCGTACACCGTGGCGGGCGCATAGCCCAACACGTCCAGCCACTCCCCAAAACTCTGCTCCAAGAAGCGATACGAGGGGTTTTTCAAGATTAGTTTTTTCATGCCGCTTGTATTTTTGGTTTGAAGTGTCCTAATGGGTAAGTGATTGAGGGACAGGGATAAATATTAGACAGTAAGCCCTTGTCCGATAACTGTCCTATTTACACGGAAGCTTCCATGGGCAAAGCCTCTTTAGCGGCTTTTGCATTCGGTTTCCGGCCTGTCTTGCTGCTACTCTTTGGATGCTGTGGGTTGTTGATCTTCTGAAGCGTAGCTTCCATCCACTCGCCCAACTGGCCTGCAAGCTGCTGGTCTGCCTGCCAACGGGTCAGCTCGTATTCAAAGCCTACGCGCTGCTTCTTTCCCCCGGTCACTTCCAGCCGTCCGAACGTCCGCAGTTCCTCCAGATATCTGGTCAGTGTGCGGGGATGGATTTTTCTAACGGATCGGATGTCCCGTGCATGGAACTTGCTGATCCCGCCATGCTTGGCCCAGGTCTGCAACCAGTCGTAAAACGTCCGGCAGGCGTTGGTCAACTCGTCGCTCTTACTGAACAGTACGTCCTTCATCAGCTTAAATGCCCACTCGATATCTTCGGGTGTCGTCTTGATATATTCCTCACCCCGGCCCTCTCCATTGGAGAGGGAGTTATCGTATTGCTTCTCTCTTTGATATTGATGGTAATAGGTCACCGCTTCAATGAAGCCAAGCAACAGCGGTAACGTCCTTCTGGGGTTCATCACCGTTTCGGGCAGTTCAATGTGCATCGCATACGGGTTCACGATCCTGACTGGCATCAATACCCGTTGCATGTTTTTCATAAGCTCCCGGGTCCTTTCTTCCAGTTCTCCTTCGATCATACCTGCCCGTACCCTGCGGTGATAGTCCATGATCCGCCGGTCTTGTTCCTTGCTGCTGTCCAGATGCAGCAAAATGCTCCGGTTGGCATTGTCTTCATAGACGCTTTCCCGTGTGGTGCAGCCACACACGCTTACCGGACCTTCCACGGTCAGTATCACCGTTTTGATCTTCCCCTGATTGTCCTTCATGGCCACCGTCTTGCTGATCCGCTTCTTGCTCTGCATTTCCCGGATCGGATACAACACGCTTTCAGCGCCATCTAAATCTTCGATCAAAAACACCTTGTTGCGAAGCTCTTCCCTGCCAAAGCGGTAAAAACTGCTCTCGGTCATCTGGGTGCTTTCCAATATATCTTCCTCGGGTATGCAGGCGGCCACCCGTTCCTGCAGGTAGCTCTTGCCCATGCCGCTTCTGGCCAGACTGATCGCACTCAGGGGATCGGCGCATTTGCGACTGGTCATCACCACCCACAGGATCAGCGCGTTCACTTCTTCCCCCACTATGCCCGTTTGTTTCAGGTAGTCCGAAGTGCGCTGCATCAGGTTCAGCGTGGTGAGCTCCCGTTGGGCAGCTTTGATTTCTTCGGGTGCCAGCAGCTTCTTCGTGCGCTCCTGTGCGGTGACCTGCCGCTCGATCTCTGTCAGCCGGTACTGCTCCAACGCTTCGGTCAGTCCGGTCAATGCCGACCAGGCAATGCTGGTGCCGATCTCCAGCCGCTCGGCCAGTTTCCGGATCAGCTTCTCGGTCTGCACATCGTTGTACAAATCCAGATTGTGCCTCAAACTGGGGGTGTCCGCTTCTTCGTCCCGCAACCGGACCTTCAGCGTGACGCGCATCCTGTCCATGCCTTCCAATCTGATCCCGCCCAATACGGTGATCTCCAATTGCGGGTGATCGTAGGTGATGTGGTCGGGGTTGGTGGTGTTGAGGTTGTCCATGAAAAAAGATTTTTAAACCGTATGCGGTCAAAATTAATCCTATCAAACAAATTCAACAAGCCCAATACTATTTTATTTAATCGTTTTAGGTTCGTAATATTGTCTATTCATTGAAAATGAGGTGAATTCAAGTCGTTTAAGGTTAATGTCATGAACACATTTGGTAAGAAAATAGCCGCACTCAGGAAAGAGCATAAGCTCTCACAAACGGATCTGGCCAAAAAACTCAACACATCTGTTTCGGTGATCAGCCGCTACGAGCGCGACGAGATGACCCCCTCCATTGAAGTGGCCAAAAAGATCGCTTCCCTGCTCAATACCACCGTTGGCTACCTGCTCGGTGAGACCGATGACGACCAGCTGTTCAAAGACCCTAACATGCTCCAACGGTTTCAGGAACTTAGCCAACTCCCCGAAAAAGACCGTGAGCACATTATCTATGCCCTTGATGGCCTGCTGCAAAACGTCAAAGCCAAAAAAGCTTTCGCATGAGGCATTTCCTTTGCATCTCTTTGGTACTCTCCGTCCTGATCTCCTTTGCTCAGGTAGAACCGATTGACTATCGTTATCAAGTGGATTCGATTGATTGGAGTGGTCTGGACAGCCTGTGGATTCAGCTTTCTGATGAGGATTATGAGCCTCGCTATTACAACCTTGACAACTGCGCCTGTCCGCTTTACAGCCGCAAGCCGGGGGAGCCTGTGCCGGACTTTTTCCCGTATGCCCGCTTTAGCAATGATACGTCCTTATGGCAGTGGCGCACGATCAAACTTGGCGACCGATGGGAGTACGATGTGTATGAGATCAAGCCGCAATACAAGGACACGCTCATTACCTACGATGGGAGAGTGGTAGATGTGCCGATGTGGATCAAATATCCCGGTTGGACTAAGCCGGAAGAAGAATAAAAAAACCCACCTCGTAAGGTGGGCCGGGGGTTCTTGGAAAAATGGGTGGTTTGGAGGCTCATTTTCACGAGCTACAAGGTCGCGATAGCTGGGGGGAGTTATTCACACAATTTAGCCGATGGCACCTTTGAAAGATCCACTCCTAATTTTTCTGCCATGTTTAATAACTCACACCCTTTCATTGTTTTACCATTTTCTATATAGATAAGTCCCTGATATAAGTATATGTCTGGATAAACGATTTGCGATTGGCTTTCAATTCTTTTGAAAAGATTGAAAGCTTCATCCAATTCACCAATTTTTCCTAATGCAAATGCCTTTTTTAACAGAATTTGAAAACGATCAAACTCGACATGCATATCAAGTGCGGTATTGAAATCTACTAATGCCCTTTCATAATTTCCACTCTGCATTAAGATATCCCCCCTCATGTACAGGTTTAGTGCATTTGAATCCCATTCTACGACTTTTTCCATACAAAACAACGCACTATCATACTGTTTTCTATCCGCAAACCATTCAACCTTCCTCTTCAAGGAAATATTTGAGTTGCTCTGAATAACAACAGTGGTGTCAACTGTTTTGAGAATCCCAATATCAAACAATTTACGCTTCAATTCTGCTGTATAATATGTCTCGCAGTGAATGGCCTTATTGATATTGTCCAATTCATGATCATATTCGCCCATCAATTCATAGGCTTTGGCAATTTGCAAATAAGCTTCAAAAGCAGGCATGAACTCGTTTGCTTTTTGATAGTACTTAATTGCCTTTTCATATTCACCTATTTCTAATGAATAATATCCTAAACCAGCATAACCAGTAACCTCTGTGTCTTCAAATTCTAATAGTTTCAAACTGGTTGTTCGAATTCTTTCTAAATCAGAATTTTCAAAGGCATTTTGCAATTCCTCCTGCAATTCCTCCTGAGAGAACCCACAACTACTTAGAAGAACCAACAAGTAAAATGAAATGCACCTCATATCAATAAATTTATTAATCATCATTTTGGCATGTTCTCAACCACAATACTAGTATATACGATTAACGCTATTCTATTATACTCTTTTTCGGACGTACCAGCTGGATGACTTGATAATAATGGATCTAATATTCCCTTCCCCGAAAGCACTTTGCTAATTGCCTGATAAATCATTTTAGAAGTCATTTTATCACTCAGCTTCTCCACAGCATTCTCGGTTATTTCCTCACCAATCATTTTATAAATTTCACTTAAGTCGTTTTTGTTTAATCCTTGTGGCAAAAGCACCTCAACAAAGTAGGAGGGTCCAATTAAATTTCGATATCCATAAACAGTCTGTAAATGCTCCCTCAAAACCTTATCAATTGCTTTTTTCTTAAGTTCCGGACTGTCACCCCCTTGCATTCCTTCGTGCATTAGATTTTCAAAACGATCATGTATCAATCCTATTCCCTTCTCTGACGTCTTAATAGTAAAGCCAATTTCCTTCTTAGATTGTTGTTCGTTTTCTGAATTTTCATTCCCGGAATCATCAGATTCTGAAGTTCCAACACTATTTCGAATGGATTTTCTCCATGCCCTTTTCTCTTCCCTACTAAACCCATCACCAAACTCGATTTTAAACATACCCGTAGGGTCTGTAAATCTCAATGGATTATTGGACACATAATGATATGGCGTTTCAGAAATTGTCATCTCACTCAAAGGATCAACACTCAAAAACCTCTGTACGCTTTTTTGCTCCGCTTCTTTCGTCCTATACACGACTTTCAGCGGGGTTTCAAAAGCTTGGTGATATGTCAGTTTTAAGCAACCCATTAGCGGCAAAGATACTAATTTTCACCTTACTTTTTTCTTTCATCTGAACAAAAGCCCCGCAGGGATTTGAAGCCGTTCCGTTCACTGCGTGGCATTCATTTGAAAGAAAAAAATCCACTTCATTTCCCCTTAATAAACATTTTGACAAAGAAAAAAACAGAAAAAAAAGAAAGCCATCCTTACAAGTGTAGGGATGCAAAAAAGCAAGGGCGGTGAGGAACGAGCCGTTTATATACCCTTGCTTTTTTGTCAGCCCGGAACTTTCCTTTGCTTTGCTTTTTGTTGTGTTTTTAGTCGGTTTCTGTGCGTTGGACGGGGTAAATTAACTCGTGGCTTTGCCACACCGCTAAAAGGGTGGCGGGGTGTAAGGGCTTGCAAGGGCGGTAAAGAAGTTTTTACCTTTTTAAAAATCAACCTTCAAAAACTTCTTTATCGCTCTTGCTTTTTCTGCCGTATGCCGTGTAAAGACAAAGGGTTTCGGGTCGGCTTTGAGCGGTGGCAACCCTTTGTCTTTTCTCGGCTCAGGCACTTCATCAAAAAATAAATGCCCCTTAACTTGGGATACCTTTTCAGGGTGGGAAGCGTGGGAGAAAAAAGGGCAAAAAGGGCTTTTGTGTGTCGGGGGCTATATCGCATAATGTGCCGCTGGCTTGCCGTCAGTACAGGATTTTAAGGCTATTTACTGTCAAGCCGGGACGAACTTTATTTAATGAACTGATTTACGTGTTTACCACTTCGCCCTGTATTGCGGCAAGCCAAAATTATGCGATGTAGCCTGGCTGTTTTTTCTGGCGGGTCTTTTTGCTTTGCGGGTCGGGGCAGCTCTTTGATTTTTTGTTTTTGCCTTTAAAAAATCAATTCATCTAAAAACAAAAAAGCAATGTGCTGCATTGTGTTGGGGCAAAAAGCGTGACAGAAAAAACAGCCGTTGGGGAAAAGCCCTTTTTGCCCTTTTTTGAGCGTTGGCGGGTGGGTCATTATTTCATCCCAAGTTAAGGGGCATTTATTTTTTACCGCTTCCCTTCGACAAGCTCAAGGCAACGCTTTCTTCCGTTATTGCAAGGGATGCAGTCTTTCGATAGCTGATTTCAGTTCTTCTAATCCTGTTTGTTTGTAGGCTTCCGTACTGGCTGCCCTTCTGTGTCCTGCAAATTCCTGAACTATTCTAACGTCATTGTTTTCTTTGAGCAAATGAGCGATTACAGACTGTCTTATTTTGAGTGGGATTAGCTTTTCTTGTTGGTCTCTGTTCTTGTTTATCATTCTATTTATTCCACTCTGCCAAAGCTGTAACCCTTCATCATTGAGTAAAAAATAATCCTTCCGTTTACTTGGTTTCTGTCTCCTTTGATAGTGTTTGTAATCGTGTTTTAAATAGTTGTGGAACAGTAGTATTTGTTTGGGTTTTAAACTTAGTGTTCGGCCTTTGTTCTTTACGTTTCCTTTGATTCTGATGGTTCCGTTTTCAAGGTCGATATCTGTTGTTTTGAGTTGGGATATTTCAAGGACTGTCAAGGCTTGGTAAATGAGTAAACTAATGATGATTTTATCCCTGTTCTGATTGTCCGGGTTTTTGCTTTGGTGGGTTTCGTAAAGTTCTTCTAATATTTCTTTGGGGTAAAGGCTTTCTACTTGGATGGCTCGGTTTATTTGGTCTTTCAGGTACAAGTATCTGCAAGGGTGGTCGTTCCGTTTTCCTATGGCCACTAAATACCGATAGTAGATTTTGATTGCAAACAGGTTGTTTCTAAGTGATTTGGGATGTAAATTTTGTTCTCTCAATAATCCGATATAATCCAATACATCTGTATAAGTTCCTTTCTCCGCTTTGTCTCCCATTGCCAAGATGTAGCGGTTTATCATCAGTTCATAACTGTTGATGGATGTCGGGCTGTATTCTTGTTCTAAATAGGTTCGTAAATTCATATCCTTCGGTTTTTTTTTCAGTTGAAAGAAAAAATTTAAGTGATTAAATCTTCTAATTGCTTTTGACTGATATGCGTATAGATTTGAGTGGTTTCTAATTGGCTGTGTCCTAAAAACATTCTGACTTGTTCTACTGCTATTCCTTGTTCTAAAAGATGCGTGGCTATGGAGTGCCTGAGGCTGTGTATGGTAATTTGTTTTTCCCTTAGTTCAAGGTTTCCGGTTCTTTCTATCAGTGCTTTTAAATGCTGGTTGTAGGTGTCTTTCTGCATTCTTCCGCCTCTGGAGTGTAACATAAAGGCGTTTTGGTTGGGTTTAAAGTCTCTGCCTTTGGTTAGCTCGTCACGTTCGTTGTAGTAGTAGTTTGCCAAGTCTTTGGCTACTCCGCTGCTCATTGGTACAACTCTTCTTTTATTGCCTTTTCCCTGTGGCACTATCAGTATTTTTTCCCTTAGCCGTATATCTTCTACATTGCATTTTACGAGTTCTCCAACTCTTAACCCACATCCATAGGCTAAACTTAAAATGGCTTGTTCCTGGGCTGTCTCTGTGGCTTGGTAAAGCTGTTTGATTTCGTCCTGGTCTAATACGGTTCTTTCTTCACTGATTTTGGGATATGGGAAGTTTAGTGTTGATGTTGGATTGATTGGGATTTGTCCATTTCTTAGGAGCATTTCGAACAGGTCTCGGATAATCCGCATATGACTGTGGGTAGTCTTTTGGCTTAATGCTCCTCCGTCTTTTTTACTTGGCCGTGAACTGATGTACTGGTAATAGCGATTGATTTCAGGGGCTTGGATTTGGGTAATGTCCAATATTCCTTGTTGCTCCAACCATTGTAAAAACTCATTGAGGTAATTAAACCGTGCTTTGTAGCTGTTTTCTACATAGCCCAACCGCTTTTGGTACTGGTAAAAGCTTTCGGCTAACTTTTGGTAATCTTCTGTTACTACTACGATGTTTGAAGGTCTTCCCATATATACACTCTTTTTGGAACAGGGAACAATCGGGCTGTTTCTATCCTAAAAACATTGATTTAAAAGGGTTTGAACTTAAAATGATTGTTCCAAGATTGTTCCGTATTGTTCCTTTCTTGGTTTATAGCCCTGCAATCTGATTCATTAAATCGTCTTTTATCTGTGCCCTTACTTTGGCGTAATTGTCCCAATAATCCACCTTGTAACACACTTTCCTTTGGTTTCCCGAGTACTTGGCCGTGATGTATTCCATTTCCTGCAAGTGGTTAAAAAATCGGCTACATTGCGCTTTACTGATGTTCATTGTTTGCCTGATTTCTCTTTGGGTAAAGTCTTGTTCTTTGTCCTTCAGATGGGATTTTAAACGCTCAAAAAACTGTCTTAAACTGCCGTCCAGTTCATCTACTTTCAGTACTATGCTGTCAAAGAGGATTTCACAAGCGGTTTGCAGGTCTTCGGTTTCAGTAATTAATCTGCCTTGTTTGTCCTGCTTTCTTTGGTATTGGTTGAGTAAGGTGATTTGCTTTACAAAGCTTTGGTAGAGTTCGTTTAAGCGTCTTATTTTGTGGGCTGATTCCGGAAGGGTGATTTTGTTGGCGTAAGGGTTAATGACTTCATAGGGTTTGAGTAAGCGGATGCAATTCTGTATAAACTGGCTTGTTTTCTTTTGTTCTTGTGGGTCTATCATTCCGGCTGATACTTCGTTTTGATAGCGGATGATTTTTAGTGTCTGTTCTTTGCTTTCATCTACTGCAATCAAAAAACTACGGCTGATATTGTCCTCATAGATTTCTCCTCTGGTGGTACAGGCAAGGGATGCTATCGGTCCTCTTACAGTTCTTTCTCCACCGCTTATTTTTCCGCTTGCATCTTTTATACTGGTGGATGTCCTTAGTATATCGTTGCTCTGCAACTCTCTTACGGCAAGCTGTGCATCTTCTTTCAGTCCGTCCAGATCCTCGAAGCATATCAGTTTGTTTACAAAAAAGTATTCGTCCTGGTTGTAAAAACTGTTGTCGGTTACCCTGGTGTACCGCTTTACATCTTCATCAGGCATCAGGTGGCTGATGATTTTTAACAGCCTGGTTTTTCCGCTTCCTGAACTGCCCTGTATCAATGCGTGCAGGGTGTCGTTCATTTTGTAAGAGCTTGCAATTACAAACAGTAAAATCCGGTTGGTTTCTTCTCCTGTTATTCCTGCTTTGCCAATGAGTTCGTTAATGCGTGGTATCAGTTTTTCGGCTTTCAGGAACTCGATGCATTTGGTGGCCGTGGCTGCCGGTACTTGTATTTTGCTTTCCTGTCTTCCGTTGGCTTTGAACTGCTGCTTATCTCTGTACTGCTCTAAAAGTGTTGTGAGTTGCATTAAATCGGCTTCTATGGCATCTTTCCGCAGCCCCAGTTTTCCCGCTATCAGTTTGCAACTGCTTTCTACCTGCTTGTATTCGTACAGGTCGAGTTTTAGGGTAATGCCGCTTGCTTCTGCTATAATCTGTATGGTGATTTTCAGGCTGTCGGGTTGGTCTGTTCTAAAGCCTTTGATTTGGTAACTGGCTTCATTGCCTTTGTATTTGAGGTTGTAAGGGTTCGTTGTATCAAGTCCGGTTACTGGTGCTTTGGGTTGTTCCGGTTTTTCTTTTTCAATTGAGTTTTCAGATGAAAGAAAAATATCTGCCTGCGGTGGCTCACCGTCAGATGAAAGAATAAAATCTACTTCCTTTCTTGTTTCTATTAAATGGGTTAGGATTTCGGGGCTATGGCCTTGTAAAAGGCTGTTTACATCTTCATTTTCCGGAACGGCTACACTGGTAACTTTAAGATTGGGATATTCGCTTTTCAGCATTGGGGCATATTTGGCTACTGCTTTGTTTCCTGCTTCATCACCGTTTAAAAAGAAGATGATTTCCGTTAGGTGTTTCAGTTTTTGGATGGCTGTTTGGTGTTCTTCTGTCAGTCCGTTGGTTCCGTACAGGCTTAATATTTCGTACTTGGATTTTATTTCTTCCTGCTGTAGTAAACTGGCTGCATCAATGATGCTTTCGGTTAAAATCAGTTTTTGGGTTTCTGCTTTGGGATAATTTGGATATAGTCCGCTTCTGTCCCGCAGGTAAAAATGCCGTTGCTCTTTGTCGCTTAATGTGCTTCTAAAGTACAGCCCTGTGATTTCGTGGTTTGAGTTTCTCAATGCGAAGCATAGACACCATTTGCCAAAAGGTTTGTAAGCGGTTTCGCCTGTGCGTGATTTCAGCCCCAAGTCCAACAAAATCCCATATTTCAAACAGTCGTTTATCAGGCTTTCATCTTTCCTTGCTCCGTGATGGAACTGCCCGGCATTGTAACCAATTTCTATTTGCTTATAGTCAAGGTTTCTGCTCTCGATGTATTCCCGGGCTGGTTTGGAGTTATGCACCGCATTTTTGAAGTAGGTAAACATCCTTTCCAAGAACATTACTTTTTGCTTCACCGGGTTTTGATTTTCAACGGTGTTCAGCGAACCTCCTTTGTCGGTTTCGTTGGTCTGCTTGCTGATGGGTGGAGCTTGTGTAGTTGGGTTGATGATGCTTTCTGCTTTCTTGATTGCTTCGTGCTTGGTGCATTTCTCATAATACAGTATGAAGTCGATTACATCAATGGCTTTGCCGTGTGTGGTGCAGTTGGTGGAGAAGCAAAACGCTGTTTGGGTTTTGTAGTACAGTTGTAAACTTGGGGTTTTGTCATTGTGGAACGGGCATTTTAAACGGTTCTGCTTGTCGGCTTTCAACCCGTAATGCTTAATGAGTTCCGCCATTGTTAGCCGCTGTTTGATTTCCTGTATCTCCATTTCGGTTATTTTTTGCCTTGAATGTTAATTCTGCAAAACTACATATTATTACCATACTAAGCAACTTTAAAAACTCGTCATACCAAAATAATTGCTTTATGCGTTACTTTTAAGTACCTTTGTTGCCTCTATTAGCAATAAAACAAGCGATTTTATGGACATAGGAAAAAAAATAAAGAGTATAAGAGAAGCCAAAGGAATGACCGCCAAAGAGGTGATTTCTGCCGTTGGTATGGGTGCGCCTATGTATAGCCGTATTGAAAACGGTGTAAATGAGCCTTCTTTAAGCACTTTGGAGAAGATTTCCAAAGCTTTGGGTGTGAAGCTCTCAGACTTATTTGATACGGATGATAAATTCTCTGATGTAAATTCTTATGATGCTTCCCTAATGGAAAAAATACAGCTTATCGAGACGCTCAACGATGAAGAAAAGAAAATGGTATTCTCCTTTGTAGATGCTCTGGTAGGTAAGAAAAAATTAAAGGATGCCCTTTCAGGGGTGCTTAATGATGTAAAGTAAAAACTATGAGTAGCAGCTATCTTTCTCCAATGCAACTGCGGATTAATTCCGATCTATTTTCAAGCAAGCAAAAAGAACTTCAACAGATTGTCGGCAACCTCAGTATAAAGGATGTCAAAGATGATGGACAGTTTGAAAAAACTACACAAAGAGTAAAAAATAGCATCCTTCTTAAGCCTGTAACTTTTCAGGAACCAACTATACAAGGGCATTATCAAACTGAAAAGTCCTTTCCTCCCAACTATCAAAATATGTGGGGCGGTTCAAGACAGATTAATGTCATTACGGTTGAGTTTAAGTTTGACGGAAGCCCGGAACTGTTCGCCTATTCACCAAACGGACTTTCTTTCGGTAGTTCTTCAAATATGCGTGTATTTCAACCGGATTATGGTAACTCTATAACTGTGGATGTTGAGCTTGCCACCTTAGATAAAAATGCCGCTTTAAGCACTGCAAGAGGACAAATGGAAATGACCTTTGGCGTAATCAATGGAAACAATCAGCAAACGCAGCAATGGAATCAGTCTATTGAGCCAACCATTGAAAGCGCATTAGCTGCCAAAAGAAAAGAACTGATTGAGTTTTATAGGTAAGAAAATAGCCCAAGCGGAATGCCTGGGCTAACTTTTATTTTAATATTAAATTATCTGGAACATTATATTCTTTTCGAGCTGTTGTAAATTCTTTTTCGCTCAATGGCCCTAAAACAAGACTATTCTCGTGAATAATTAACCAAAAGTAAATTTCATCAACTCCATCTTTATAGTGGTAATTCTTATTGTACAAAGGGTCTTGAGGAATTTTCGGTTTCTGTTTGGCTATAATAAACTTTTTATCATAATCAAAATCTATAATAGTTGAAGGTATTTCTCCTCCAGCAGGCTTCTCACAGAGTATATCCTTTATCTCTCCACCCTCATTTCTAAAAAAATAGCCGCCACTCAGTTTTTTTGTGCTATCTGCACCAAAATTACATCCTTGAATTAGCAAAGCAACACAAGCAAATAAGAGAATTTTTCTTCTTTGTGTCATAATATCACTATTTTATCCAAGGAAATAGAGGTTTTAATGTCGCACTACCGTGAATATTAATCTCAAAAGGCTTTCCCTCTCCGGCAACATTCCTACCTATCACAGTTTCTGCATTCCTACCCCAATTTAATGGGTTCCACGGGTTATGCATTTCAAAATCATATTTATCTGCAAATGCTCTGACTTGGTGATTAGGATAACGCTTTAAAGTGATATTTCCATAAACTAAGCCATCATTAAGGGATCCGCTATTTAAGAGTAAGTTGAAAGTTTTTACTTGACCTACATAACTTTCACCTAAAGAATAAATTCCCGACAAGTCAATTTTAGACAAATCTGTAAATAATGGTTGTCCATTACCTGTTCTGTACCATTCGTTAGCTTCATTTAATGTCAAATGCCCATCCCAATCTGGTCTTGAAGGTAAATTAGAATGATGTTCATTGATTTTGTTGAATGCATCATTTGAGATGCAATTAGATGCACAAGCATTGTTCAAAGTTGTTCCTTTTTTCAATGCATCTTCGTGAGACATCCCTTGCTTGAAATCAGATTTGTTCATTACAATAGCGTCCCCCTGTAATCCCTTGTCGTCCGTCCCTAAGAAGTTCCCTTCAGTGTCATAAATCGGATTATCCAAAGCTCCTGTTGGGTCAACTCTGTTAATCGGATTATTTTGTACAAAATTGTATGGTGATACCCATTCTCTGAGGTGTGCCATTGGGTCAACACTCAAAAACCTCTGTACGCTTTTTTGCTCCGCTTCTTTCGTCCTATACACGACTTTCAGCGGGGTTTCAAAAGCTTGGTGATATGTCAGTTTTAAGCAACCCATTAGCGGCAAAGATACTAATTTTCACCTTACTTTTTTCTTTCATCTGAACAAAAGCCCCGCAGGGATTTGAAGCCGTTCCGTTCACTGCGTGGCATTCATTTGAAAGAAAAAAATCCACTTCATTTCCCCTTAATAAACATTTTGACAAAGAAAAAAACAGAAAAAAAAGAAAGCCATCCTTACAAGTGTAGGGATGCAAAAAAGCAAGGGCGGTGAGGAACGAGCCGTTTATATACCCTTGCTTTTTTGTCAGCCCGGAACTTTCCTTTGCTTTGCTTTTTGTTGTGTTTTTAGTCGGTTTCTGTGCGTTGGACGGGGTAAATTAACTCGTGGCTTTGCCACACCGCTAAAAGGGTGGCGGGGTGTAAGGGCTTGCAAGGGCGGTAAAGAAGTTTTTACCTTTTTAAAAATCAACCTTCAAAAACTTCTTTATCGCTCTTGCTTTTTCTGCCGTATGCCGTGTAAAGACAAAGGGTTTCGGGTCGGCTTTGAGCGGTGGCAACCCTTTGTCTTTTCTCGGCTCAGGCACTTCATCAAAAAATAAATGCCCCTTAACTTGGGATACCTTTTCAGGGTGGGAAGCGTGGGAGAAAAAAGGGCAAAAAGGGCTTTTGTGTGTCGGGGGCTATATCGCATAATGTGCCGCTGGCTTGCCGTCAGTACAGGATTTTAAGGCTATTTACTGTCAAGCCGGGACGAACTTTATTTAATGAACTGATTTACGTGTTTACCACTTCGCCCTGTATTGCGGCAAGCCAAAATTATGCGATGTAGCCTGGCTGTTTTTTCTGGCGGGTCTTTTTGCTTTGCGGGTCGGGGCAGCTCTTTGATTTTTTGTTTTTGCCTTTAAAAAATCAATTCATCTAAAAACAAAAAAGCAATGTGCTGCATTGTGTTGGGGCAAAAAGCGTGACAGAAAAAACAGCCGTTGGGGAAAAGCCCTTTTTGCCCTTTTTTGAGCGTTGGCGGGTGGGTCATTATTTCATCCCAAGTTAAGGGGCATTTATTTTTTACCGCTTCCCTTCGACAAGCTCAAGGCAACGCTTTCTTCCGTTATTGCAAGGGATGCAGTCTTTCGATAGCTGATTTCAGTTCTTCTAATCCTGTTTGTTTGTAGGCTTCCGTACTGGCTGCCCTTCTGTGTCCTGCAAATTCCTGAACTATTCTAACGTCATTGTTTTCTTTGAGCAAATGAGCGATTACAGACTGTCTTATTTTGAGTGGGATTAGCTTTTCTTGTTGGTCTCTGTTCTTGTTTATCATTCTATTTATTCCACTCTGCCAAAGCTGTAACCCTTCATCATTGAGTAAAAAATAATCCTTCCGTTTACTTGGTTTCTGTCTCCTTTGATAGTGTTTGTAATCGTGTTTTAAATAGTTGTGGAACAGTAGTATTTGTTTGGGTTTTAAACTTAGTGTTCGGCCTTTGTTCTTTACGTTTCCTTTGATTCTGATGGTTCCGTTTTCAAGGTCGATATCTGTTGTTTTGAGTTGGGATATTTCAAGGACTGTCAAGGCTTGGTAAATGAGTAAACTAATGATGATTTTATCCCTGTTCTGATTGTCCGGGTTTTTGCTTTGGTGGGTTTCGTAAAGTTCTTCTAATATTTCTTTGGGGTAAAGGCTTTCTACTTGGATGGCTCGGTTTATTTGGTCTTTCAGGTACAAGTATCTGCAAGGGTGGTCGTTCCGTTTTCCTATGGCCACTAAATACCGATAGTAGATTTTGATTGCAAACAGGTTGTTTCTAAGTGATTTGGGATGTAAATTTTGTTCTCTCAATAATCCGATATAATCCAATACATCTGTATAAGTTCCTTTCTCCGCTTTGTCTCCCATTGCCAAGATGTAGCGGTTTATCATCAGTTCATAACTGTTGATGGATGTCGGGCTGTATTCTTGTTCTAAATAGGTTCGTAAATTCATATCCTTCGGTTTTTTTTTCAGTTGAAAGAAAAAATTTAAGTGATTAAATCTTCTAATTGCTTTTGACTGATATGCGTATAGATTTGAGTGGTTTCTAATTGGCTGTGTCCTAAAAACATTCTGACTTGTTCTACTGCTATTCCTTGTTCTAAAAGATGCGTGGCTATGGAGTGCCTGAGGCTGTGTATGGTAATTTGTTTTTCCCTTAGTTCAAGGTTTCCGGTTCTTTCTATCAGTGCTTTTAAATGCTGGTTGTAGGTGTCTTTCTGCATTCTTCCGCCTCTGGAGTGTAACATAAAGGCGTTTTGGTTGGGTTTAAAGTCTCTGCCTTTGGTTAGCTCGTCACGTTCGTTGTAGTAGTAGTTTGCCAAGTCTTTGGCTACTCCGCTGCTCATTGGTACAACTCTTCTTTTATTGCCTTTTCCCTGTGGCACTATCAGTATTTTTTCCCTTAGCCGTATATCTTCTACATTGCATTTTACGAGTTCTCCAACTCTTAACCCACATCCATAGGCTAAACTTAAAATGGCTTGTTCCTGGGCTGTCTCTGTGGCTTGGTAAAGCTGTTTGATTTCGTCCTGGTCTAATACGGTTCTTTCTTCACTGATTTTGGGATATGGGAAGTTTAGTGTTGATGTTGGATTGATTGGGATTTGTCCATTTCTTAGGAGCATTTCGAACAGGTCTCGGATAATCCGCATATGACTGTGGGTAGTCTTTTGGCTTAATGCTCCTCCGTCTTTTTTACTTGGCCGTGAACTGATGTACTGGTAATAGCGATTGATTTCAGGGGCTTGGATTTGGGTAATGTCCAATATTCCTTGTTGCTCCAACCATTGTAAAAACTCATTGAGGTAATTAAACCGTGCTTTGTAGCTGTTTTCTACATAGCCCAACCGCTTTTGGTACTGGTAAAAGCTTTCGGCTAACTTTTGGTAATCTTCTGTTACTACTACGATGTTTGAAGGTCTTCCCATATATACACTCTTTTTGGAACAGGGAACAATCGGGCTGTTTCTATCCTAAAAACATTGATTTAAAAGGGTTTGAACTTAAAATGATTGTTCCAAGATTGTTCCGTATTGTTCCTTTCTTGGTTTATAGCCCTGCAATCTGATTCATTAAATCGTCTTTTATCTGTGCCCTTACTTTGGCGTAATTGTCCCAATAATCCACCTTGTAACACACTTTCCTTTGGTTTCCCGAGTACTTGGCCGTGATGTATTCCATTTCCTGCAAGTGGTTAAAAAATCGGCTACATTGCGCTTTACTGATGTTCATTGTTTGCCTGATTTCTCTTTGGGTAAAGTCTTGTTCTTTGTCCTTCAGATGGGATTTTAAACGCTCAAAAAACTGTCTTAAACTGCCGTCCAGTTCATCTACTTTCAGTACTATGCTGTCAAAGAGGATTTCACAAGCGGTTTGCAGGTCTTCGGTTTCAGTAATTAATCTGCCTTGTTTGTCCTGCTTTCTTTGGTATTGGTTGAGTAAGGTGATTTGCTTTACAAAGCTTTGGTAGAGTTCGTTTAAGCGTCTTATTTTGTGGGCTGATTCCGGAAGGGTGATTTTGTTGGCGTAAGGGTTAATGACTTCATAGGGTTTGAGTAAGCGGATGCAATTCTGTATAAACTGGCTTGTTTTCTTTTGTTCTTGTGGGTCTATCATTCCGGCTGATACTTCGTTTTGATAGCGGATGATTTTTAGTGTCTGTTCTTTGCTTTCATCTACTGCAATCAAAAAACTACGGCTGATATTGTCCTCATAGATTTCTCCTCTGGTGGTACAGGCAAGGGATGCTATCGGTCCTCTTACAGTTCTTTCTCCACCGCTTATTTTTCCGCTTGCATCTTTTATACTGGTGGATGTCCTTAGTATATCGTTGCTCTGCAACTCTCTTACGGCAAGCTGTGCATCTTCTTTCAGTCCGTCCAGATCCTCGAAGCATATCAGTTTGTTTACAAAAAAGTATTCGTCCTGGTTGTAAAAACTGTTGTCGGTTACCCTGGTGTACCGCTTTACATCTTCATCAGGCATCAGGTGGCTGATGATTTTTAACAGCCTGGTTTTTCCGCTTCCTGAACTGCCCTGTATCAATGCGTGCAGGGTGTCGTTCATTTTGTAAGAGCTTGCAATTACAAACAGTAAAATCCGGTTGGTTTCTTCTCCTGTTATTCCTGCTTTGCCAATGAGTTCGTTAATGCGTGGTATCAGTTTTTCGGCTTTCAGGAACTCGATGCATTTGGTGGCCGTGGCTGCCGGTACTTGTATTTTGCTTTCCTGTCTTCCGTTGGCTTTGAACTGCTGCTTATCTCTGTACTGCTCTAAAAGTGTTGTGAGTTGCATTAAATCGGCTTCTATGGCATCTTTCCGCAGCCCCAGTTTTCCCGCTATCAGTTTGCAACTGCTTTCTACCTGCTTGTATTCGTACAGGTCGAGTTTTAGGGTAATGCCGCTTGCTTCTGCTATAATCTGTATGGTGATTTTCAGGCTGTCGGGTTGGTCTGTTCTAAAGCCTTTGATTTGGTAACTGGCTTCATTGCCTTTGTATTTGAGGTTGTAAGGGTTCGTTGTATCAAGTCCGGTTACTGGTGCTTTGGGTTGTTCCGGTTTTTCTTTTTCAATTGAGTTTTCAGATGAAAGAAAAATATCTGCCTGCGGTGGCTCACCGTCAGATGAAAGAATAAAATCTACTTCCTTTCTTGTTTCTATTAAATGGGTTAGGATTTCGGGGCTATGGCCTTGTAAAAGGCTGTTTACATCTTCATTTTCCGGAACGGCTACACTGGTAACTTTAAGATTGGGATATTCGCTTTTCAGCATTGGGGCATATTTGGCTACTGCTTTGTTTCCTGCTTCATCACCGTTTAAAAAGAAGATGATTTCCGTTAGGTGTTTCAGTTTTTGGATGGCTGTTTGGTGTTCTTCTGTCAGTCCGTTGGTTCCGTACAGGCTTAATATTTCGTACTTGGATTTTATTTCTTCCTGCTGTAGTAAACTGGCTGCATCAATGATGCTTTCGGTTAAAATCAGTTTTTGGGTTTCTGCTTTGGGATAATTTGGATATAGTCCGCTTCTGTCCCGCAGGTAAAAATGCCGTTGCTCTTTGTCGCTTAATGTGCTTCTAAAGTACAGCCCTGTGATTTCGTGGTTTGAGTTTCTCAATGCGAAGCATAGACACCATTTGCCAAAAGGTTTGTAAGCGGTTTCGCCTGTGCGTGATTTCAGCCCCAAGTCCAACAAAATCCCATATTTCAAACAGTCGTTTATCAGGCTTTCATCTTTCCTTGCTCCGTGATGGAACTGCCCGGCATTGTAACCAATTTCTATTTGCTTATAGTCAAGGTTTCTGCTCTCGATGTATTCCCGGGCTGGTTTGGAGTTATGCACCGCATTTTTGAAGTAGGTAAACATCCTTTCCAAGAACATTACTTTTTGCTTCACCGGGTTTTGATTTTCAACGGTGTTCAGCGAACCTCCTTTGTCGGTTTCGTTGGTCTGCTTGCTGATGGGTGGAGCTTGTGTAGTTGGGTTGATGATGCTTTCTGCTTTCTTGATTGCTTCGTGCTTGGTGCATTTCTCATAATACAGTATGAAGTCGATTACATCAATGGCTTTGCCGTGTGTGGTGCAGTTGGTGGAGAAGCAAAACGCTGTTTGGGTTTTGTAGTACAGTTGTAAACTTGGGGTTTTGTCATTGTGGAACGGGCATTTTAAACGGTTCTGCTTGTCGGCTTTCAACCCGTAATGCTTAATGAGTTCCGCCATTGTTAGCCGCTGTTTGATTTCCTGTATCTCCATTTCGGTTATTTTTTGCCTTGAATGTTAATTCTGCAAAACTACATATTATTACCATACTAAGCAACTTTAAAAACTCGTCATACCAAAATAATTGCTTTATGCGTTACTTTTAAGTACCTTTGTTGCCTCTATTAGCAATAAAACAAGCGATTTTATGGACATAGGAAAAAAAATAAAGAGTATAAGAGAAGCCAAAGGAATGACCGCCAAAGAGGTGATTTCTGCCGTTGGTATGGGTGCGCCTATGTATAGCCGTATTGAAAACGGTGTAAATGAGCCTTCTTTAAGCACTTTGGAGAAGATTTCCAAAGCTTTGGGTGTGAAGCTCTCAGACTTATTTGATACGGATGATAAATTCTCTGATGTAAATTCTTATGATGCTTCCCTAATGGAAAAAATACAGCTTATCGAGACGCTCAACGATGAAGAAAAGAAAATGGTATTCTCCTTTGTAGATGCTCTGGTAGGTAAGAAAAAATTAAAGGATGCCCTTTCAGGGGTGCTTAATGATGTAAAGTAAAAACTATGAGTAGCAGCTATCTTTCTCCAATGCAACTGCGGATTAATTCCGATCTATTTTCAAGCAAGCAAAAAGAACTTCAACAGATTGTCGGCAACCTCAGTATAAAGGATGTCAAAGATGATGGACAGTTTGAAAAAACTACACAAAGAGTAAAAAATAGCATCCTTCTTAAGCCTGTAACTTTTCAGGAACCAACTATACAAGGGCATTATCAAACTGAAAAGTCCTTTCCTCCCAACTATCAAAATATGTGGGGCGGTTCAAGACAGATTAATGTCATTACGGTTGAGTTTAAGTTTGACGGAAGCCCGGAACTGTTCGCCTATTCACCAAACGGACTTTCTTTCGGTAGTTCTTCAAATATGCGTGTATTTCAACCGGATTATGGTAACTCTATAACTGTGGATGTTGAGCTTGCCACCTTAGATAAAAATGCCGCTTTAAGCACTGCAAGAGGACAAATGGAAATGACCTTTGGCGTAATCAATGGAAACAATCAGCAAACGCAGCAATGGAATCAGTCTATTGAGCCAACCATTGAAAGCGCATTAGCTGCCAAAAGAAAAGAACTGATTGAGTTTTATAGGTAAGAAAATAGCCCAAGCGGAATGCCTGGGCTAACTTTTATTTTAATATTAAATTATCTGGAACATTATATTCTTTTCGAGCTGTTGTAAATTCTTTTTCGCTCAATGGCCCTAAAACAAGACTATTCTCGTGAATAATTAACCAAAAGTAAATTTCATCAACTCCATCTTTATAGTGGTAATTCTTATTGTACAAAGGGTCTTGAGGAATTTTCGGTTTCTGTTTGGCTATAATAAACTTTTTATCATAATCAAAATCTATAATAGTTGAAGGTATTTCTCCTCCAGCAGGCTTCTCACAGAGTATATCCTTTATCTCTCCACCCTCATTTCTAAAAAAATAGCCGCCACTCAGTTTTTTTGTGCTATCTGCACCAAAATTACATCCTTGAATTAGCAAAGCAACACAAGCAAATAAGAGAATTTTTCTTCTTTGTGTCATAATATCACTATTTTATCCAAGGAAATAGAGGTTTTAATGTCGCACTACCGTGAATATTAATCTCAAAAGGCTTTCCCTCTCCGGCAACATTCCTACCTATCACAGTTTCTGCATTCCTACCCCAATTTAATGGGTTCCACGGGTTATGCATTTCAAAATCATATTTATCTGCAAATGCTCTGACTTGGTGATTAGGATAACGCTTTAAAGTGATATTTCCATAAACTAAGCCATCATTAAGGGATCCGCTATTTAAGAGTAAGTTGAAAGTTTTTACTTGACCTACATAACTTTCACCTAAAGAATAAATTCCCGACAAGTCAATTTTAGACAAATCTGTAAATAATGGTTGTCCATTACCTGTTCTGTACCATTCGTTAGCTTCATTTAATGTCAAATGCCCATCCCAATCTGGTCTTGAAGGTAAATTAGAATGATGTTCATTGATTTTGTTGAATGCATCATTTGAGATGCAATTAGATGCACAAGCATTGTTCAAAGTTGTTCCTTTTTTCAATGCATCTTCGTGAGACATCCCTTGCTTGAAATCAGATTTGTTCATTACAATAGCGTCCCCCTGTAATCCCTTGTCGTCCGTCCCTAAGAAGTTCCCTTCAGTGTCATAAATCGGATTATCCAAAGCTCCTGTTGGGTCAACTCTGTTAATCGGATTATTTTGTACAAAATTGTATGGTGATACCCATTCTCTGAGGTGTGCCATTGGGTCAACAGTCCTAAACCTTCCAATACTTGCATCATACATCCTCGCTCCATAGTCATAGAGCTGGGTTTCCTCTTGCAGTTCTTTCCCATTGTATTTATACTTCTCAACACCCTTGCACGGATTTTCAGCCCCGTTTCTCTTCCAGGACACTTTTAGCGGTGACCTTTCTTCATTCCGGTATGTCAGTTTTAAACAGCCCATTCCCTGCCAAGATAGGGCTTTTTTTCCTTCAATTGAACTTTTCAGTTGAGAAGAAAAAGTAGACGTTTTTTTGATTGAAGTGCGCCCTTCTAAAAGCTTTATTGTTTACCGTAATCGTCCTGGGCGTGCTTCGAGCAAAAAAATGATCCAGGGGGTTTGGGGGATGGAAGATCCCTCCAATAAAACTCTTGCGAAGCACCTACCTGCCGGAGGCTCTGCCCTTGCTTGACCGGAGGGAGGGGCATAAAACACACTTCTGCCATTGGGTCGGTTTGTGGGTTGGATGGCAGGCCGAGCAGTGGTTTTTGGCGAAGCGGCTTTGGGGCCAAAATCCACTGCCCCACAAGGGTTGAAGGGGCAAGGTGTACTGCCCCTTTGGCCAGGGTTGGCCGTGCGGCTACTTTACATAATGTGCTTATATATAACCCGCAGGTAAAATCCGTGGCTTTGCCACACCGCTAAAAATCGAGGAGTTATATAAGAGCACGTTATGTAAATGTAGCTTTGGGTGTTTTTCCTGGCGTGATTTTTTGCCTTTGTGCGCTGGCTTCAGGCTCTTGGACAGGCTTTGGTTTAGGTGCTGGTTTGTGTGGCCTGCCCATGTGCCTGATAGCGGGCTGGATGCAAAAAGCATGACAGGAAAAACACAGAAGGGCACAGCGAGCGGAAGGGCATAAAATACAGGGGGAATGCGGAGCATGGCTGGATTTTATGCCCTGGGGATTTGGGGTTGGGTTACTGCAACGGGTGGTACTTCTGGATTGCCGATTTAAGTTCTTCAAGTCCTGTCTGCCTGTATTTCTCCGTTGAGCTTGGGTTTTTGTGGCCTGCAAACACCTGTACTACTCTTAGGTCTTTTCCTTCTTTCAGCAGGTTGGCAATCACACTTTGGCGGATGGTTTTCGCATTCAGGTTCTTGTCCGGAAAGTGGTTTTTAAACGTCTCGATCAGGTAATTGATGTTGTCGGCTTTCATGGCTTTTCCCCGGATATTCAGGATTAATTGATCGGTATTTTCGCTTACGATCTCCGGTCGTATTTCGTGGATGTACTTGTAAAAAAGCATGATCTGTTGGGATTTCATTTTCAGTGTTCTTGGCTGGTTTTTCGCCATGCCTTTGCTGTAAACTGTTCCAGCTTCCAGATCAATATCCTGTACTTTCAACTGCTCAACTTCTGTTAATCGTAAGCCTTGATAAATCAATAAACTTACTGCCACCTGGTTCCTGATCCTCACACTTTCATAGCGTTCTTTCCTATCCATCAACTGTTCTAATTCTATTGAAGTAAATAAGTCTTGCAACTGGATTTCATGCTCTTTGGCATCTTTAAGGGTCAAGTACCTGCAAGGGTGGTCATCTCTTTTTCCAGTTCGCAACAACCAATGATACCAGGCTTTCACTCCGTACAACATTCTATTGATCGTTCTTGGGTTTTGGTATTGTTTTCTGAGGTAGTCTACATACTGCATAATGTCCTGATAGCTGGCCACTGCTGCCTTTTCTTCGGTCATGTAATCGAGGTAAACCCTGATGTCCCGCAGGTAGATTTTTACCGTTGGTGGGGTGTGGTCTTTGAGCAGGTAAATTTCCAGTGCTGTCATAGTTGTGTAGATAAATATTGCTTGCTGATCCTGGTATAAATCTGGGTGCTCTCCAGATACCTGTGTCCTAAAAAGTCTCTGACCTGCTCGATGCTCAATCCACTCTCCAGTAAGTGGGTGGCAATGCTGTGGCGCAAGTGGTGCAAGCTGATCTGCTCCGGGAGCTCTGCCAACTGCACCAGGTATTTGAGCCGTTTCCAATACGCATAGCCCAACATCCGGTCTCCCCAGTTATTCAGTACAAAAGCATATTGATTGTCTTTCGTGATCTCTTTTACATATAAGCTCCGTTCATACAGGTAGTAGTTTTGCAGGTCGGTCTTTACTTGTTCAGTGAGTGGTACAACCCTTCTTTTCTTTCCCTTTCCTGATCGTACATAAAGTAACTGGCCTTTAAAGTTGATATCTATTGAGTTGAGCTTCACCACTTCCGATCTTCTCAGCCCACAACCATAAAACAGTGATAGGATTGCTTTGTCCCTCATGTTCTCGGCCACCTCGTACAAGGCTTTGACTTCTTCCACTGTCAGCACCTGCCGGGCTTTGTATTCCGGTCTTGGGAAGGTCAATACACCAAAGGGGTTGCTGCTGATCCGGCCTTGCTGCTCCTGGTAGTTCATGAAGGTTTTTAAAGCGTAAATATGGTGGTTGATCATGCTGTCGCTTAGATTTCCGCCCCGGTTGTAGTTAGGTCTTTCGCCCAGGTAATCGTAGTGTTTCCGGATCAGCTCCGGGGTGATCTGCGCTAATTGGTTAATTCCTTTTTGTTCGAGCCAGTGGAAGAACTCCTGGACACAAGAGGGCAAAGCGGTCTGGCTGCCTTTATTGTAACCCACTCGTTCCACGTACAGGCTAAAGTCTTGAAGTAATTCCCGATAGGTTTTATTGTGGATCATCAGGTGTTTCATTTCATTTTAGGTTTAGGGGGTTCACGTTTTTCTGGAACACGGAACGCCAGAGGCGTTTTGTTCGATTGTTGATCGTATTGGCTGTTTTTGCCCTGTTCTGGCGTTCCATCTGGCGTTCCAGGCATTGGAACGCTAGAGGATTTCAAGTTGGTCGAGCTGGCCTTGTAAATGCCGCTTTACTTTCGCCCGGATAGCCCCGATATCATCCCACCAGTTCACTTTGTACTGATAGCCCCGGTTGGCATAGCCGCCCGTTTGCTGGATGTATTCCAGGCTTAACAGGTCATGGATGTAGCGGTGCAGTTGGGTCTTGCTGATGTTCAGCGCCTGCCTGATCTCCCGTTGGCCGAAGCTGTAGGATTCATAGGCGTTTCCCTTTCCCTTGATGTAGGTTTTCAACTGTTCGTAAAATAGCCGTAAGCTCCCGTCCAGCTCGTCTATCTTCAGCACGATGCTATCAAACATGATCTCTGCTGCTACTTGTAAATCTTCCTTCTCTGTGATCAATCGCCCTTTCTGGTCTTTCTTTCTCCGGTACTGGTTCATCAGGGTCATTTGCTTCACAAAGCTTTGGTAGAGGTCATTTAAACGCCTGATCTTGTGGGCTTCTTCCGGCAGCTGTACTTTGTCCGCATAAGGGTTGATCACCTGACAGGGTTTGAGCATTCGCAAGCAGTTCTGTATAAACTCGGTAATCTTTTTTTCTTCCTCTCCGTCAATCTTTCCTGCTGCCTTCTGATTTTGGTATTTAATAATATTGGCGGTCTGCCCTGCAGACTCGTCTACTGCAATCAAAAAGCAACGGTTCATGTTGTCCTCATAGATTTCACCTTTAGTGGTGCAGGCCATCGAGGCGATGGGGCCGTAAACGATCTTCTCATACGCCCGGTTGTTACCTTTCTCGTCTTGTCCTGTGGTACTGCTCGATAGCATTTCCCTGCTCTGTAATTCCCTGAAGGCCAGCTGTGCTTCTTCTTTCATTCCGTCCAGGTCTTCCAGGCAGATGAGCTTGTTTTTCAGGTCGTACATGCCATAGTTGTAAAAGCTACTTTCTGTTACCCTGGTAAACCGCTTCACGTCTTCGTCCGGGATAAAGCTGCTGATCTTCACCAGCAGGTGGGTCTTTCCTGATCCGCTCGATCCCTGGATCAAAGCGTGAAGGGTGTCGGGCATTCCGCAGGATGCGGCTATGCAGAACAAAAAGACCCGGTTGTTTTCTTCTCCTACTACTCCTGCTTTTCCGATCAGGTCATTGAACCTTTTAATCAGGTTGGGTTTGCTCAAAAAATCTTTGCACTGGCCGGTCACGGTATTGTCCAGGATCACTTTGGGCTGGTGTGACCCGTCATTGGTGTGTTTGTCCCGGTGGTCTTCCAAAAGATCGGTCAGGCGGTATAAGTCCAGTTCTATCAGGTCTGCCCGCAGGCTGAGCTTTTCGGCTGCTTCCCTGGCCATGCGCTCTACCTGTTTGTTCTCGTACAAGTCCAGGCGGTTGCGGTAACGCCCGTAGTTACGCTGCTGGCTTGTCCCTCCAGACCGGGCCTCAATCATTAAACTGACCTGCAGGCGGTCGAGCTCCTGCCGTAATCCGCCTTTCACGTAGTAATGGGCGGTATCGGTAAAGTAGGTGATCTTATTGGGGTTGGATGCATCAAAAGCGTTGGTTGATTTCTGATTTGTAGGCTTGGGTTGTAGCTTGGTTTCTGGTTTAGGTTCTGGCTTTTGAACTTCTTTTTTTATTTCATTTGAGGATAAAAGCTTTCTCCCTTTCAGTAGGTGCTTAAACAGTTCTTCCGCCTTGTCCTGGTGGGCAACATACAGGCTGTTCACGTCTTCATTTTCCGGGGTTTCTATTTGGTAGATCTTCATGTCCGGACGCAACTCCCGGAGCTTTTGAGCTTGCTTTTCCACACCTGCAGATCCTGCGGGATCCCCGTCAAAGAAAAACGTGATCTCCTGCAGGCTGTCCAGTGACTGTATCGCCCTGGTATGTTCCTCTGTCAGGCCGTTTGTGCCGTAGCAGGCGAGTGTTTCATATTCATTGGTAATGCCGGGAAGCTGCAGCAATGTGGCGGCATCAATGATGGCTTCCGTCAGGATCAGTTTGGTAGTTTCAGGTCTGGGATAGTTCGGGTAAAGTCCCTGTCTGTCTTTCAGGTAAAAATGCCTGTTGGTAGCCTTTTCATCGAGCAACCGGAAGTACAGGCCAACAATTTTCCTGTCCTGGTTCTTGAGCGGGAACACCAAACTGTCTTTGGCAAAGGCCGTGTAACCGCCACTGTTGCCTATGCTTTCGTAGATCAGGCCGTATTTTAATGCAGTAGCCTGCAGGTTCTTGTTTGTCCGGTTGTGGAAGTTGCCACTGTTGAAGCCTGCTTCTATCCCTTGCCTGTTCGGGGTGGTCTGGATCAGTCCCCGGCTGTCCAGGTATTCTTTGCTTTTCCGGCTGGTCTTTACCCCGTTTTCAAAATACTGGAAGGCTTTCGTTAGGATGGCGATCCGTTCCATTTCTGAACCGCTTGCAACTTTTCCATTGTTGCCTGGCGGTGCTACCGCCCCTGCCCATTCTTTTAGCTGCATTATTGCTTCATGGGTATTGACTTTCATGTACTTCTCGGTCAGCCCGATGATGTCCATCGTGCCGGCACTGCATCGGGAGCTAAAGCAGGTGGCTATGTTCTTCTCTTTGCTGAACTGCAAGCTTGGGGTCTTGTCGTCATGGAAAGGGCAATGGGCTTTGCCCTGCTTGTTCACCTGGATGCCCAGGCGATCTGCTACGTCCAGGATGGTAAAGTGCTGTTTGAGGTCTTGGATTTCCATTACTTGACTGGTTGGATAATGAGCAATTCTTCCCGTACTGTTATGCTGACCGATTCGCCAGCCTTAAAACCCAACTGCTCCAACCAAACCCCTGATATTTTCAACTCTGGCACGATCTTCTGGCCGTAGGACAATGCCCTGTGCTTGGGCTGTAGCTTGACTTGTTTGTGGTTCTGAGTAGCCATGTAAAATTTTTTCAGTTTTTTTCAATCTGATAAATCATTCACAATACTAACTAATCATTCCTGTTCTGACAAGCATTATCAAAATTGTTTCCGACTTTTAATTCGCTTATTATTGTAGATATCTAAGTTTTTAGCTCATAAATGCGATAGATCATGACGTTTGGACAGAGAATTGGCTATGCCAGAAAACAGATCAAAATGACCCAAGCGGATTTGGGAAAGGCGGTTGGGACTTCCGGTGACATCATTGGCAAGTATGAAAGAGATGAGATTAAGCCTTCCATTGACACGGCTGCCAAGATTGCCGATGCGCTAAACGTAACGATTGATTTCCTGGTAAAGGATGGGGAGTACCAGAACATTGATAATGATGCCCTCAAAAGATTGAAGCTCCTTGAAAAGCTCAACCCTAAAGACAAAGATCACATCTACGCCCTGATGGACGCTTTCTTTGCCAAGTATAAAATGGATTCGCTATTGCAGTAAAAAGCCCCGATCTCTCGAGGCTTTCGATTTCTTCTCAATCAGAGTTTTAAGAAAGAATGATGAATATCAATCTAATTCTTTTTCATTAACGGCAATGAGATATCATCTTCCTCATCCTCATTTTTATCTTGACACTCAAAAACTACTGATTGAAATAGCTGGCCTAAAGTCAAAATGTTATACTTCTCATCTGCAGAATATCCACCTATAATCAAACGATTTGTTGTTTTGGAAAGCAAATACTTACCCTTATGATCGGTTTCAATGAATACATTTCCAGAACATTTTGAGATTATTTTCAAAAATAATACTCCATCTTGTTCAATGTAAAAAATTCCTTCTGGATGAATATCTGCAACCAGTACTTTGTATGATTTCAATAATTGCCCTTTGTTATGAATATTAAATTGAAGTGTACTTTTTAAACTATCATATTCTATGACGGTCTGATAGTCAATAGGCGATATTTCTCTGAACAACTGGTTCAAAGAATCAATCTTTACTCGGTTGATAGGGCAATCGCCTGGTGAAAATGCCATTCCTTTCAAAGAAATCAGCAGTACAACGAACCCAAGATAATTCTTAATCATATTTCATCCGGTTGAAATCCCTAATTTTTGACATCTCAGACTTATTATAGGTAGTGTAAACAAGAATGGGAATAATCAATAAAAGACCAATTACCATCTTCGGATTTCTGTCAACGTAATTAGTGATTACAAAATATCCCATCATAAGCCCTAACACCAAGATCATTAAAAAGAGTATTCCTGAGAATCGATTTTCTTCAGCAACAACGTCATTAGGCACTACTTCCATTTTTTTACCACAATGACGACATTCTTTTTCGAATTTTTCACCCTTAATCTGTGCAACCTCAAATCGACTGTGGAATTTACCAGCCAGTTTATTCTTCTTCAGACAATGTGGACACATATGGGTAAGAATCATTTCTTAATTTTATTGTAGTCGGCAGCAGCCTGATTTATCCAGTTTTTACCTAAACCTTTGTACTTTCCTTTGTTTTCCTGTAGAAATCGTATCCAAGGATTATTTGATTTGCTCGTATTCGCTACTGACCCAACCCCACGACTTAAGTCTTTCATTTTATTAGGCTTTGCCAAACCAGTACTTCCTTGGGCAAAATCAAGAGCTCCTTTTGCAATGTCTGCCGCATTTGGCAGCATCTCTTCAAGCATCCTCGTATCAAACGCCACTACTAAACCAGATCGATTACCATATTTCTTATCAAGATATCTACCATAATCTCTGGCATTCCAGATTTGATCTCTTCTTGCTAGACCAGCCGCTTCTTGCTCTTTTATACTCTCATATTTTATTCCACCCTCTTGCTGAGCCTTGTATCTCTCTTTTAAATCTGCAGCAGTGTATGCTCCTTGATACTCATCTGGCAAATCAGACCATAAGTCCTTAGTATGAACACCATAAGAAAATTCACCATCACTATGCCAGTCATTCGCTACTGCTCCTACATAAATTGTCGAACCTTTTAGTGACCCAGCGGCTTTTTCAGCATCATTCCAATATATAAACTGTTCCTTATCACCGCCTTGATCTCCAATTCGTTCGTATTCCCCCGTTTCGGAGTTAACCCGCCATTCATAAAGACCATCGGGATCAATAAAAATTATTGGGTTATTAAATGCATATCTGAATGGTGTATGCGATGGAGCTACATCCGCTGCCGGATCTGCTGCCGTCCATCTCCCTAAGTCTGGCATATACATTCTAGCTCCATAATCATACCACCCTGTTTCCTCTTGGAGTTCTTTGCCATTGTACAGGTACTTCTCAACACCCTTGCACGGATTTTCAGCCCCGTTTCTCTTCCAGGACACTTTTAGCGGTGACCTTTCTTCATTCCGGTATGTCAGTTTTAAACAGCCCATTCCCTGCCAAGATAGGGCTTTTTTTCCTTCAATTGAACTTTTCAGTTGAGAAGAAAAAGTAGACGTTTTTTTGATTGAAGTGCGCCCTTCTAAAAGCTTTATTGTTTACCGTAATCGTCCTGGGCGTGCTTCGAGCAAAAAAATGATCCAGGGGGTTTGGGGGATGGAAGATCCCTCCAATAAAACTCTTGCGAAGCACCTACCTGCCGGAGGCTCTGCCCTTGCTTGACCGGAGGGAGGGGCATAAAACACACTTCTGCCATTGGGTCGGTTTGTGGGTTGGATGGCAGGCCGAGCAGTGGTTTTTGGCGAAGCGGCTTTGGGGCCAAAATCCACTGCCCCACAAGGGTTGAAGGGGCAAGGTGTACTGCCCCTTTGGCCAGGGTTGGCCGTGCGGCTACTTTACATAATGTGCTTATATATAACCCGCAGGTAAAATCCGTGGCTTTGCCACACCGCTAAAAATCGAGGAGTTATATAAGAGCACGTTATGTAAATGTAGCTTTGGGTGTTTTTCCTGGCGTGATTTTTTGCCTTTGTGCGCTGGCTTCAGGCTCTTGGACAGGCTTTGGTTTAGGTGCTGGTTTGTGTGGCCTGCCCATGTGCCTGATAGCGGGCTGGATGCAAAAAGCATGACAGGAAAAACACAGAAGGGCACAGCGAGCGGAAGGGCATAAAATACAGGGGGAATGCGGAGCATGGCTGGATTTTATGCCCTGGGGATTTGGGGTTGGGTTACTGCAACGGGTGGTACTTCTGGATTGCCGATTTAAGTTCTTCAAGTCCTGTCTGCCTGTATTTCTCCGTTGAGCTTGGGTTTTTGTGGCCTGCAAACACCTGTACTACTCTTAGGTCTTTTCCTTCTTTCAGCAGGTTGGCAATCACACTTTGGCGGATGGTTTTCGCATTCAGGTTCTTGTCCGGAAAGTGGTTTTTAAACGTCTCGATCAGGTAATTGATGTTGTCGGCTTTCATGGCTTTTCCCCGGATATTCAGGATTAATTGATCGGTATTTTCGCTTACGATCTCCGGTCGTATTTCGTGGATGTACTTGTAAAAAAGCATGATCTGTTGGGATTTCATTTTCAGTGTTCTTGGCTGGTTTTTCGCCATGCCTTTGCTGTAAACTGTTCCAGCTTCCAGATCAATATCCTGTACTTTCAACTGCTCAACTTCTGTTAATCGTAAGCCTTGATAAATCAATAAACTTACTGCCACCTGGTTCCTGATCCTCACACTTTCATAGCGTTCTTTCCTATCCATCAACTGTTCTAATTCTATTGAAGTAAATAAGTCTTGCAACTGGATTTCATGCTCTTTGGCATCTTTAAGGGTCAAGTACCTGCAAGGGTGGTCATCTCTTTTTCCAGTTCGCAACAACCAATGATACCAGGCTTTCACTCCGTACAACATTCTATTGATCGTTCTTGGGTTTTGGTATTGTTTTCTGAGGTAGTCTACATACTGCATAATGTCCTGATAGCTGGCCACTGCTGCCTTTTCTTCGGTCATGTAATCGAGGTAAACCCTGATGTCCCGCAGGTAGATTTTTACCGTTGGTGGGGTGTGGTCTTTGAGCAGGTAAATTTCCAGTGCTGTCATAGTTGTGTAGATAAATATTGCTTGCTGATCCTGGTATAAATCTGGGTGCTCTCCAGATACCTGTGTCCTAAAAAGTCTCTGACCTGCTCGATGCTCAATCCACTCTCCAGTAAGTGGGTGGCAATGCTGTGGCGCAAGTGGTGCAAGCTGATCTGCTCCGGGAGCTCTGCCAACTGCACCAGGTATTTGAGCCGTTTCCAATACGCATAGCCCAACATCCGGTCTCCCCAGTTATTCAGTACAAAAGCATATTGATTGTCTTTCGTGATCTCTTTTACATATAAGCTCCGTTCATACAGGTAGTAGTTTTGCAGGTCGGTCTTTACTTGTTCAGTGAGTGGTACAACCCTTCTTTTCTTTCCCTTTCCTGATCGTACATAAAGTAACTGGCCTTTAAAGTTGATATCTATTGAGTTGAGCTTCACCACTTCCGATCTTCTCAGCCCACAACCATAAAACAGTGATAGGATTGCTTTGTCCCTCATGTTCTCGGCCACCTCGTACAAGGCTTTGACTTCTTCCACTGTCAGCACCTGCCGGGCTTTGTATTCCGGTCTTGGGAAGGTCAATACACCAAAGGGGTTGCTGCTGATCCGGCCTTGCTGCTCCTGGTAGTTCATGAAGGTTTTTAAAGCGTAAATATGGTGGTTGATCATGCTGTCGCTTAGATTTCCGCCCCGGTTGTAGTTAGGTCTTTCGCCCAGGTAATCGTAGTGTTTCCGGATCAGCTCCGGGGTGATCTGCGCTAATTGGTTAATTCCTTTTTGTTCGAGCCAGTGGAAGAACTCCTGGACACAAGAGGGCAAAGCGGTCTGGCTGCCTTTATTGTAACCCACTCGTTCCACGTACAGGCTAAAGTCTTGAAGTAATTCCCGATAGGTTTTATTGTGGATCATCAGGTGTTTCATTTCATTTTAGGTTTAGGGGGTTCACGTTTTTCTGGAACACGGAACGCCAGAGGCGTTTTGTTCGATTGTTGATCGTATTGGCTGTTTTTGCCCTGTTCTGGCGTTCCATCTGGCGTTCCAGGCATTGGAACGCTAGAGGATTTCAAGTTGGTCGAGCTGGCCTTGTAAATGCCGCTTTACTTTCGCCCGGATAGCCCCGATATCATCCCACCAGTTCACTTTGTACTGATAGCCCCGGTTGGCATAGCCGCCCGTTTGCTGGATGTATTCCAGGCTTAACAGGTCATGGATGTAGCGGTGCAGTTGGGTCTTGCTGATGTTCAGCGCCTGCCTGATCTCCCGTTGGCCGAAGCTGTAGGATTCATAGGCGTTTCCCTTTCCCTTGATGTAGGTTTTCAACTGTTCGTAAAATAGCCGTAAGCTCCCGTCCAGCTCGTCTATCTTCAGCACGATGCTATCAAACATGATCTCTGCTGCTACTTGTAAATCTTCCTTCTCTGTGATCAATCGCCCTTTCTGGTCTTTCTTTCTCCGGTACTGGTTCATCAGGGTCATTTGCTTCACAAAGCTTTGGTAGAGGTCATTTAAACGCCTGATCTTGTGGGCTTCTTCCGGCAGCTGTACTTTGTCCGCATAAGGGTTGATCACCTGACAGGGTTTGAGCATTCGCAAGCAGTTCTGTATAAACTCGGTAATCTTTTTTTCTTCCTCTCCGTCAATCTTTCCTGCTGCCTTCTGATTTTGGTATTTAATAATATTGGCGGTCTGCCCTGCAGACTCGTCTACTGCAATCAAAAAGCAACGGTTCATGTTGTCCTCATAGATTTCACCTTTAGTGGTGCAGGCCATCGAGGCGATGGGGCCGTAAACGATCTTCTCATACGCCCGGTTGTTACCTTTCTCGTCTTGTCCTGTGGTACTGCTCGATAGCATTTCCCTGCTCTGTAATTCCCTGAAGGCCAGCTGTGCTTCTTCTTTCATTCCGTCCAGGTCTTCCAGGCAGATGAGCTTGTTTTTCAGGTCGTACATGCCATAGTTGTAAAAGCTACTTTCTGTTACCCTGGTAAACCGCTTCACGTCTTCGTCCGGGATAAAGCTGCTGATCTTCACCAGCAGGTGGGTCTTTCCTGATCCGCTCGATCCCTGGATCAAAGCGTGAAGGGTGTCGGGCATTCCGCAGGATGCGGCTATGCAGAACAAAAAGACCCGGTTGTTTTCTTCTCCTACTACTCCTGCTTTTCCGATCAGGTCATTGAACCTTTTAATCAGGTTGGGTTTGCTCAAAAAATCTTTGCACTGGCCGGTCACGGTATTGTCCAGGATCACTTTGGGCTGGTGTGACCCGTCATTGGTGTGTTTGTCCCGGTGGTCTTCCAAAAGATCGGTCAGGCGGTATAAGTCCAGTTCTATCAGGTCTGCCCGCAGGCTGAGCTTTTCGGCTGCTTCCCTGGCCATGCGCTCTACCTGTTTGTTCTCGTACAAGTCCAGGCGGTTGCGGTAACGCCCGTAGTTACGCTGCTGGCTTGTCCCTCCAGACCGGGCCTCAATCATTAAACTGACCTGCAGGCGGTCGAGCTCCTGCCGTAATCCGCCTTTCACGTAGTAATGGGCGGTATCGGTAAAGTAGGTGATCTTATTGGGGTTGGATGCATCAAAAGCGTTGGTTGATTTCTGATTTGTAGGCTTGGGTTGTAGCTTGGTTTCTGGTTTAGGTTCTGGCTTTTGAACTTCTTTTTTTATTTCATTTGAGGATAAAAGCTTTCTCCCTTTCAGTAGGTGCTTAAACAGTTCTTCCGCCTTGTCCTGGTGGGCAACATACAGGCTGTTCACGTCTTCATTTTCCGGGGTTTCTATTTGGTAGATCTTCATGTCCGGACGCAACTCCCGGAGCTTTTGAGCTTGCTTTTCCACACCTGCAGATCCTGCGGGATCCCCGTCAAAGAAAAACGTGATCTCCTGCAGGCTGTCCAGTGACTGTATCGCCCTGGTATGTTCCTCTGTCAGGCCGTTTGTGCCGTAGCAGGCGAGTGTTTCATATTCATTGGTAATGCCGGGAAGCTGCAGCAATGTGGCGGCATCAATGATGGCTTCCGTCAGGATCAGTTTGGTAGTTTCAGGTCTGGGATAGTTCGGGTAAAGTCCCTGTCTGTCTTTCAGGTAAAAATGCCTGTTGGTAGCCTTTTCATCGAGCAACCGGAAGTACAGGCCAACAATTTTCCTGTCCTGGTTCTTGAGCGGGAACACCAAACTGTCTTTGGCAAAGGCCGTGTAACCGCCACTGTTGCCTATGCTTTCGTAGATCAGGCCGTATTTTAATGCAGTAGCCTGCAGGTTCTTGTTTGTCCGGTTGTGGAAGTTGCCACTGTTGAAGCCTGCTTCTATCCCTTGCCTGTTCGGGGTGGTCTGGATCAGTCCCCGGCTGTCCAGGTATTCTTTGCTTTTCCGGCTGGTCTTTACCCCGTTTTCAAAATACTGGAAGGCTTTCGTTAGGATGGCGATCCGTTCCATTTCTGAACCGCTTGCAACTTTTCCATTGTTGCCTGGCGGTGCTACCGCCCCTGCCCATTCTTTTAGCTGCATTATTGCTTCATGGGTATTGACTTTCATGTACTTCTCGGTCAGCCCGATGATGTCCATCGTGCCGGCACTGCATCGGGAGCTAAAGCAGGTGGCTATGTTCTTCTCTTTGCTGAACTGCAAGCTTGGGGTCTTGTCGTCATGGAAAGGGCAATGGGCTTTGCCCTGCTTGTTCACCTGGATGCCCAGGCGATCTGCTACGTCCAGGATGGTAAAGTGCTGTTTGAGGTCTTGGATTTCCATTACTTGACTGGTTGGATAATGAGCAATTCTTCCCGTACTGTTATGCTGACCGATTCGCCAGCCTTAAAACCCAACTGCTCCAACCAAACCCCTGATATTTTCAACTCTGGCACGATCTTCTGGCCGTAGGACAATGCCCTGTGCTTGGGCTGTAGCTTGACTTGTTTGTGGTTCTGAGTAGCCATGTAAAATTTTTTCAGTTTTTTTCAATCTGATAAATCATTCACAATACTAACTAATCATTCCTGTTCTGACAAGCATTATCAAAATTGTTTCCGACTTTTAATTCGCTTATTATTGTAGATATCTAAGTTTTTAGCTCATAAATGCGATAGATCATGACGTTTGGACAGAGAATTGGCTATGCCAGAAAACAGATCAAAATGACCCAAGCGGATTTGGGAAAGGCGGTTGGGACTTCCGGTGACATCATTGGCAAGTATGAAAGAGATGAGATTAAGCCTTCCATTGACACGGCTGCCAAGATTGCCGATGCGCTAAACGTAACGATTGATTTCCTGGTAAAGGATGGGGAGTACCAGAACATTGATAATGATGCCCTCAAAAGATTGAAGCTCCTTGAAAAGCTCAACCCTAAAGACAAAGATCACATCTACGCCCTGATGGACGCTTTCTTTGCCAAGTATAAAATGGATTCGCTATTGCAGTAAAAAGCCCAACATTGCTGCTGGGCTTTTCGATTATTTCTTACGTTTCAGCACCATTCCTTGGTACTCTAATTTGTTTTTATTCAAGACTTTAAATGTATGCTCACGCTCACTCATATACCCACTAGATAGCGCCTCATAAACCTGAGCTTCCTCACATTCAATTAAAACTTGATCCCCTTCCAATTTCCATGTTCCCTTGCATTGAGGCATGCCATGATGCTGCTTAATCATGAACTTAAAAGAACCGTCTTGATTCAATTCCAATGTGTACGATTTGCTAAAATCCTTGTCCTTATCCAACTTGTAATAAGTCCCGTAAATCGCTCTCTGATCTATTTGCTGTGCCTTACATGACACAGCTAGCAACATAGCCATTATCGAATAAATTAACGTCCTTTTCATTTCTTGTAATAGATTGATGGGTACGACTTCTTCAAAACAAAGTTTGCTGGCAATGATCTTATCGCAGGATTATTAGGGAAAGCCTTAATAAAATCTGATCTGGTAGAGTTGATATTTAACGGACTAACTCCTGTATTTGCTGTTCCCCCTGGAACGTACAGAGTACCCCCTGCAAGTCCTTGAACCCATTGAGAAGTTATTCCGCTAAATGAATTGGCTACTCCCGCAGTAGATGTTAAACCAGATACTGAGGACGGATCATAAGCAAACTGAGCTTTGTATCCAGCTACTTCATCCTGAATGTCTGCCGCTAAAGTTGCACCTGTGTTAGAGTCAAATGCAATATCACCAGTTTCAAATTGTCCAGCGTGAGTGGCTTCATGAACAAAATTAGAGGTAGTTCCAAAACTGATGTTTATTGCATTGGTCTCCGTATTCAACGTAACACCTCCGTTATCTCCTGGTGCAGCTTGAGATAAACTGTAAACCTGTTCGCTACTTTCAAGTGTACCTAAAGTGCTAAGAGTCCCGTCCAAGCTGGCCACTCTTTCAGTCAGGTTACCTGTCTTATTGGCCAACTTCTCCGCACTCCAACCTTTCGCCTCTGCTTTCGCACTTAGCTTATCGACCCTTCCTTGAAGGTTATCCCTTCGGTTTTGAACATATCCTTTCTGCCTATCCCATTCCTTTTTACTTCCATCCTCGATGACCATCCCCGTAGGATCAACATAGCGCATCGGATTACCTGCTGCCCAGCTGTACGGACTTAATGAATAAAACATTTCGGCCATTGGATCCATTTGCCAAGTACGGACCGTGTACGGATCATAGCCACGGGCATGAAAATCGTAGATTTCGGTTTCCTCCTGAAGCTCCTTTCCTTGGTACTTGTACCTCTGCGGTTCGGAGTAGTTTCTGGTGAACGTTGAGAACTCTGTACCAAATGGGTAATACGACGAAGCACTTACCACAGGCGTCTTCGTATGCGTCACCGTAAAGTCATCAAAGTGCACGTAGTTCAGCTCGTCGCTTTCATTGCTCACATAGGCCATCAGGTAGCCGTTTTGGTCTATGGTCACCGGCTCCATCACCACCAGCTCCTGCGAGAACTGGGCGGCCGTGCTGATCTGCACAAAGCCGGAGGTGACAAACGTCATCTCCTCATCAAAAAGCATGTAATTGATATAGGCCTTGGGTGCATCGTCGTTGGTCTCATTGGTTTTAGGAACCAGGTTATTTGGAAAGTCTAGTCCATTTTCTATGGCGGCTTGCGTCTGTGAACTCACTTCAGAAACGCCCGATGCACCGGAATACCCGGCAAAAAGTGCCGCCAAAATCGCAGACTCACTGATGAGCCCGTCTGTGCTGCCGTCCCCTTCATAATAGGCATATGCACTCAGTTTCACCGTGTCGCCTTTGTTCACTTGCAGCATGGCCAATGGCCCAATCGGGTCGGTGCTTTCTATGCGCGCGGCTTTGTTCGCCCCTGCAACTACTGTAGTGGGAGTGCTATTCGCTGATGCCATGGCCACTCTGGTTTCAGCCACATTTTGAAAGAGCGCTTCTTCTGAAGTAGCCAATTCCGTCTCCATCGTTGCGGTATAAGTATAACTCTCCGGCGTGGTACTGAACGTCAATCGTGTATTTCCCAGATGGTCTTTCAAATGGTACTCGTAAGCCAGCTCATCATTCCGAATGACCACCCGCCCTTCCTCATGATGGATGAACTTTAGCGTATCATTCTCATAATAGAACTCTCCTACGTAATCCCTTTTCATCTTCAATGTGCCTGCTTTGTACACTTCCTGTCTCAGTTTTATTCCTGCGGCATCATAAAAGTACAGAATACTGTCGCCAGTGGCAAACACTACTTTATCCGTAAGGTTCAAATGGTTATAATAAATCGAGTCTATTTCCTTGTTCAGGTCTTTGGTCATGCTGCCGTTTCGGTCATAGAAATAATCGGCTCCCGTGGTGTTGCGGTCATGAAAGGTGGTGCATTCAATTATTTTGGGCGCCATTTCCGGCTCTCGGCAGTCGCTCCTTCCTGCGTCAGGGAGCTCCAACAATGCCTCCATCCGGGGCGCGGGAGACTGCTTCTTTAGATTACAAATTGAAAAATTCATTGTTCTGCATTCATTTCCGGACAGAGGCCTAGACAACAATTGTCAATGGGGGCGACCCGACGGACTGAGAAAAGAAAAAAAATTAAAATTTCAATGATTTAATTTCTACAATTCTTTCTTTCTCATCAAAAAGATATGATTTCTTATACTTATAATTATAAATAATACCTTGAAATTTTTCGTACATATTTACCTTAAACTGAGAGGGAAATTTCATAGTAAAGTCAAAAATATTTTCATCACGCTTCGTGTACATAGAAATAGTGCAATACTGAACCGAATCAATCCATGTATAGTACTCCGCATAATAGTGAGTACTATGCTCATAATAAAGACCATCCAATCTATATTCACTAAAAACTTCGCTACTATCCCCTTTTAACTGATTATAAACTTCCGATAAGTATTGATTGAGGTTCATTGAAATACTCACTGTATCATGAATAATCAATACAAAAAAATTGTCCTGGACACTTGAATCAATAACTGCTAAGAAATTAAATTCATCAGTTTCTATTGCCTTCCAATCAGATGGAATGCATAAAAAATCATCCTCCCCTTTAAAACACTTCCATTCATCAGAATTCAATTTAGAATATTCAATGACATAACTCAATTTATTAGAATTTTCACGATCAGCACTTTTACAAAATGTTAAAGCACATATAAATATAAATAAAAATTTACTGTTTAATTTTTTCATCAGTTACAGATACTTTTAACTCCACTGAAACATTTGTTTTTCCAACCGAAACACCAGCTCCAACTTTTACTCCCTTTTCGGTAGTAGATGCTTTAGCTGTCTCAGTCTTTGAATAAAATAATCCATTACCATTCTTTCCAACAGTAACCTCTGTAGTATTTGACTTTGATCCATTCGATCCAATACTTGTTGTATTTGTCGAATTCACATCCACTCTTCCTACCTTAGCCTCCGTTTCAACTGTAACATTTGTTGAATTACTTGTTGATTTTTCCACTTTTGTAACATCGCCCGGATCTCCATATTGCAAATCTTTAAAGTAATTGCCTAAATTAGTTCCCGCAGTGATATTAGTTGTTTCTGATACCGTGGTGGTTGTTTTTGCTTCAACAAGACCCAAAGCAACTTTTGTTTCATTGACTATGTAAGATGTCGTTGTAGATATACTCACCCCAATTTTATCAATCTCTCTACCTACTCCTTCAAAATATTGTCTGAAGCCTGCTACCATCGTCCCCATCGGATTAGTTCCGGGACCAAATGTACTTGGGGAAGATTCTAATCCTTCCAACTCTCTATGTCCAGTCACCTTATTCTCTGAGAAAGCATACGTACTATTATACAAATACTTCTCCGCCAGTGGATCAATATTAAAAAACCTTCTATACTTCCGGTTGTAATTCCTCCACTTAAAGGCTATCCAGCCGGTGGATGTGTCGTGCTCCTGCTCTTGAAATTTGTACCTCACAGGCTCAGATGCCGTACGCTCAAACTCCCCAAATTGCATACCAAACGGCGTGTAATTGGAAGCATACACCACATGCGTCTTACCTTGGTAGATCGTGAAGTCATCAAAATGTACATAGTTCAGTTCATCGCTTTCATTGCTTACATACGCCATCACATAGCCGTCCCATTCCATCATTAGCGAATCCAACTGCACCAATTCCTTTTGGAATTGCGCCGCTGTACTTATCTGCTTGAAACCGGACGTAATGAAATTCATGTCTACATCAAAGTACATGTAATTTACAAAAGCTTTTGGAGCATCATCATTGGTCTCATTGGTTTTGGGAAGCAAGTTGTTTGGGAAGTCGAGTCCGTTTTCTATCGCCGCTTGCGCTTGCGTGCTCACCTCAGAAATTCCTGACGCTCCTGAATAACTGGAAAGCAGCGCAGCAAGAAGTGCCGATTCACTTATCAATC
>ERZ1066135.180-NODE-180-length-55511-cov-12.263921_pt1 | contig 55511 bp, 49 predicted proteins | sample MGYA00382782_ERZ1066135 | MGnify/ENA primary metagenome ERZ1066135 (study PRJEB33369, sample SAMEA5778365) | biofilm metagenome | biome: Industrial cooling water; feature: Water cooling tower basin; material: Biofilm | place: United Arab Emirates | collected... | reverse complement strand
ACAGGGGTTACACCCCGCTTATAGAGAGATTCTCCCACCATTGGTTCGTCTTCTCCAAGATCAGGTCCATTCTTTGACGGTACTCTCTGATTGGATATCGCAGCGCGCCTTCAAGGGCACTTCTCAAATGAAGCCCTCGCAATGCTCTCAACCTCCGTAAATCTGTACCCGCATACCGTTCAAAGTTTGGATCATCAAAAATCAAGTGATCGGGGATCATGTACCAGCGGTTGTCAAAAAAGTGTGTATTTTCGATCGCTCGAATCAAGTATGCGTCAAAGAGCTGATCCGGATTGTCTGGGTCGGAGGCGACTATTTCAGCATCACCTGCATTCGACGACAAGTCTCGAAAGTACTTTAATACAGGCGACCACTCGAGTTTAAGAAATGGGCGATTCGGGTCCTCGAATTCACTCCACAACGACAGAAACACACGGTCTAATATCAAGTTGCGTATCCTGTTACGAATAGTGTCGTCCAAGACTCCACCGTCACCCCATACCATCCTCGCCATCGGTTTCAAATATACTTTACCCATAAGCAGGCCTTTCATTGTCTTTGCTCGATCGTCGTCGTCATCTTTGACGATCAACCAATTCGGATAGGGTCCCTCCCAGTTAGCTTGGGTATGGATAGAGCAAAACGCTCCTTCTCGCAAGAAAATTTCTAGTCGATCCTCCGGTAGTCCGGCCAATTTTTCAGGTGAAAGTGCCCAGAAAGAGCGTAACGTCTCGACAGCCAGCTGCGTCGGAGTCCGGCACACCAAATGCTTAATTTCATCACAAAAATTGCGGGAAATGCTAAGGTGTAGTTTGACCCCGAACGGCGCACTCCATTCGGGCAAGGAGTAGTCTAACAAGTGGAGCCTATTCTTCACCCAACCAAAGTGCTCATCTTGGCTATCATGTGTGGCGAACAAAAAGATGGTAAACGACCTTGGATCTCTAGTCAGCATTTCTTTTACCTGGTTGCGAAAATCTGAATTCGCTATTATCTTACCATTATCCCGGAGACATGCCTTGCCAACCATGCCGAAGAGTCGGTGAAGGTAGAATGGCAAGTCAATCGCCCTTACAGCCACATAATCCTCAAATACCTTTGCATCACCACAAAGCAATCTCGTGATCAAATCTTCCGTCAGGTTTCCGGTCTTGTCAAAAGACGCACCTCGCAGGACGGAATAGTAGACCTTGAACAGCTCTGAGTATGTGTTGGAGGTTGACATTAAGTTCGGTTGACAAATAAGCTTGGTGATCAAGACTTTGACAAGTATACATCCCAAATCAGGCATGTTTCTGTAGGCTTCTCTCAAAAATACAGTGTCATTCTCGAACAAATCGGCATCGCCGTATGCCATCACGTTCCTAAGAAGGGCGCGGTGAAAGTAAAACTTGAAATCCCATTCCACCTCCCCAAAGCTGTCCCGCTCCCGTGAAATGTTTGACTGGACCATATCGATCGCTCTGGCAAGCCTCATATCCGTCTGTGCAGGGTAAACTTTTTTCATCAGTAAAACTTTGGTGAAAAGGTTTATGAAGAAGGAACTGGTGCAGCCTCTCCAGGTTAATTTCAACTTGGACGCACCGCCTAAAAGCCGCCTCAACGCCTTCATCTGCTTTTTCTTCAACTCTTTATCCGCTTTCAAACTATACAGCGTTGTATTGAATCCGGTCAAAATTTGGATTGCAACATTTTCAAACCGATCAAGGTCACTTTTTCGAAGCGCCCTGACAAGTTTGGCCAAAAGAAACTGCATGCTTCAAAACCCTTGTTTGATGGTAGGTTTTTATGGCCTCTCATGTCCATTAAATGTGGAGTCGATGACTTGCTTGATATTTTTGAGTTGCTAGAAACATTATAAAAGTTGTTTTGTGATCAAGTTTTTCATGGCAAACATGCGATAGTCGTCCGACTCTTCAATGTTGAGCCAACCAGGAATCGGCTCATTCTCCGGCAATTTCAATTTGCACAATGCGCCTTTACGCAGAAATAAGCTTAATCTGTCCTCAGGTAACCCGTCCAGCATTTCCAGAGTCAAGCATTCACAGCGTTTCAATGCAGCCACAGCCAAGCGGGTCGGTGCGGTGCAAATCAAGTGCTCAATGTCGTGCTTTGATTTAGGTGGAGTGTGAAAGAGGGTGCGGTGCAGAGATCTGCCGAAACGGGTCTTCCATTCCGGCAGAGAATAGTCGAGCAAGTCGAGTTTCCCTTCCCTCAACCACTCCCAAAAAGACCCGAATCCATAAGCGCAAAATAAGAAATTGGTGAACGTTTTGGTGTTCCTTGTCAGCAAGGCTGCAATCTTTGCACGGCAAGTCTTGGTAAGGACGGCTTCGCAGTCCTCTAAACATGCTTTACCAATTATCGCAAATAGCTGATGAATATGGGCAGGTAACTTGATTGGGTCCACCGAAATGTACTTTTTGAACGCCTTTGCATCACCATATAGCAATCCCGCAACCATATAATACTCAGGGTTACCGGTTTGATAGTTTGGAGGTGCTCCTCCTTGCAAGACAGCATTAAATACATTGAATACTTCCAGAAAAGGTTCTCCCTGCACTAGCCTTGTCATCAATACGTCAATACAAAACCCACCGATATCTGGCATGAATGTTTGCGCGTCGTTGAGCAAACTTGCTTTCCCCTTCAGCCAGTCGTCAATCAAATGATTATGAAGAGCTTTTCCCAACAAAGCCTGGTGGAAATGAAGCCGTAAGTTCCATTCAAACTTTTGAACATCACTGGGCAGCCAATATTTTGTTTCCGTACAGTTCACAGCCGTTGCCAGGTCCTTGTCCATCTCTTCGTCATATTGATTTAAAAGGAGCGCGTTGGTGTAGAGCCGCACGAGGGTGGACCAGCACAAGCACATATTGCCAAATATTACTTCATCCGGTTTTAGACTCTTGACCAACTCTTCTATGATAATTACCTGCTGCCGATCATCCGAGTCTTCCCTTCCCATAATTCTAAAAGAGTGTGAGATACTTTGAAAGCTGGCAAAGTTTGCTACGATGACAGCGCGTGCCAAGTCGAGGTCGTTGTTTGCTATGGCTTCATTCAGTTTCGCCACTACAAAGCGCATTTTTATTTCCGGAAAAGTGTGCGTTTGTGAAGAGCCCTTGAAATAAGTGAGTATGCAAGTTTGGAAAAATGGATTTTTGCTCATTAAATGCGCACTTACGGCATCCTTAACCAAACACAATCTGCCATCTTTGGCCTATTGCTTCAGTCATCTCGCGATGCCTTTTTTCGACTTTTTTACAAAAATCATAATAATCCTCAATCATTTCCAAAATCATGTCCATCCTCTGCGAGTATTCTGGTCGCGGATACAGGCAAATCCCTTCGAGCAAGGTTTTCGCCAAGAGACCGGTCCGAATTATCTGATGGACCTTTTCGATATTACCGCACGATGTGTCGTCGTAGAAAAACATTTTGAAAAAGAGGCCATCTGAGGTTTCAGCTACACCGACCTGTCCAGGCGGATCATACCAAACATGGTCGGGGATGTGGTGCCAGTTCTCTGCCGTCTGAAAGTGATCTTGTATTTGTTGAGATTCGCCGCTGCACATGAAGGCGTCAGGTACAAAAGGCGAGTTGTCAATGGACGATTTGAGCCCGCCCGGCAAAGAATGTATGTAGGCAAGGACAGGAGAGGTCTGTCGATGCCACTCGTACACTTTAAAGATGCACGGCTTTTTTCTGTATCGCTCTGCACCGCGTTGTTGTCTTGGGAACAACTTGCTGTTCAGCAAGTCGCGTATTCTTTTCAAAACTGTTTCATGTAATCGACATTCGCCTTTCTCCCAAAAGGCCATCACCATGGGACGCAGGTGCACCTCTTCAAAAATAAGCCCCTTGGTGACCTTTAGACGATCGTCGTCCGTGTCTTTGTACTTGAGCCAGTCAGGAATCTCATGCAAGTCCTCGATCGCTTCTTCATCCGTCAGCCGGGCTTTTTTCTTTCGCCTTGCCTGTGACATTTCCGCCAATAAGGATTGAGTAAACGCTCCTTCCCGCAGATAGATGAGAAGACGATCCGCGGGAAGTCCGGCGAGATGTTTGGCAGTCAATTGGTGACAGTCCAAAAAAATTAAAGCCAAATGTTTAGGGGCCACGCACATAATATGCTCGACATTGCCTTCCTTGAAGGAAAATCCTGGAGGGAAGATGGAACAGTAAACATCTTCCCCAAACGGAGTATTCCATTCTGGCCGCGAATAATCCAACAATTGCGTCCATTTTTGGGCAAACATTATAGACACGTCCAATCCATTCGAGCGAAACAAGAATTCTGTAAAGGTTTCGGGGCTGCTCGTCAAATATGCCTTTATCTGGGCTCGGCATGGACGCGGCAAACCTATTCGACTTTCTTCCAAACAAGCCTTGCCCACACATGCAAACAGATTGTGAATGTAAACGGGAAGCTTCATGGGGTCCATGTCCAGATAGCCCTTGAATGCGTCCGCGTCTCCGTGCAACAGCCGCGCAACCATTACCCGATCAATAGGACCATCAACCATGGCCATATTCCCGGTCCCTTTCGAAAGCACTCTGGAAAAGATTCCGAGTACTCCCATAAATGGCCGGCCATGCGCCAGTTTGTCGATCAAGACACTTACAAATACTTCACCCAAATCGGGCATGTATTCTTGGGCCTCTTTCAGCAGTCTTTTCTTATCCCACCAGACCCTCTGCTTCTTACTACGCATCAGCGCATTTCTCAACAGGGCCCGGTGAAAGTGAAACTCTAATTTCCATCTCAAATCTCTCACGCACTTACTCGACCAAAACAACCACATTGATCCAATCTTTTCGACTGCTTTTGCAAGCTGTATGTCCACCTGCTTGCTATACTTTGTGTCTAGTAGCACCTCTGTGTACATGTTTATCAGCTCGACTGGTTCGTTTGGATTTTCCTCGGTTATCATCGGAAAGCTTTCTGCACCCTCCAACAGCCTTTTCACCATCTTCACCTGCAGTTTGGTCACCGTTTTTCCCGGGAACAGGATTGGATGCAACGCCTTGAAGGCTGCATGGTTTGTGTAAATGATTTCCCTGGCCAGCTCCAGGTCATTGCTCGTCAACGCCTCCTTTAGCCTTTCCAAGACAAAGTGTGACATTTAAATCCGATTGGTGCTTGAGTGATTCGACCGGGTTTTTGACCAGTTTCAATTTTATTGAATGTGCATTTGGTGGATGCTTTCGAGTATGCACAGAAGCCAATACAGACGGGGTTAATTAACCTTAAATAAAAGGTTTACACAAGGATGGATTGGGAGGAATTGTGGAAGTCGGGAAACATACCTTGGGACTTGAACGGGCCATCCCCGCCTCTTCTAGAATATTTGCGGGGCAAGGGACGCTTGGGTGATTCCGTTTTGGTTCCAGGCTGTGGTAGCGGACATGATCTCCGAGTGTTGTCAGCACACTATGATCATGTCGTCGGAATGGACATTTCCGAATCGGCAGTTTCAGCGGCCACAGATAACGCACGTGGAATTGATAATGTCACCTGTATTTTGGGAAACTTTTTCACTTTCAAACACAATTCTTATGATGCAGTCTTTGACTATACATTCTTTTGCGCGATCCCGGTGGAGAAGAGGTCAGAATGGGGAAGGGTGATGAGGCGGATAGTTGGAAAGAAACTATTGATTATCGCCTTTCCTATTGGCACCGCTAATTTAGAAAGGCCTCCATACCCGGTCACAGTTAGTAATTATCAACAAGCTTTAGGAGATGAATTTGAGATTACTCATTTGAACGAAACACCGGATAGCCATCCGTCCAGGTTGGGTAAGGAAATGATGGTCGTGTTCAGTAGAAGACACCCCATTGGCTATTGACCATATGCTTATGACCGGGGTCCACTTTAGTTAAACCGCTGTTTTCTTAAATGACCGGGGTCATAAAATGACAGTTCTTGATATGAAAATAGACTTGCCGTGTGCTAGTGAAGCCCAGGATCAGGGACAGGCTGACACTCATACCGACGCTATCAATAATCAGGCTAAAGGTTCCCTGAAAAGATACTTTGGTTTTGCCGCCGTCGCGGTCGGATTACTTTTACTTGTCTCCATGACTGTCTTCTACTTTGCCTCCACCGGCCCCATCCAAGGTGATCTTCCCGCGACTCCTACCTCCATAACCACTCCGAATCCAGCTATCGATGCTCAAGTGGCCGAAACCCCGGGTCAAGTTATATCGGCACAACCGCAAGTTTCCTGGCTGGCAAGGAGAGGGCCGATCATCGTAACCTTCACTGCCTGTTTCATCGTCTTATCCGTCATCTTGGCAGTCTCGCTGCATCTCTACTACAAGCAGGAAGCCGAAAAATTGCGTTTGGCCGCCTTGGAAGAAGACCGCATTTTGAGGATGGAAGAGGAAAAGGCGGAGCAGGATGACACTGAGGAAGAACCGTTGACCAAGTGGAACCTTTGGCCGGTCGCAAAGGTCGTCTTTATTTCAAGTTGGTTGTCCTTGATTCCTTTCATCTTACTAGTTCTCCGGGAAAGAACCTTTGTTGTGCGGGATTTGAATTGGTACAAGTGGTACGTGCTGGCAGTGTGCATTATGGGAGCCGGGCTGCCCTGCTTGCTATTGTTTTGGCTGTCGATTGTGTTGGAGAAGCTGGTGCGAGTGTGTGCAAAGACGCCCTCTGGCTTTCAAAAAACCATTTTAAGGGCCCTGATAACCGTCTTTGTCGTCTTTGACGCGTTCCTGATGGCGTTGACGGCACCGGTGTGGTTCATGCTCGACTTTTGCTTCAGCGAAAAGACCTTTTCGCACTTTAAAAATGTGTTTGTGGAGGCCAAGGAAGAGTTGAACTCGAAGACCACCTTTGTTGGAGGCGACAATCCCGCTTCATCAATTCTCCGCCGCTTTTCCCCCAACTGAAACAACGCCGACGCACAATACATAAGCATATTGGGTGCAAGAATTTTTAAAAGTCAAACAAGAAGATCAGTAAATCAAAATCTAAATAAAACAGCGGTTTCATTTGCACACCCCCTGTCATTTTCTATCCCCTCTTTTTTCATAAAGAAAGTCGTCCCAATAAAAAAATACTCAAACGTAAATGCCTCCCAAAGGACCACCCAAGGCATCCCTGAATGCACTCAAATCCATGCTGGCAGCTAAACAGGCTGCCGAGCAAGAAGCCTTGCGGCTAGAACAAGAAGAGCTAGCTCGCCAACAAGAAGAGGAGCGCCGGGCAAAAGAGGCCGAAGAGCAAGCCGAACGAGAACGTTTGTTGCGAAAGGAAGAGGAGAGGAAAAGGAAAGAGCAGTTGCGGGCTGAAGGAAAATTAATGTCCAAGGCGGAGAGGGAGCGCCAGGAGCGGAACAAGGCCCGCCTGGAAGAGCTACTCAAATCGGGCAATATCGTCGTCGGTCCAACCAATGACCATTTACCGGAAGAAAAAGCGAAGCGCCCTGTCTATACGAAAAAGAGCAAAAAGCCTGTTGCTCCGAGCTCTGATGGAGTAGCTGTAGCTTCCAATAGACAGGCAGAAGAGAAGACTCATCAGGAGGAGGAAGCTGACGATGTGCTTGATGACTGGGAGGCTGCATTAGATTCAGACCCGGAGCCTTCTATTGTTACAGCTGTCAGTGCTAAAGTAGAAAAACTCGCCGTTGCTCCAGAATCTGTCGGTAAAAAGCAACAGCAACGAGAGGAAGCTAGAGAAGATAAACTAGAAAACCCAGAACAAAACAAGAAAAGAGAATTGCGCTCCCCAATCATTTGCATTCTGGGACACGTCGACACTGGCAAGACCAAGCTCCTCGACAAGATCCGCCAGACCAATGTGCAGGAGGGCGAGGCCGGCGGCATCACCCAGCAAATCGGCGCCACCTACTTTCCCTTGTCGGCGATCGAGGAGAAGACGAAGCACTGCGTCCCTGTTGGGTTTGAATTCAAAGTGCCCGGCTTGTTGGTGATTGACACACCCGGACACGAATCCTTCACAAACCTACGGTCTCGAGGGTCCTCCTTGTGCAATATTGCCATCCTGGTGGTCGACATTATGCACGGCCTGGAGCCGCAGACGCTGGAGAGCATCGGGTTGTTAAGGCAGCGCAAGACACCCTTTTTGGTCGCCCTGAACAAGATTGACCGTTTGTACAACTGGCAGCCCCATCCGGAATTACCGATTGAAGAGGCCTTGAAAAAGCAGCCAAGCAGTGTCCGCGCCGAGTTCCAGGACAGGCTGCAAAAGACGCAGCTGGCCTTTGCCGAGCAGGGCCTGAATGCCAGTGTTTTCTACGAGAACCAGGACATGAAGCGGTTTGTCAACTTGGTGCCAACGTCGGCGATTACGGGCGACGGCATCGGAGATTTGATTGCGCTGTGCGTCGGGTTGACCCAAACCATGATGACCGGCACGATTCAGTATTTGAGCGATTTAGAGTGTACGGTGTTGGAGGTAAAACAAATTGAGGGTTTGGGGACAACAATAGATGTTATCCTGTCGAACGGAGTATTACGGGAGGGCGATCGCATAGCGGTTTGTGGTTTGAATGGACCGATTGTCACCACCATCCGCTCCCTGCTCACTCCCCAACCCTTGCGGGAGTTGCGCATCAAATCGGCCTATCAGCACCACAAGCAGGTGAAGGCGGCTTTGGGGGTAAAGATTTGCGCGCCCGACCTGGACAAGGCCGTGGCCGGCAGTCAATTATTAGTTGTTAAAAAGGAAGACAATGTGGAGGAGGCGAAAGCCAAGGTGATGGCCGACTTGACGGCCATTTTAGAATCCGTCGACACTTCGGGCAAGGGAGTAGCCGTGCAGGCCAGCACATTGGGTAGCTTGGAAGCATTACTTAGTTTCTTGAAAACTTCGAAAATCCCCGTGTCCTCGGTCGCCATCGGCCCGGTGCACAAGCGCGACGTTATTCGGGCGAGCGTCATGTTGGAGCAGGACGCGCCCGAATTCGCCTGCATGCTGTGCTTTGATGTCAAAGTGGAAAAGGATGCGCAAGAGGCGGCCGAGGACATGGGTGTCAAAATTTTTACCGCCGACATTATCTACCACTTATTTGACCAGTTCACCGCCTACATGACAATGATCAATGAGGAGCGAAGGAGAGAGGCCGGATCGATAGCCGTCTTCCCGTGTTTATTGAAGATTGTGCCGGGGTGTGTTTTCAACAAGCGCAGCCCCCTGGTCATGGGTGTCGACGTTCAAGAGGGCCGGTTGGTGATTGGCACGCCCATTTGCGTGGTCCGCGAAGAAGGCGTCATCAATCTGGGCAAGGTGTCCTCCATTGAAGTGAACCACAAGCCGGTCACCCAAGTTAAACGGGGCGGGCCCAGCGTCGCCATCAAGCTCGAAATGGCCAGCTGGGAGACGCCTCGTCAGTACGGGCGCCACTTCACCGACTCTGATCAGCTCATTTCGAGGGTGAGTCGTGCATCCATTGATGTCTTAAAAGAGTCCTTCCGGGACGACATGGACAAGGAGGACTGGTCTTTGGTGATCAAGCTGAAAAAGACATTCGACATTATTTAATTCGATGATTTTTATTGATTAAAAAGTTAATTCAAAAAGCCCTTCTCCAGTTAGTGATTGCAGAGGGCGCTCAATTGCGCACTCCAAGTGGCCTTTTCACCATGGAACAAGAGGTTTACGATTGTTATATGCGTGTGCATGTCGACCGGGTCTGCCAATGGACACAGCTTCAAGTCTAGAGAGTCATCATGGATAAATCCAGACCGCAGTTTGGGAAAAATGTCGCTTAATGCTGTGAGGATGACGTACAAATCGACAATGCGGGCCTCTTTGGGGACCTTGAGCGTCACATTGTCAGCCCCATTTCTGAATTCAATGGAGACCAGATGAGTCGATCCTGACAGCTGATGATTAAAGATGCGCGGCAGCTTATCCGAGTACCAACAGTACCTTTCCCCAATGACCCGCCTGCTCGTCTCAAGCACATCCAGGGCATCTTGGTAAGAGTCGTCCTGTTTGGCGCGCTCCTCAACCGCCCGTTTCAATGGATCGAAAAAATTGTCGGAACTGCATTGGTTGCCTTGACAAAACTCATCGAGGGCTTCCCGAATGCGCACATCGCGTGTTTTGATCAAAAAGACAATCCAGTTTGGGAGACGCGTGCAATTTCCTAGTGCGCCAATCAGATTGTCGACTTCAAGGCCCACAAAGCTGCCGAGAGTTTGCAACTGGGCGTCGGTAAAGCCTTCCGACAATTCAAACAGGGGGACAAGGTCCTCCCCTTTTAATTCACCAAGCCATTCCCGGATTGCCTGGCATGACTGGTAGCTGACTACTGTCATGTCCGGCTGAAAAGGTCCGAATGGCTGTTTAATTGCTTCGCCAGTGGCCACACGCCTTGCAATCTCAAATGCCGCCTTGATCTCTTTTTCGGTTGGCTCATCATGCGAATTAGGCCACGTCTGCTTCATCAGATAGTCGGCGGTTTGATTGACGTCCAGCTCATCGTAAACTTGCCTCGGGATGAGCGCATAGTATTGGGCCTTTTCAGGCACAAAAAAGAAGATCATCGATCCATGCTCACTCATCAAAGGCACCGTGTAGTCACCCTGCATCACTCTCAGGACTTGCTCACGGTCGAGTTTGAGATTGCTGAGCATGAATTGAATGCTAAACTTGATACTCTCTTTCACGCTAGCGTCAACGGCAAGAGAGGGCAGTTTGGGCTCCACCACTTCAAGACCAAACTTTATCAATTCACACCCTAGAACGGGCGATTTGCACAACGACACGGCGCACACTGGCATGCGGAGAATGTGGATTGCCGAATATTTGTCCGTTAAATCACAGTTCCACTTTACCAAGCGCTCAAACACCCATCTTTGGAACACAAAATGCGCCTTTTCATTATCCAACAACATGGGAAGACTGACATAGCCTTTGAGAAATCCTCTGGCCAACATTTCCATCTTTCTGTATTCGTCTGCCAGGAAGCACTTGAGCACGGCATGGAACCTGTTTGTGTAAAAATTTGGGGCATCGTCTTCAAACGACACGCCAACCTTGAACAGCAAGTGGTACAGAAAGTGTAGCTGAGCAGGGTTTGGTTTGATAACGGGCTTTTCGATTTCGTTTCCTTGCACATGGGGAGCCAACTTTTCATAGATCCAAAAGGTCTTGCTAACATGCTCCGGAATGACACCTAATTCGGCCATTTCGTCGATAAAGGTGCGCACCAACTTGTGCTCATCATCAGTGAGATGATCATATGCACCGGCCAAGAACGCCTTGATCAGTTTAAACCCTTCATCTCCCCTGAACAAGAGGTCAAAGAAGCGAATGGGATTGGCAAAAGACTTGCGTACCCCGGGGAGCCCTACCAGTGGTGTGAAAACGTCGGCCGTGTCGAATTCGAACCGGTTCAGTACTTCCACAGGCACATCATAAATGCAAGTCCCTTGTGCAGGGTAGAATACGTCACTTGCACTGCTTGTGCAGAAGACAGACAACAAAAGGGCGGATATGCGCAAGAGTGTCAGCATTTCTTTTTGTTTAAAACCGGGGTCGAGAATCTCAGCCGGATCCATTTCCTACTGCAATTGGTGGTTTACTGGAAACAAATTACCATAAATGGTAAATTAGTATCCCGGTTGGCATATTAAAGATGTAATCTTCCCGTACAGTTAAATTAAAACACCAAATGTTCAAGCTCATCTCTACCATCTTAACCATCGTCACCTTGCTCTCCCTCTTTTACACAAATGTCCACGCATCCTTCCATGATTGGGAAGATCAAGAAATTACCAGGCATCCCAAGTACAGCGAGTTTATCGACGCGATCGTCTCCAACGCTGATCGCATGGGCATCCCCAATCCGGAGCGTCTCCGCCAGTACATTCGAGTGTCGTCGGGACAGATCACACCAGAGGATGCCGGATACACGGTCAAGTGGAGTGTGATGGAGTGCTTTCCGGGCATTCACGAGATCCGCATCCGCCCCATCGACCCGCAAGAGTCGTGGTCCTTGTCCATCGATGCATCCTTTAATGAAGGCATGTTCAAATCGGGCCGGAATCCGGGGTTCCTGTCGGCTACCTTGAAGACTCCCAAAGAGACGCAAAATATAAACTACTAACCTTGTACGTACATTGTGTGCGGTGAAAGTAGGTTTTTCGCTAACTTAATAAAAATATCATTACTTACTGAGAGTCACCGTCCATAAGAGCATTGCTCAAGGAGAATGGTAGGCTAGACCTTTCGGGTTTCCGACTTGCTCATCCAGCGATCAATACAACATACTTACAATCTAGGGAAAATGATAAAACAGGGAAACTATGAAGCACCATGCGTCACCAGCTCTAATGAGAGCCGCGATGATCTGGACTTTTAGAGATATTTCTGGACTTGAATTCATTTCAAACACACGTAGCGGACGCTGTCAATATCCTATACACGGCAGTTACTAGGTGACAACAAAGTTCAGGCGGCAGGGCTCGCGCTGAAACTTCTTGATGATCTTTAGGACTTCCGGGCTTCCGATGTTGTCTTTATGGTTCTTGCATTCCAATTGCAAGACATACTGCCCTGCCCGTCATTGATGGTCACATTTCCGTCAATTTCTTCTCTGTTATCGGTCTCGTGGACCAGCCTGACATTCATCAATAGACTCTGGAAAAAAAAGAAAACATGGAAACTATGAAGCACCACGCGTCCCCGGCTCCACTGGACTCACGCGCCGATTCGGATTTCCAATGACGTTATGGATTTTCGAGTCGGTCCTCATCATAATGAGAACAAGTCCGAGTTGCCTGATCAAATTCCCGTTTATAAACGAAGAGCAGATGAGCGTCGTTCGTCATGCACTCGTCCAAGAATATGACTGGATCGGTTAAGAGCGCGTTTGGATTAGCCGCCTTCAATCCCATGAGCTCTTTCTTGAATTCGTTGATACTCAAGTGTTCATGCTGGCACTCCAGCGACTCAATGTCATCTTTCCCTTGACCCCCATTTTCTTCGTAAGTTGATAAGACCGGATTACGCTGTCAACATGTCTTCGTGGTTGCATTGTCCACGTCGGTCACAAAACCGACTTGAACGAGGAAGACTTGTGTCATTACGTAATTGATGGCGGTTTGACTTGGATTGCAGTGAATTATGTGAGATTCCCCCGAGTCACGCCCGTTTACGCCGAGCCTTTTCGAAACACTAAATGTGGCCTCGGGTCTGGTGAAATATGCTTGATAGGCCTGTAATCTTTCGTACCACACCCTCCGAACTGGGCTTGCTGCCCGGGAAGTTAAACCTTGTTTATGAGGGGCATCGAGTGGCCTTACCTTAATAATTTTAAAACAATATCATTTACTAAATGTACTTGACACGAATGGACCATTGTGAATACCAAACAGTATACATGCAAACGGTGCTACACCAACATTTTGGACATGTACGGACCGTCCAGCTCATACCCAAACTTGCGGTAATAGTGCCGCGTCCCCACCCCCGAAATTACGAGAATCTTTTCGGATTGGTGTTCAAATCGAGCAATCCTCTCGGCCTCCTCCATCAACAACGCCCCATATCCTTGGTGCTGAAACTTTTTCGGGTCCCGCGAGTGCACCGGCACCACCGACCCGTACACGTGCAGCTCCCTGATCATCGAACAATTTTTTACGGTTTTGCATTCCGGTCGGAAAGAAGACGTCAATCGACGTAATCGCAACAATCCAATCAAAATGTCCTGGTCCGGGTCTTCATACGACAAAAAGGTCTCCCACCCATTGTTCGCGAAATAGTCCCTCCTCAGCAGTTCCACATTTTCGGGCTGAATGTCGTGGTGAATGTCCTGGATGCCGACCTCCCTCGTCCTTACATCCCTACATTTTGTTCCGTAATCGCGCATCCTCGCCAGCACCAATTCGCGCAAATTTCCATGCTCTACGCCACTCGACACCAACGGCATCGGAATGTCGCGCTGAATACGGTAGATGCGGGTCCACGGCGGGACCATGGCCAGGACGTGCGCCAATAGCTCAATGAGCCTGTCCGGGGTATAGTTTTTGTATCGGCCCGTGCGCCACAGCTCATACAGTCCGGTCCCCCGGATCACCAAAGTGGGATAAATTTTCAAGCCGTCCGACCTAAAAGCCGGATTCTCAAAGTACTCCCTAAACTGGGCCAGGTCGCGGTCCCAGCCTACATTTGGCAGATCGGGCATCATGTGCGAGACAATCTTGAAGCCGGCCTCTTTCCCAAGTTCAAAGGATTCGCACACAGCCCGGACCGTGTGGCCCCGATTGGTGTCTCTCGCCACATCCTCATACACCGACTGCACGCCAATCTCCAATCGGGTGCACCCGTACGCGAGCATTTGATTCAGGTGCGGTTTGAGGCAATAGTCTGGCCTCGTCTCGATGGTGATCCCGACACATCTGATCGGACTGGCCTCTCCGAATCGGACTGCTTCGTCAACCGAAAGGGACTGGTGCCCGGACAGGGCGTCGTGTAGGGATCGGATGAAATAGTCCCGGTAATCTTCGGGAAGAGACATGAACGTCCCACCCATCACAATATACTCGACCTTGTCGACCGAGTGTCCCAACCGGGAAAGCTGATCCAGTCGGCCCCTCGCCTGTTCGATGGGGTCATATCTGGCCCGGATGGCGCGCATGCTCGTCGGCTCGTACCCGGTGTAGGCTTGGGTCGAGTATTCAAAGTCGGAATCGGGCCCACCCGGACAGTACACGCAAATGTTTCCGGTCATGGCAATGTGTGGACAGCGATGTGGTTTGCACATTACCGCGACCACTGCCACACCGGACGCTGTCCGCACCGGCTTTGCCTTTAAAACCGGCAGCAGCAGCTCCTTAAAATTCGGGGGGACGGCGGCGATAATGTCGACCAGTTTGGGCTGGGTGGTCAGTTTGTATTTGGAGGACACTCGAGCTCTCAACCCGTTCAGGTTTACATCTTTATTCTTTCTAACCCCGTCGACGAGTTCTCTGACAATGTCCGTGCAGGCCTGCACCAGCAAGCTCTGCTGCTGCTTCTCTGACATGGTTTGAAGGTTGACCCTGGTCAAACGATTGCAAGTACAAGAGATGAACAAAACCAGTTGTTTATTTACAGCGTGCGAGTGCAGAGACTCATGCCAACTTACTATTATTATTAACCAAAACGTCTCGATAATTGAAAATCGCATGCTTTTCTTCCACTAGCCTTTTCTGCTCTGCCCTCTGAAGCTTTTTCAGTAGTTTATCGTTGCAATTTTCAAGCAGCGACAGTTTGGAGTCGAGAGACCGTTTGTTTTCGGCGTTCAATTTCTCGGCTGCCTCTCTAGCCGTAATGATCATTACAGTGGTTTCCTCATTGAACTTGATCGCAAATTTGGCAAGGGCACCTTTCAGATCAACCGTACACAAATCTTCGCAACCTTTTAACTGGAGCTTGACACTCTCATCCAGGGCTTTTAATTTCTTTGCTTCCTCACGCTTGCTAATCTTTGCCTTCTTTGTCGCTTTCACACCAAGTTGATTGTTAGACCCGGAGGTGAGCGTAACTAGCAAAGCAAAAACGATCAAGACTGCCAAAAGCTGCATATTATTAAACGACCACAAACAACTACGGCTAGACTTTATCCCAGTTCACCCTGAATTATCATTGGTCCACAAGAATATGCACAAATCAAAATTCACTCATGGATTATCAACCAATCAAAAATTGTACACATTAGTCAGTGCATGTCCACTTTGGCCTTTTGAATGGCAAACCCGGGCACCACCCACACCCCACAGGAACATTTCAAACCAGCCCAATTAAAGGTGCCTACTTTTATGGAACACTTTGGACAGTTAATAATTCCTTCCAGGTGGCCCTCTTGCGCCTTTATCCACACTTGCTCCTGGATGAAAAAGTGCGAACAAGCGTTTGTGTATTGATGCTCACTTGTTTCCGGAAACGGGAACCTGCACTTTTTGCACTTTATCACCTTCATGTCTTATGGTGTACTACTGTATGAATGGTGTATGACGATGATGTGAGAACGACAACGAACACAAAAAGCACACAACCCCGGCCGGTCATCACACTATGAATAAGCTATCGGTAACGAGGTGCAATCTAAACGGCAAACGAGTCCTCTTGAGAGTCGACTTTAACGTCCCCATGACCGACAAACAGGTCATCACCGACGACACCCGGATAAGGGCTACTCTCCCGACAATCAATTATTGTCTGGAGCATGGTGCCTCTAGGATTGTCATCATTAGTCACTTGGGTCGCCCAAAGGGGAAGCCTGTTGAAAAGTATTCCCTACAGCCGGTTGCCGATAGACTCGCAGAGCTAATCGGCGTCAATGTAAAGTTTATTTCTGATTGTGTGGACGTGGAGAGTCAGTTGCAAGGATTTAGGGTGTTTTTATTGGAGAATTTGAGATTTCATCCGGGCGAGGAGGCGGGAAGCGAGGAATTTGCCCGCAAACTGTCATCTTTGGGCGACGTTTATATCAATGACGCTTTCGGGGCCATGCACCGTCCCCACGCCTCCATCTCCAAAATTGTAATCCATACCCGGGCAGCCGGTTTGCTGGTGGCGCGCGAGTTGGAGGCCTTTTCGGACCTGCTCCGGGAGAGGATCGACTTGGTCGTCCTCGGCGGGGCCAAGGTTTCGGACAAGTTAAAGTTGATTGAAAACTTGATTCCCCGGGTGGACACGATTTACATTGGCGGGGCAATGGCCTTTACATTCCTGGCGGAGGAGGGGAAGATGGAGTCGATTGGGGAGAGTTTGTATGACCAGGACGGGGCCAGTGCAGTGCCGGGTATTCTCCAAAAGGCCCGTCAGTTTCAATGTAATTTGGTTTTCCCCGTTGATTTCCGGTGTGCCAAATCATTAGGCGATCAAGACTTGGTCATAGTTAAGACATTACAGGAGGGCATTCCCAAAGGATATGCCGGTTTCGACATTGGCCCTCAATCGGAATCTATTTTGTATGACCTTGTTGTAAAAGCCAAAAAGGTCTTTTGGAACGGGCCAATGGGCGTTTTTGAACAGGAAAGGTTTTCCCATGGCACCTTGAAATGTTTGCAAGCCATGAATGATGCACAGGGATTAACCATTATAGGCGGCGGGGATACGGCAGCTGCTTGCACATTATTATATCCTGAATGTAAAGTGTCACACGTCTCCACTGGCGGTGGTGCCGGATTAGAGTTGTTGGAGGGTGCCGAGTTGCCCGGAATTGCGCATCTTAATGATTCTGTTTAAAATGTGATTTGTGATTGAGTGATTGCCTGTTGGTTGATTACAAGACTTGTATAAATTTCAGGCGTGACAGTAATACAAACACTCTTTAACTAGACTCATCTACCCGGACCATCCCAAAATTATTGTGGCTTGTGATTCTTCATCCGCCACACGTGCCATTGAAAGGGCCATCGATCGGCTTCAATATTTGACTCTTCGGGTGCTTTGTATCCATCTGAAGGGCCCCTTCCTCGCCACAACGTTTTTACCTTCAACACTGCATCCAAGGCCGCCTCCTCCTCCCTACAATAAATCACGTTTTGGTCGTTATTGTCCAAGCACCGCCACATGCGTCTGAACAGGGTGCGCGTTTCAGGGTCAGATTCTTTAAGCTTCACAAAGGCTTGCCTTGCACATTCTAAAGACTGATGAGCATGGTCTTGACAGGTCACAGCCGGATCATTCATTTTATTGTCCTCCCTGCACTGCATGTAAACGTTGAAAGATTCACTGCACTCTTTAAACAAATAGTGGGAGGCAGCCATTAACACGGCCGACGATGCCATGACCCGATCCTCCATGTTTTGTTTTATTAAATATTTATTACAATTTACAGTACAGTACATGTACATGTCACAAGTAGACACTCCACTCGGCAATCACTTGGTCGACCATGTTCTTTTCAAAGTTTATCCACAGATTGGCGTAAAAGGCCAATAGCACGCTCAACGTGAAAAAGGACATTAACAATAGCAACTTCAATCCAAACACATATCCTCTTGATGTGCCTGAACATGTGAAAATGATCCCTAAAAACATGGAAAAGGCGACCGTTCCGATCATTTGCAGGAAGGACTGTTGATTTTTCAAATCATTCGAGTATTTCAAGGCCTTTTGGACGTAATATCCAGACATTTTATCATATGTGACTAGATCCGCATGCTGTCTATGCACACTGGATCGCTCAAAAGTGAATGTAGCTGCGAGTCCGCAGTGGTCAGAATACGAAATCAACGAGTCTTTGTCAATCATTCCTTCCAGTTCAAGAGACAAGCCAGTGCACGTTAATTTCAATGGATCGTAGAGAATGTGGTCGATGCATTCCGGGCTCTTTTTGGCCTTGCTGTAGCTGTTTCCTGGAAGGTTAAAGGTGTGCCTACTGGGTTTGGTGTTGTCCATTGTACTATTTGTACGGTCCATATCAGGTGCACCACCGACATGGTGGTCGTCCCATACGGACCGCAACAATCCCCGCGCACGATTGTTCAAAAACATGCCCTTTCTAACCACCTGGTCATAAATAGGGTCGGTTGGCTGCAAATTAAAGTCTCCCGTCACAATGACTGCATTCCCATCTGTCCTCGATTGGCTAATATAGTTTAGCATGTCCACTAACTGGCACTCTCTATGCACATCATACGGATCCTTTTGACTGATATTAGTATTGTGATAATTGGCAATCATGTGCGTGATGAAAAGGTCAACATCAATGCTTTCATGCTCAATGACCGCATGTCCCACTCCCTTGCCCGCATACCAGTCCCCGTGATGAACGTTGACGGGCTTTCCGTTTAGCCTGAAAGGCATGAAATGTAAAGATTTTATGGGGTGCTTTGAAAAGACGGCCAGCCCGGAACCGACGATGCCATATGAAAAGCGGTGCGTGTACGGGTAATTGGGTTTCAATGCCTTTGCTATCACTCCATAGTCATGATCCACCCACAGCTCTTGCAGCCCAATGACGTCATAGTCAGTGGTGGCTAGATAATCGGCAATGGCGTTAATTCTTTTGATCCGATCCTTTGAAATGTACAGTCCCCACACATTAAACGTCAATACTGACAGCTGCTTGTTATTGTCGGTCATGCGCATGATAACTACTATTTCACGGGTGGGATGATAAATGAATGTCCTTATGTATCTATGCAAGCTCCTGTTTCAGGTCATGCATGCATGCGTGTGCATGATTAAGCTTGACCAATCAAAACGAACGGTTTCAGTACGAAGTATCTGCAATATAAAAATCACACTATTCAATACTCGATGATGCAGTGCCCGCGTGGATGCGCTATCCATGCCGACAATGTTTCCCTCTTGCCGTGTGCGCTCATATAATGTTCATTCTCGATTGTGATTGTCCAGGAGCCGTCCAAGGCCGTCAAGTAATATTGCCATCCGTGCCTGTTCGACGATGGGTAGTCGGTGTAGGCCTGCGTCCGGACCGTGTAACCGACCGCGTCCGGACCAACTAACCCGCAATCAACCTTGGCAAACTGGCTTAATGTGCATGGATTGTTTATACCCAATTCACCGGCTTTCGCGATCACTTGGTCAATAAACTCGCCATATTTAGGATGCCTGAGGAGGGGGCAATGTTGCCAGGAGGCGTTTGTGGATTGTGTCAATGCAAAGAATTGCACAAGGATGACGATGGTCGATATTAAGATGCATGTGCCGAGTATCATCATCTGTAGATTTAATTTAATTTTGTTTAAATAATCCAAATACAATTACATCATCTCACTAGCCACCGACATTGTCAGCTCTGTCACACTGGTCTTGTTCATCAAAGATAAAGAGTCCACATTAGCAGCTGCATTGGTATAAGTGGGTTTGACAGGTTTTATCACTTTTGGTTGGGTCATGCTCCCGCCCAGATCGGGAAATTTGACCAGTTCGTGGTCAAAGTAGACGCGCAATTTGTCACGCGTCTGTTTAGTCTTGACGACGGATATCTGTGATCCGCCATTATTTTCTTTCACCAAAAATTCATCCGTCAACATGCGGGTGATTTGCTTTTTGGTGCAGGCGCGGGAAAATCCCAGTCTGGATGACAATTTCTTCTCGTCCGAAAACCCTTCATTAAAGACCACCGAAAGGGCCCGTCGATAGCACGCCACCGCCTTCAACTCTCCCATCGCCGCCTTGTTGTTGACGAAGCGGCAGGAGAAGCAAATGTACTTGATGGCCTGGATTCGGCTGTCACGGTTGCTGTAAAAGCCGGCACACACGGTGTGTTGCCAGGTCTGACAGCACTCGCACTGGATCATGTCCAGATCGTTCAACTGACATCCACACAGGCACTGTATCTTGTCTTTTCCCGTTTCCTTTTCCTTGATTGTTTCCTTATTCAATCCTGGTTCTGGCTCTTTGTCCTTGTTATTAGTCCTATCACCTTCTATCAATCTCTCCATCGATACGCCCACCCTATGTGTAATAAGAGTAAACACACACAAATAGTACGAGTGAAAGAGCGAAATGGCAGTCCCAAAGACATGCTTTGCCGTGTCCCCGTGGAACAGATTGGACAATTCAAAGACGGACGGCATGAATCCGGGCGGCTCGTACTCTTTTGGTGTCACATTTTCATAGTAAAGAAGCATCATTTTGATGTATTTTTTCTCTAATAGTGTGTGCGGTGGGTGGTTAGTCAAGTACAACATAAAAGGAACAAATGTACTGGGGAGGACCGGGAGGGATTGCGTGTGCACACATAATTGCCTCAACAACAATCCGGCATTGTCGCGAAACCCGTCGACAGTGACTTTATGTGAATCGGATGCCGATATTTGAATTGATAATTGACTGTTTTCGTTGATCAGATCGCGCGCAGGGTAGCAAATGTGCCACGTGTACGTCTCCAGGGTCGACTTTGGGTCGTCCCGGTCCCGCATGATGGACAGGATGATTGATTTGAGGTATCCCCGGCGGATGGCGTCATGGCATCCCTTTTGCACATACCCCAACAGCATGTCGGCCTTTTTGTTCTTGTTCGGCTTTAAACATTTTAATTGCAGCCCGTACTTGCGCTCAAAGTCGAAGCAGTCGTCCGGAAACAGCTCTCTCAAAAAGGCCACACACGAAATGCTAATGTCGATCAACTCTTGAGCCTGGCACAAGCTAGTCTCTTCTGTTACCTCTGTATTCGTCTAATTGTGGTTACGCAGGAATGTGTATTAATGCATGAATACAAGAAGGTACCTTTGTCGGTGCAATTGCAGTGGGCGCCATCAGCAGTGTACAATGCGTTATGCGGGGTTTATTAATTTGTGTAATTAACAATGAATTGATTTTCACGATTAAACAATTTTTAGCTTTGTGATCAGATGGTTATCGACGGGACCCATGTCGACAGACGTGTTCTCTTCCTTGTCAATCGACCATACGAAAGCGGTCGAGTCATGCAACCCCGGCGACACTTCAAAAACGTGCTCGCCAATCTGGAGCGTATACTTGCCACTGGCGTGCTTGTGCAACATTCCAATCTGTCCATTCAGACATGGCCATGTGTTGCTTGATTGATTATCTTTGTCTTTTCCCCTTCCAGCGTCCACCGAGTCGACGATAATTTCTTCTCCATGTGTTCCTGAAGTGACGGTATTGGCTACACCACCAGCAGACACATGCTGCTGCGGTCTTGCTTGGTTCGCCACCATGTCGTATAATCCGGGCACTTCAATCACACTCAGACCACCGTTTTCCAAATCAACAGTCAGTCTATCTTTACCATTCGCGCATGATAAACTTGAGGAGACTGGACTGTACGGGTCTAAGGAATCAAAGACATCGTCGAGATTACAAGCGTGTTCGGGTGCCGCGTGCATTTCAGTGTCATCTTGGGTTGACGATGACTTTACCCTGGACAGGCCTGTAATGGTGCCCGTCGTACTAGTCGATCTCTTTTGGGCGCCAAATGTGGAAAAGCCGTGGGCAAAGGTGCCCGACACCGGTCCCTGTTGATCTTCCCTCCGTTTACTATTTTCGTGATTTGGTGCAAAGGGCCTTTTCGATTTTGGATCTACTTGTTGTTTTCCCTCTGCAGTATTACTCTCCACAACCGTGGGCTTGCGTCTCGTCGTCGGCACTGTCGGCACAAATTTCATCTTTTGCGCCCCACCCTTTGTCGTCGCATTACCGGTGTTTAAAGGCTTTTTGCCCGGGTCATCGTCGTTCAAAGAGGCCAGTCTTTTCTGTTCCATTTTCCTTATTTTAGTGTTTAATGGCCAGGGTGTGTCATGGTCATGCAGATTGTAAAAGATTAGCTTTTTACTGTTTCATAAAACCTAAAGACAGATCCCTTAACCAACACACACACACAATCTTAAACCTTGCCATAGTCGAGCTTGGTCTCCAATTTTTTAGCTTCGGCCACCTTGCGCACCGCCCGCATAAAGTCCTCCTGACAACACGCATCCCTGTCCCCTCGAATCGCAAACATGCCCGCTTCTGTGCACACATTCCGCAAGTCGGCACCGTTGAACCCGTCAGATAATTTCACAACCGGGTCCCACTCGATCACCTCAGAACAAGCCATCCGTTTGGCATGGATCCTCAAAATGTCCGATCTGGCCTGCTCGTTCGGCAGGGGAATCTCCAATTTGCGGTCCAAACGCCCCGGTCGCAACAATGCCGGATCGAGCGTGTCCGGTCTATTAGTGGCCATAATCAGCTTGACACCCCCCAACTCGTCAAACCCGTCCATCTGATTCAGCAGCTCCATCAGGGTGCGCTGCACCTCACGATCCGAACTGTTCCCTTCCGAAAAGCGTCTCCCTCCGATCGCGTCAATCTCGTCCATAAAGATGATGCAGGGCGCGTGCTCCCGGGCATACTGAAACATTTCCCTGATCACCCTCGCCGACTCGCCAATGTACTTGTCGACGATGGCAGAGGAGACAACTTTTAAAAAATTTGTCTTCATGGTGGCAGCCACAGCCCTGGCCAACAGTGTTTTGCCAGTGCCGGGGGGTCCATACAGCAACACTCCCTTTGGCGCCTTTACGCCGACCCTCTTGAACAATTCCGGGTTTCTCAACGGCAATTCAATGACCTAATATGCGTGTTTGTGATTTATATTAAAAGACACAAAGAACATAAAAGTACCTCGCGGATCTCCCGGATTTGCTCGGCTAAACCACCGACTTCTTCAAAGGACACATTCCCTGGGTCCTCAATGCTCATGTTGTGGATCAAAGGGTCCACCTCGGTCGGTAGCCGTCTCATAATGGTCAGCGTTGTCATGTCGAGGGCCACTCTGGTTCCCTGCACCAGCTTCTTTCTATTCATTCCGGCCCTACATCCCACGATATATCTGGGTCCATTTGTTGTCTTTACAATAAACCTCTCTCCTGTGTTGTTTATGTGGGTTTGTATAAAAGATTAACATTAACAGACACAAAATAATAGGGTACCGTCTAGGTCTTTTAATACTTCTCCAATGATTTGGCCGACTGATTGGAGCGCCTGAATGTCGTGCTCGGACTGGCTGTATTGCCGTTCAAAGTCGCGTATGGACAGGCGCAGTTCCTTCAATTTACTTTCCTTTTCCCTACATTCCACCAACATTCTCTCATAGTCTTTTAATGCCTGAACGCGGCGGGCGTCGCCGGCATAAACATTACCGGTGCCGGTGGGCGAGTCGGAAGCGGTCAGAGGGCTAGCCATGGCCATTTAAGAGGTTGGTTGGTGGATGATGACCAGGGTATAATTGAGCCAATCAAATGTGTTTGTTTTACGCTTTTGAAACCAGGAGTCTGGCCAATCGATAATATAATAGGAGACAGGAGTCATTCGTAGACAGGAGGGCGACTGCCTTTTGTGACCACAACTATACAACATACTTTTATGGCCAACCCGCATGGACTCCGTAGATCCCCCGGCATTTACAATCTTCGATCAGCATTCGAGTCTGGCTTGTCGGTGAGTGATTTAGAAAATTACAGAGACGGCAATGATGGTGCTGATACTGATGATACAAATGTGCACACTGTCCCCATGTCCCCGACCACTTCATTGGCAAACAGACTGCACTGGGCCCGCGAATATGGGGCCATGATGGAGAGACGATCGAGTGTCCCCGATCCGCACTGTCCCCCTTTGAGATCTTTGAGTGATGATGGATTGGTTTTTGATGACAGCCCCGTGCTCATATCCTACGGCACCATCGGTCAGAATCCCCCTCAAACCCTTCCCAAACAATTCAAGCCGGTCACCGAATGTGACGTTTTACAAAGACAGTTTCCCTCTGGATCGCTAATGTAAGGCAATGTTGTGATGGATGGTGTGATGGGTAGATAGTGTTATCCGTTGTACAGTTGTATAGTATACAAAGTACACAGTAAAAGTACAATCAATAGAGAATGAAAATAAGCATGTTTAAGCATCGCTCAGACTCGCTGCATATTCGGAAAATCGACTTGAAAGCTGTTGCTCACTCTTTACCAGCCAGTTCATGTGTTTTTCTGCCGGTTTGTATCCCGCATCGGCAGACCGTTTGATCAATCGGACGGCCTCTATTTCTTCGTCTTTACTATCGCCCATGTCCATCAAGAACATGCCCATCTGGAAAAGGGCGGCGGGATTATTTGGATCCAGCAACAACGCTTTTTCATAAAATTCACGCGCCTTTACCTGGTCTGGCCCGCACAGATCGGTCACTCCTTTATGGTAAACGGTGCCCAGGTCCAAGCATGCCTGAACATTGCCGTTGGCAAGGGCCTTTTCGAGCCATGCAATGCCGGCTTTCGGGTTTCGCTTTACACCCACCCCAACAAGCAAACATTTCCCTACCTGACGCTGACAATGGGCGTCGCCTAATTCGGCAAAATGCATCAAAAAAGGAAAGGCGTCCTTTGGCCTCTTTTTTTCCATCATCAAAGTCGTTGTCATCTGCTTGATAGTCTTTAATATTTCCTTGTTCTCGACAGACGAAATCTCCGTAATATCGGGAAGGAGTGAGAGGATAGCTTCCAACTCGGCCCGCCTATTCTCCACTATTGCTTTGGCATACCAGTAAGTTGCCGAGACCAAGTCACCCTGCAGTCGACACACCTCGCCCAACGCATACTCCCCCGTTCCCCGGGGACCGGTGAAGGCAAAAGTCACCGGGCGGTTGTCGGGATAGGCACCGGCTACGACAATCTCGGCCAACACGCGGGCCTGGTCGAGATTGTAGAATGGACTGGTAGGGTCCTCCCACATCAAGTAGCACAACCAAGAGGTGCCATTCAGGTTTCCGCCATTGTGTGCCCGGGTGAGCCAGTCGTTGGCAAGTTCGAGGGCAAGGCGGCGGAAATCGAAAAATTTCAAATAAAATTGGCCCATGAAGCACTCGGCCTCGTGATCGCCAGCCAGCGCCCTCGGCAACATGTACATCATCTCGTCATAGCGAGTCCATGATTCGGTCGGGTTTCCTGCCGGCGGGACAGCACTGAGCCGCCAAAGATGCAGCTGGCTTAGGAACTCGTTGCCGTCCAACTCTACCAATTGTTCATAGCAGCGGATCGCCGCGTCAATGTCGACTTTGCCGTTGACCATCCCCAATTCGTGCAGCTTGCCCAACTTTCGCATAGCCTCGTCACTGCCCATCGAGGCGGCTAGGCGGTAGCACATGATAGCCTGTGGCAGATCGTAGCATGGACTGTCATAGTCTGCGTAAAGATTGGCCATTCCAAGCCAGGCCGGAGGAAACCCAGAGGCGGAACTCTTCATGTAGGCAGAAATGGCATCCCCAAATTCACCTCGCTGCTCGTGAACTTTGGCGAGCGCAAACAGGATGCGGCCATCATTGGGTCTTGCCTTGACTGCATCCATCACCAGACCATACCGATATCCCTGCCATTCATTTGAGGTGGCGACGTCGGCAGGAAGTATGGCGAGGGCGGCTTTGGCAAAGGGATCCCCTTGAGCTGCGGCTTTAGTGTACAGGTTCATGGCTAGCGAGGATGAAGCAAGTATGCCCCACTCGTACATGTAGCATCTGGCCAGGAGGTACTGGCCCAGCGGCCACTCCACCTGCGCACACTCCTCCTCATCCTCGTAATACCGCAGCAGCCATAAAGACGACGACGACGACGGAATGTCGAGCAGCTCGAGCAGCTCATCCTCCAGATCCATCTCTCTTTTCGCGCTCAAGCGACAGCCCGGCGCACCAAACCAATATATATCGATGAGGCGTGACAGTGCAAGTGCTCGCTCACAAGGGCAGTGATCTTCTTCGGCGGCCTGCAAATAGCAAGACTCGGCCTTTGGACAGTCCACCTCCGTCCCCACTCCAAACTCGTAAAAAATGCCTAAGATAGCGGTGACCATGGGGACTGATTGCCGACTCGAGGCAAGTTCAAAGGCCCTTGTCTGATCCTCAGCTGAGGCATCGACTTTTTCCACTAGACCAAGGATTTCCGTTAATTCTGCCGTTTTGGTGATAGAAGAGTCCATTTTCGTGCAGGGGTCCCCATGCGTGCGTGTATTGGTGCTGAATAATTTCTAAATGGACCAATCAGATCACAGGCATGTAATCATCAAACTCGTTTTACCAATCAGTTTCAAAGCATGCTGAACTTGAGTCCATCAGAATCATTTCAGAGTGCATAAAATTGGTTTGCATCCACAATGGATCCGAATACAAGTCCATCGAACTATGGTTGTACGGCACTGCTGGTCCTGAATCATTACCGCCACCATCGATTGTTTGTGCTTCAGTGTCAACAGCCGAATTTTTAACTCTCGGCTCTTCCTCCTCTTCACCCTCTCCAGATATTAAATAAATGCAGAGAGATATGAGCAGGAAAAATATTGACAAGAATATAGACAACAACCTCCAAATGACGTAAAGAAGGCACACCGACAGACCCTCCCTGACTCTCCCAATCGCCTCCTCTACAATGCATCCAACAAGGATTCCACAGTGAAAGGCGAATGGATAAAATTCAAATGTCCAGTGCAGGCTCTGCAGCCAGCAAAAGGGACAGTACCTGTGTGGTGCCTCTTCATCTGAATCGGGCTTTACCTTGTAGCAATACAAGAGACGGCAAAACCCGTAGCAGGGATGCAAAAAGTAAAACGCGCCACTCGCGAAAATCAAAACCTCCAATTGGGATAAATCGCGTCTGCTCATAAGGGGGGTATAAAAGTCTCCCACCAGCTCGGCTATGATCAAAATGGCCACACTGATGATCACCTCCCAAAAAAGCTTCCACACCATCAACTTTTTCGACAGCATTCCGTCGCAGGATGATACGTATGAGAATGTTTTAGACCATCTACATGCGGAATGCGTGTTAAATGCAATTTAATTCTCGTTTATTTAATCGACCCTATTGAGCAATGAATCAATAACGAATATCTGACTCTGACTCTTTCACACCTTCCATTTGGGAAGTATTGCATTGTGCATGCTCCTAAAACAAAAAGCCCATTCCCAAAATGGAAACCGACTCTGAAATGCAGCCTTTGATGGTGGTGGGACTGTTCATCTGCGTTGGATTGTTCTTCCTCGTAGGGCTAGTGTTTCTATACGTCGCCAACGAAGACGCCCCCCTACCCAAATGTATCAATCGGAACTGGGCATTGATGTTCATGGGGATTTTCATTCTGGGCCTCTCGTGCATAACGGTCACCCAGGGGGGTACTAGTCGGAAATGCAGGGCCTACCGACGCCCCAGACGTCGCGCATGACCGCAGAACTTGATTGATTGATGAAGAGCAATGTCAAGATCCATTCTTACCGTCCTTCTAGCCGCTTACACCATTCTGGGGATGGTCAAGTCGGTCCTAACTTGCCCCCATTCGTGTAGAGACTAAAACAACCAGGCAGAAAATGGAAGTTAGTCTGTCCCTCTTCATGTACGGGTTCATGGGCGCATGCATGATTTGTGAAGTGACCCAGTCGGGCTTTGTCAGTGCCTTCGTCAACAAGAGTCAGTGGAAGGCTAAGTCGTTTCATGTTTTGTCATGCTGGCCGAGGTGAAGCAGACAGGCTTCATAAGCCTTGTCATAAAATGCAATTGCAAGACATGAACACTACGCATGGTCCATACGTGCAATCATGCAGCAGTGAAATTTTCCAGTTGAACCTCATTCATGCTTCCGAAACGGGCAATACACATGTTGTGTCCATATTTGGAGTCTTATAATAGTTTCCTTTTTACAATCATCAACCTAAGGTGTAATGGTAGATTCCACGGGCTTTATTGGCCATATTGAAGACTGGCTTACGTCAAACCGTGTTGCATCGTCGTCGTCGAATGTACAATACGTAATAAACAGCTTTATTCTCTAATTCTTAATGGGTCTCCTCGAAGAGACATTCCGCTCCTAGCTCCTAGTAAAAGTAGCAATGCAGTGCTTATGGCCAAATGGAGAGCAAAGTCTCATTTAATAAGCGAATCATACTGTACTTTGTATTTTGTACATTTTACTGCTGTGCACAGTTTCTATGGACAACTGAGACTGGTTAGAACGCATCATACCATGCGCACCGATTCTGACGGGAAACCGGTTCCCTGTCCTTTCCCATCGTCAGCAACAGTCGTCTTTTTCACAGTCGGCTTCAAGTCCTTATTAGAGTCATCTTCGTCGTCGGTGATAAGGCCGTAGTAGCAGATGCAAAAGGCGACAAAGGGATGGGTGGCCACCGATACAAACATCCATGCCGCATAAATTGGCGCTATTAAGCCAATTTTCCGGTGCCCTCTCGACCCTAATGACAGTGCCACTGGCTCCACAAAACACCCAATTAAGAATGCACAGTGAACAAGGAACGTGGCATACTCGAAGAAATGATGCTTGCTTTGCAGACGGCAAATGGGGCAATGGATGGGCTTTGCCCCTTCTTCTCTTTCCCTCCTCTGGTGCGCTGTTTCACTGATGCGATTCAATAGACGAAAGGTAGTGTAGCAGGGATTGATGAAATACAAGCAAAAGCTAAACAATGTGAAGAGTAGAAGAATGACAAACGGCTCGTCTTCTATTCTGAAATACAGTCTGGTGACCAGTAAGCCAGCGATGACAATGACAAGACTGGCGACAGCTTCGCAAAGCAGCTTCAAAGCCAGCGAAGATTTGGTCAGCATTCTGTTTTCAACTTTGTGCAGGTGTTATGAAACAAGGGGGCGGCGCATGATTGTTTGTCAATCCAGTGTGCATGTACTTAAACCCACAGTTGAAGGTGCATTAAAGGCATTAGGCTTATCCGCATTCATCTGCGTCACTGATTATGCAGTCTTGAAGGGATAATTTCCTGTATCTCGTGTGATACAACCATATTTCTCTCAAACCACATCCATATATGTACAATTGTACACGCCATGAGAAGCAGGCGACTCTTTCGCCACACCCACTGTTTTCATGGCAACCGCTGCTCAAGTTGGTCAGATTATTTGCACCGTAGCGTACACCGTTATCGGTGTCTTACGGGCCGGCCATCTTCACATGTCCGAGGGTTGTAAAGGAAGAGAAAACCAGAGATTGGATCGAAATGCTCTCTTCATGCGCCATGTACATTTGCATGGGGATCGTACTCCTTCATGTGAAGTCAAACAAACCGGCTTCATTAGACGGCCCGACATCGCGCATGACCGCAAAACAATGAACGATAGATGAAGACCCATGTCAAGAGCATTCATGCCGTCCTTCTAGCCGCTTACACCATTCTGGGGATGGTAAAGTCGGTGCTAACTTGGCCCCTTTGTTGTAGGGAATAAAGCCACCAGACAAAAAATTGAAGCCTGTCTGTCGTTCACAATTTGAGGATGCATGGGTGCACTGATGATAAGTAAGTAGATTCTCTGTACAAGTACGAGAAGTAACCCAGTCGGGCTTTGTAAGAAGAATTAAGGCAGGTATGAAAACTGTTGCATCGTGAATCCTCCTAATTACAAAATGCCCATTCCCAAAATGGAAACCGACTCTATAATGCAATCTTTGATGGTGGGACTGTTCATCCTCGTCAGCGTGATGTTTCTTTACGTCGCAAATGAGGACGCCCCCTCCCCAAATGTATCAATCGGAACTTGGTGGTAATGTTCGTGGGGGTGTTCATGCTGGCCCTCTCGTGCATCATGATCGTTATGGGGGTGCTAGTCGGAAATGCGGTGCCAGCCGACGGCCCAGACGCCGTGCATGACCGCATAAGACCACTCATATGTACATACTTACGTTCAAGCTAGCTGACCGTCGCGCAAATATTCCAAATCGTCTTCGTTGTTATTTACACACTTGTTGGGATTATCAAAACAATTGTCACATGCCCGCGGATTGTGGAAACCGAGGAAACCCGCCAGTGGGTCGAGTTGGGCCTGTCCATCGGAATGTACCTTTGCATGGGCGCTTTTATGCTGGCTGAGGTGGAGCAGACAGGCTTCATAGGCCTAATTCTCAAATGTAATTGCAAGGCAAGTGGATACTAATCGAAGAGCCTGATAATAGGCGCACTTTGAATCTATGCATGGTCCCAAAGATCGACCCTCTATTACTGCGATAATCATGTAGCAGTGACATTGTCCAGTTAAGCCTCATTCATGACTCTGAACCGGGCAACACACACATGTTGTGTTCGTTTTCAGAGTCTAATCATACTAGTTTCCTTTTTATCAAATCATCACCAACCTAATATTTAAGGGAAGATTCTACGGGCTTCATCGGCCATTGAAGATTGCAATTCAAACCGTGATTAGTGAACGCACATTATACTATTTTTTATTCAATCCTTTTCATTGCTCACTCGAACAACCCGTGAGGGAACAAAGCAAACAATCACTCCTAGAAGACGGACGAATCAGTTCAAAGGATCCCACCGAATAAATACTTGCATTTATTATCTGTCTATTGTTCTGCAAGCCACAAAGCCAAAGAGCTAACGCTGGGCAGAGATCAGCATGATCCTTCTCACACGAAACTAACCGATTCTGACTGGAAAACGGTGCGTTGCTCATTCCCATCGTCAGCAGCCGTCGTCTTTTCAACGGTCGGCTTTAATACCTTATTGTCGCATTCATCGTCGTCTTCGGTGATGAGGCCGTAGCAGCAGATGCAAAAGGCGACAAAGGGATGGATGGCCGCCGATACAAACATCCATGCCGCATAAATGGGCGCCAGCAGGCCCACCTTCCGGTGTCCTCTCGACCCTAATGACAGTGCCACTGGCTCCACAAAACAGCCAATCAAGAATGCACAATGAACAAGGAACGTGGCATACTCGAAGAAATGGTGTTTGCTTTGCAAACGACAAATGGGACAATGGATGGGCTTGGTCCCTTCCACTCTTTCCCTCCTCTCGTCCTCTGTTTCATTGAGGCGTTTCAATAGACGAAAGCAAGTGTAACATGGATGTATGAAATACAAGGCAGAGCTAAACGTTGTGCATACCAGAAGAACGACAAAGGGGTCGTCTTCGATTTTGAAGTAGAGTTCGGTGATCAGTACACCAGAGATGACAATGGCAACACTGGCGATAGCTTCGCAAAGCAGCTTCAAAGCCAACGATGATTTCGACAGCATTCTGTTTTCAGCTTTGCGTAATTGTTATGAAACAAGGGGGCGGCGCATGATTGTTTGTCAATCCAGTGTGCATGTAAACCCACAGTTAAAGGTGCATTAAAGGCACTATGCTTGTCCGTATTCATCTGCAACGCTGATTGTGCAGTCTGGAAAGTATCATTTCCTGTATCTTGTGTGATTGAACCCTGAGGGCATCTTGTCGGGACCATATTTATTTCGCGCCACTGCCCCGACCAATCACCTTTGTCTAAACATTTAAACGCTATGGGAAACAGCCCACTCTTTCCTCTTTTGTCAATCGACTCTTTTGTCAACCCACTCTTTTGCCAACCCACTCTTTCGTTCAACCCACTCTTCCGTTCAGCCGTCACTACACATTCAAATATGCTGACTCTTGCTCAGATTTTTCAAGTCATCTTCGTTGTCACCTACAGTGTTGTTGGAATTACAAGATCAGTATTAACATGTCCCCGAATCGTTGACAAGAAGGAAACCCGCCAATGGGTCGATTTGGGCCTTTCAATAGGCATGTACCTTTGCATGGCCGCATTCATGTTGGCTGAGCTGAAGCAGACAGGCTTTATAAGCCTTGTCATACAATGCAATTGCAAGACACAATAGCTGTGCATGGGCTGTTTTAAGCGACTTCAATAAATTAATCATCGTTCTTTATCAGTTCGAAACGCTGAATATTAAGCTATCGAATGAACTCGCGTATTTGTACGGACAATTGCATCATCATCAAGCAGGATAGATTCCATAGTCTGCCTAAAAGCCAGTCTTTTAACATGGTATACAAAGGTGGCCATTGAAGATTGGCCAGTGTCAACCCGTGATTAGTGAAAACGCACAATCGACTATTATTTATTCATCACATTCCAGTTTTCATTCGAACAACTCGTCCAGTTCGTCCTCGTCGTCATCCTTCACGGGCTTGTCTGGTTGACTGCCATCGCCATCAATGTCCATGCCAGTGTCGCTCATGTCCGAGTCGCTAATTAAATCTTTGGACAATTGCCTCTCCACGTCATTCTTTTTCGTCGGACTGGACATTTTCTTTGTTTTAAGTTTTCTTTCTGTTGTTCCCCGCTTCGGACTGCTATCATCATTAATCTCCACATTCGAGCTTTCGGCAATGCTTTTGGCGAGACGCTTCCGCTCCGCCTCCACCTCGGCTTCCAGTCTCAATCGTTCCGACAACACAGCCTGCTCACGGGCGCGTTCTTCTTCCTCTCGCCTCCTTCTCTCCTCGGCTAGCAAGGCCAGATTAAGGGTTCTGGCTTGTTCGCGACTGGCCAACTCTTCGCGCTTCTTTTGGATCATCGGAAGTAAGGATTGCGAGTATTGTAATCTCTTTTGTGCTTGCCCATTAAGCTCTTTCAACTCTTCATACTCGAACATTAAGCATCCATTAAAAAGTTCAAGTGATCGCTGCACATTTTCCAAGGCAGCGTCCAACTGCTCGAGGGCCAGATTTGGGGGCAAGCCGGAGGAAGTCTTTAAAAAGCCTAAACCGGCCTCTTGATGGCACAACCCCAAATCAAACTGGTAGTACCCGTTCATGACCGGGTCGTCGATTTTCTGTTTCGACAGCACATCAATGGCACGGATGAAATGCTTTGGGTCGTTGGTTGCTTTTCCCTGTGCATAGGCAGCCCTCCCATACAGCAAAGTAAAAATTGGAATGCGCTGATCATCCTTTTGAATTGAAGTTTGCAGCAAGACCTGAGCCTCTTCAAACTGATTGGCCTCTGTACAGGCGATGGCGTGATTGTTAACAATGTCCAACGACAACCTGTCCATATTTGACTGATCAATACCTCGCGCTAATAAAGCAAACCCATCTTTATAAGTGCTGACTGGATAGCCCAAGTCGAGTAGGGCGACACAGGCTACATTGGCGGCTGCCGTGCATTTCGGGTTCAAGGCTAATGCCTTGCCGGCAAACTCTAAAGCCCTCTTCAAGTTTGTATTCTTGTGCTGATTAGGGTCGCCCTCTGCTAGTCTCCGTCTCGACAATTCAACATACACAACCGCTAACCCACAAATAGCTGGAATGTCGTGTTTGGAGATCATCAGGATCCGTTCAAACGATTTCCGACTGGGTGTAAAGGCGCGCTGGTGCAAGTGACACAGGGCCATCCCATGCCAGGCTTCAATGTCTGCCTCATCCACTCCAATCAGTTCTTTAAAAATATCCATGGCCTCGGCGTACCGTTTCGATGGAATCAAGATAGAGTATGCCAAATGCAATAAAGATGACCGGCAATTGATCTCCCTCAACATACTCTCCAGTCTTTGCTTGTCACTTGCTAATGTCAGCAAGGCTAGCAAGAATTTTGAATTGTCGTCTGTGAAATTAATAAAATCTTCAGCCTGCAACTTGCACTTTTCCATCGGATTGTCTACGTTCAAGTGCAATCCTAAAATAGCCATGTTCATCCGTCTAGGCACAGTCATCATTACGGGATGATCCCTGAGTAACTTTCCATACAGTTCAAAGGCACGCTCTGGTTGGCGATCCTCCAACACACTGGCAATTGCTAGCATCAATTGCGGATTGCTGTTTACATATTGTTCGGGCAGGGTACTAAAGCACGTAAAAGCCCGATCCAACAATGCAGGGTCGGTGATCTCGCCGTACCGTTGCACCAGCAACACTCCCAATAAAGCCTGAACTTGATATCCTGATCCTCCCTTGATCTGTTCAAGTAATCTGATCCCCGATGCCACGTCCTTTCGCTTCACATACATTTGGGCCAAGCCAAACTGCCCCGCCTGGTGATGGGAGTCCAATTTCACGCACGTTAAATATCTGGTGAAGGCTTCGTCATACAGGCCCTTTGAATGGCTGATTTTGCCGAGTAAATAGGACGCCTTTGCTTTCAACTGGTCGTCTCCTGCAGATTCGTACGCGGTCTTGCCCAACTGCTCTGCCTTTTCATATTCCTTTTTCATGAAAAAATGATCAGCTAACAATATGCAGACGGTTGCATCCTGTTTGGAATGGTTGGTGTAGAATTTTTTCAAATACTGCAAGCCAGTGTGCAGTGCCGATGGACCTTCAGTGATCAATCCTTGAGTAACCATCAGGACACCCAAAGATTTGATGACGTCCGGGTCTTGCTCATCCATGCGCTCCAACTGCTTCACAGCCTCCTTGTACATGTTGTTTCGAGCTAAGCAATTTGCTAAGCACAACTGAATGTCCCTAGCCAGTGACTTGCTCTTTGTCGCCGTAATACCGGCCAAAGCTTTGAATCTATCGATCGCTTGGACATGATCCCCTTTTGCATAGCAGCACAAAGCTAAACCTACTTTACCAATTAAAGAATCCTTTTCCCGTTCAAGGATGGCGCGAAACTGAATTTCGGCTGCCTCGACAGACGCCAAGACCCGGGCATCCTGCTTTCCATGCACGCTTGCATCTTTATGACTCTTCACCAACAGCAGCAGTCCCTTTCTCGCCCACAGATCCGGACTAGAATTGTCCAGTCGTTCCGCCTGATTCAACAATTGCGTGGCACTGTCAACATCCTGCTGCGTGTCCACTAACAAACTCATCGCCCGCATCCCTAACAGCTCAACGGCCACATCAGGCGCCCGCAACTTTGTATCCTTCAATCCGGGCTCGAATATCCACGCCAGAATCGGCAAAGAGTGACGAGCTAGGTCGAGATAGAGGGTGGCGGGGGCCTGCTCGCTGGCTATCAGCTCGCAAACCCCAACCACTGCCTCTTCACTCGCCTCCAACTCGTCAAAGAAGACTTCGACGACTTCCCCGGAGACGCTCGTAGGAATTTCAATGGACGACTTTTTTGTCTTCATATGGACTGGGGATGACAGACAGGGGTGCCAGATAATCACTAGGAAATAGTTTACTACTTACAATTATACATGCACACTATGCACATTAGAGCTTTTTGAGAAAGCTGCTCAAATTAAGACCGGATGGTGGTTTCTTTTCCTCTTTCGGTACATCTCGTTTGCCTAATATTTTGCCAACCATCTGTTTCTTCTTTTCCGCCTTTGGATCTGCTTCTTTGGTTATACTCGGCTTTTCAACTTTCAAGACAGGCTCCAACATGCTCTTTACAATCGGCAAATGGTCAAAGATGGTGTCGTAGTGGCAGTTGAGACACTTGTACACCATCACATAGTCGTCTTTGGATAGCTTTCTATGCTTTTCTTGCTTGTTGCCGGCGTCGGGTTCGGTAGACAACAAACTTGACACAAATATTGTTCGGGGGAAGCGAGCCGCAAACAGTCCCTTCGGTTTTCTCTTCTTCGCCAAAACCATTTTAAGGGACAACCACCTTTTCAATGCAACACGGCAAGTGACACCGGGAAAGAACAACAGGCTACACCTGGCACAGCAGTTTTGATAAAACACATTACTGGGAGTGTTTGCCTGTCTCAAGCGATGAATTACCTGTTGTGATTGGGCGAACAAGCCCATTTTGAAGAGCCTCTGTGCATGACCCCATTCCTCCATATTTAGTCTGACCGGGGTCCAGGGTAGACTGTGCAGTAAAGCAAAAATGGAACACCACGAACAACAAGAAGTACAGCCGATGCGGTTCAAGAGCGCCTTTGGACACTCGTTGAGGTCTTCGCCGGCTATTCCGGTTCCGGATCACCTGAACCACTTGGTAATGGCCTGCTTGGGCGGCAAGTACGTCTTCAAGGTGGGAAAGGGGCAGGACGGAAGGGTCGCTTTGGAGCTGACCCTCCCGTCCTACCAGACCGCCGAAGGTTTGGTGAAAGAGGGCCAAGTGATTGTCGAAGACGGCATCACTGTGACCGAAGAGCAAGAAGCCGTCCTCAGCCAGGTCAGAGAGAACACTTCCCCTGTCGTGATGGGTTATCAGAACAGCCGCGGCTCCTTGAAGGGCATCTTTGAGTTTATCCTGTCGGAAGCAGAATTATTCTCCACCAAAAAGGAAATGTTTGACGAGTTGAAGGTAAAGTCGTGCGACTTGATCGACAAGGCCCTCGACATGGTCCACGTCCAGTCGGAGAAGATTGAAGGCCGCACCATCCGGGAGATGGACGATGTCCTGTACGAGGCAGAGAGAATGGTCCTGTCTGGTCTGGCTGAAGGAGCCCCCTCTGACTTGACTGAATATTTCACGCGTCTTCTGGCCCTCCACAAGGATCTTGTCTTGGACGCCAGCATCGACAATGACGAGGACGATGACTGTGATGAGGAGGGAGGCTGCTGTGGGCATGATCACCACCACGGTCATGATCACCACCACGGTCATGATCATCACCATCATCACCATCACCATGGGCACTCTCACTCTCACAACTGCTGCCATGACCATGGCCACTGATTCATCGCTTCGATTGCCTCCATGCTTTTTTAAATAATTAATTAATTGATTAAACGAGAATCAGTTTTTAAAATGAAATTGGCTTCATTTGCGGCCGGTTGCTTTTGGGGCGTGGAGGAGGCCTTTTTGTCGTCGGGATTGGGGGTGAAGACTGTCTGTGGATATGCGGGCGGACAATTGTCAGATCCCACTTATAAACAAGTGTGTACGGGCAATACTGGTCACGCCGAGACTGTCCAGATAGAGTACGATCCGAACACGGTCAAATACAAATCGCTTTTGACCGTCTTTTGGCGCTGCCACGACCCTACGACCGTGAACAGGCAAGGCCCGGACATCGGCACCCAATACAGATCGGCCATCTTTTACCATGACGACGAACAGCGCATCGAAGCAGAAGCATCATTACAAGAAGAGCAGACAAAGCACGCACCAAGAAAAATTGTCACCGAAATTAAACCGGCAGGGACATTCTACCCCGCCGAGGACTATCACCAGCAATACCTGCGCAAGCATGGCGGGGCCTCGTGTCACTTTTGATTGTCACGAGCATGTTGTGCTAATAAACAGCTTATTTGTTTTGGTACGCGGTCGGTGAAGCGCAACCCGGCGTCAATGTTCAAATTGTAAACCATCAGGCTGGCCTTCAAGTCCTCCCTGTACTGGTCAATGGAAAACACCCGCCCGCTCCTCAAGCTCACTGCGATCAAAACGAGGAAAACGGACAGGCACACGTAAAAGATGACATGAAGAAGTATGTTGGTGTTGAACAGTCTACACAGAACCCACATCAACACCACAATTACACCCATCACCTTCCATCTGTACAAAATGTCCCGTTTGTACTTGTTCAGTGTGCGCGTGTTTTCCTTGATGCGCTGTTCAAAGAGCAACAAATCGTTCAAAGGGCACTCCATCTCAACCCCGGCACTTAGTCTGAGTATGCAATTCTACAGTACAATCTAATCAGCGATTGGCTCATCAGCAATCATCCAATTATTTGACATCCGTAATCCCCGGCAAAAGTTAAATTAAACTCGCAAGATGCAAGGCTGCTGCAGTGAACCCACTTCTACCGTCTATTGCCCGTGTGTGACCGACTCGCAAGGCAACACTGTCCCCTATCGCCCCTCCCTCGTCCAGCAACCCGCTCCTGGGTTCAAGGCTAAAGCAGTCGTCAACGGGGAAATTAAAGAAGTGTCATTGGACCAGTTCAAGGGGAAATACGTCATCCTGCTCTTTTATCCTTTAGATTTCACCTTTGTCTGCCCGACCGAGCTGTGTGCCTTTTCGGACGCGGCGGAAGGATTTAGACAGCTGAACTGTGAAGTGTTGGGTGTGTCGGTGGATTCCGAGTATACCCATCTGGCCTGGTCGCAGCTGGAGCGGAAAAAGGGCGGGTTGGCCCCCTTGAACGTCCCACTGGTCGCCGATCTTGACAAGTCGATTGCGCGCAAGTATGGTGTCTTGGTGAACGAGTCGGTCGCCTTGCGAGGCCTCTTCATCATTGATCCGCAGGGGATCGTCCGTCAATCGACGGTCAATGATCTCCCCATTGGACGGTCAGTTGAGGAGGCCACCCGCTTGTTACAAGCCATCCAGTTCTTTGAACAACACGGCGAAGTCTGTCCGGCCAATTGGAAGCCTGGCTCATCGGGCATGAAAGCGGACCCAGAAGGCTCCAAGGCCTACTTTGGCAAGCTGTAATGCGTTGGTGATTCAGTAAGTGGTGGATTGGCACCAAAACTAGTTTGCTGATTAAATTAATTATAATTTACAAAAGAAACCTCCACATGCAATCTACAACACCAACACACTCGATACAATGCCAGCAGTGAGGATGCCCATGGTGTCGGCTAGACTCAATCGAGACATTATCCATTCCGAGTCTGGTGCTTTCCTGGCCCGAGTGTAGGTCAGTACATAGCCCATTCCCCCTACAATACCCTCAAACCACATGAACGCCAATAAATAGTGGTAAGCGGTGAATGGTCTGATCGCAAAATATGCCAAAATCAAGTTGAACACCTGCACCATGGCCAACTGCCACGGGGTAACTAGCTTTTCCCCAAGTAATGGTAGGCAGAGTGATCGAGCCATGAAAACGCCGGCTTGATATGCTGTCTGTCCGGCCACAAACACATTCCTCCCCACCCTATTTGGTACGATTCCCAAGTTGACCGTGTACTCGCTACATCGTTCGTATGATTAGTCTGTAAGCACTTGAAACAGAGTACGCAAAGTAGATGAGAAAGAGACTGGTGAATAATGGAATTAAGGGACTCTGCTGATTACTCTTCAACGTTGAATATTTTTGAATCGAAACTGCTGTACAGTCGATCCGATTGAAGCTGAGCCACATGATCAGAGGTAATAGAAGGAGGCAGCCAGTGTACAATCGCCAAGGGGGGATCGCAAGCACACTGGTCATGATGAAGAATATAGCTGATCCTATCAATCCGGAAGCACCTGTCCCGCTCGACCACCCCATAATCTTTCTTTGATCTCCGGCCATTGTCAAAAAGACACTCTCTCCCATGCCCATTGCAAAGGAGGCAAGCATCACGGAAATCAATTTTGTGAGGAGATCATTGCTTAATGCCATCAGTGCCAAGGACAACACATTAACAACACACATCACCGAGACAAGAGTGCGCACCCGCAGCTGGCCCACAAAACGGGCCATCAATATTTTGGCTATCAAGGAGGGGGCAATGTCGGCAATCAGCACAATGGCCTTTGGAAGGCTAGAACTCTTGACAATGTCATGCGCAGATGAGAGGTATACTTATTTGACATGGTTAATACAGAACATTAGGTCCAATTACAAATGGTACGGTTGTAGATTAGATTGTTGATCAGTCCGCACACAAAAAATGCAACATCAAACATGATCATGGTTTGTTTGTACAATCGAAAATGTGAAACAAACACTCGCTAAAATTTGTCCCATAAACGACTTTTTGAAAATGTCATCTCGCCGGGGTGTCAAAATTTGAACCGTCGGTATAATATGAATGACCGGGGTCAACCCTTGCTCACAAGTCGTTATCCGTAACCACTAGTTCCATCCATCCGCACCAAGCACCAAACAACCATCACTAAACACCACAATGGGTAAGGAGAAGCCGCATCTTTCCATCGTCGTCATCGGACACGTCGACTCTGGCAAGTCCACCACTACCGGCCACTTGATCTACAAGTGCGGTGGTATCGACAAGCGTACCATTGAAAAGTTCGAGAAGGAAGCCAACGAAATGGGCAAGGGTTCGTTCAAGTACGCCTGGGTCTTGGACAAGCTGAAGGCCGAGCGTGAGCGTGGTATCACCATCGACGCTGCCCTGAGCAAGTTCGAGACTCCTCGCTACTACGTCACCGTCATTGACGCCCCCGGCCATCGTGACTTTATCAAGAACATGATCACCGGTACCTCGCAGGCTGACTGTGCCGTCCTGTCCATCTCTGCCGCCACTGGTGAGTTCGAGGCTGGTATCTCCAAGGAGGGTCAGACCCGTGAGCACGCCATGTTGGCCTACACCTTTGGTGTCAAGCAGATGATCATCGCCGTCAACAAGATGGACGTTTGCAAGTACAGCGAGGAGCGCTACAAGGAAATCTGCGGTGAGATGAGCAAGTACTTGAAGAACATTGGCTACAAACCCGAGACTGTTGCCATGATTCCGCTGTCTGGCTGGCACGGAGACAACATGTTGGAGGTCTCCACCAACATGCCGTGGTTCAAGGGCTGCGAAGTTGTCCGCGCTGCCGGCAACAAGACCGTCAAGACCTTGATTGAGGCCATCGACTCTGTTGACCCGCCGACCCGCCCCACTGACAAGCCGCTGCGTCTGCCCCTGCAGGACGTCTACAAAATCGGTGGTATCGGTACCGTCCCGGTCGGCCGTGTCGAGACTGGTGTCATCAAACCCGGCATGACCGTCGTCTTTGCCCCGTCCGGTGTGTCGACTGAAGTCAAGTCGGTCGAAATGCACCACGAGAGCGTGCCTGAAGGTTTGCCCGGTGACAACGTCGGCTTCAACGTCAAGAACGTGTCAACCAAGGATATCCGCCGTGGCTACGTCACCTCGGACTCGAAGAACGACCCCGCTCGCGAGGCCGTCTCCTTCAATGCCCAGGTTATCGTGTTGAACCACCCCGGTCAAATCACCGCCGGCTACACCCCGGTCTTGGATTGCCACACTGCCCACGTTGCCTGCAAGTTCACCGAGCTGATCACCAAGATCGATCGCCGCACCAACAAGGCTGTTGAGGAGAACCCCAAGTTTGTCAAGACTGGTGACTCGATGATTGCCAAGTTGACCCCGACCAAGCCGTTGTGTGTTGAGGCCTACGTCGACTATCCTCCTCTTGGTCGCTTCGCCGTCCGTGATATGCGCCAGACCGTCGCCGTCGGTGTTATCAAGTCGGTCGAGAAGGCTGCTGAGAAGGCCAAGAAGAAGTAAATTGGCTTGACCATTCTACGATATTAAATCACTTTTATTTTAATTTATATTTTTAAAAAAATCTGAGTTGGCTTGCAGGCCTGTGGCTGAAAGAACCATCATCATTTTACACTCGAAACTGGCGGGAAAATGTTGGGCTATAAATAGGCCTATTCAATAAAGCCGGGGTTAACCCCTCTTGCTAACAAAAGGTTAATTTAATAATAAATTAATTACTTATGAGGTTTAGGCAGAGACGGTACCCACTTCAGCAGTCACATCCTCGGCAGTCGGAACGCTGCCAATAGCTTCCTCCGTGCCAAGTTCGCGGAGAACAAAGTCCAACATGGCCTCGTACGCCTTGGCAGCATCCTCAGCCTTTGCCTCGGCTTGCTTCTCCAGCTCTTGGAACTCGGGATTTTTGGCAATCTCCTCGGCTTTCGCAAAGGCCGACTCGATGGTCTTCAAAAGCGTTTCGACCTCGGCGGCCTGCTTGGCAGCTTCATCTTCGAGCTTGCGAACCAGCTCCGGGTTCTCCGCCTTGAACTGCTCGTACTGGCTTTGGAGATCGGCGGCAAAGGCCTTCATCTCCTCCTCAATCATGGCAGCCTCAGCCTTGATCTGGTCGACTTCTTCCGGGCGGATGCCAAACTGGCTGGCCAGCTCGTAAAGCTCCTGGTCAAAGTCTACTTGCTGCTGGGAGGAGGTGATGGTCGACTCGGGTTGCTGCTCGACCTCGACAGAGGCGGCGTAGGCGGTGCAGGCCATGGCGGCCAAGGCAGACACGGTCAACAACTTCATTTTCGATTTAGTATGTTACGACGACGGTGAGGCGGTGTGCGGATGGGTGGCGGACGGTTTCGTTAAATTACGATGACAGCACCCCGGTCGTAGATTGGCGGTACATGTGGCACAGAATTTTCCATAAAAGGAAATATTCGACAGGGGCGGACAGGAGATTATTCACATTATTCATGATGCCATTTTGGGTGTTTACTATTGACAAAAATTGGTTTGATAACGAGTAATATGCATTCACAAATCCAAAGCATCCTTGTAGGCGATAGACAGACTTTCCAAATCATGCTTTTCCGGCCTGATGCGCTTCATATTAGAGATCGCCGGCATAAACTCGGATTTAAAGTGCTTTGCTTCCCTCGGCGCCAAGATGGTGTAGCAGGAGCCAGTATTACCGGCTCTAGCGGTCCTACCTGCCCTATGGGTGTACAGGGCAACGGTGGCTGGGCAGTCGTAATTGATCACAGCTTCAATGTTGGGGACGTCGATGCCGCGAGCCAGGCAATCTGAAGCGACAAGGACATTTGTTTTCCCACTGGCGAAGTCAGCGAGGATATTTTTCGACACGTTCGAGTCTGTCTCTGCCGTCACAAAGAAGCACGCGACCTTGCAGTCCTTCAGGAATCGAGCCAGCTTGGCGGTACTTGAACTCGTGTTTGCGAATATCAGCGTTCGCAGCGAGTCTTGTAGCTTGGTGTGTTTCAACAAGAACAAGGCAGCTATCGGCTTTTTGCCCTCTGGCATGGCCAGGTAAAAGTGGCTCATCTGGGCGGGCATCTGGACAGCATCGGCCGCTCCATGCACAATCTTGATCAGCAAGGGATTGTCCAATCGGAGATGCAACAGCTGGGCCGGTCGCTTGGTCAGCGAAGCGGAAAGGATAATCTTTGTCAAACGCAAGTCTCCTCGCCAGTTTACATCTTCCATGGGATGCCCAAAGGGGTTCGGAAGTCGTGAGTCTGGTTCGGTCGACTTTACCACCAGCTCCAACCAGTCCTGGTATTCTTGCTCCAAGAGACGGTCAGCTTCGTCGATGACGAGAAACTTGAGGTCTAGCAGTGAAAAGTCGGGGGTCTGGCGAATGTGCTCCACCAGACGGCCCGGCGTGCAGACCAAAATGTCCACTTTACTCTTTCGCTCGGTGGCATCAAAGATCTCTCGCTGCTCTCTTGACAGAGCAGTCTTCCCAGTGGCACACCCGGCCTTCAACTTGCAGCCAGGAGTAGCGTCTATCACTGCCTGTATAACTGCCAAGGCCTGGACGGCAAGGAGCCGTGTCGGCACGATTACGAGAGCCCTTAAGCGAATGATCTTTCTGCCCATCAAAGATTTGATGATTGGGATGATAAAAGTTAACGTCTTTCCGGACCCAGTGGGGGCGATGACACCATAGTCGCGCTTCTCGGCAAAGTTCTTTAACAAGGCAGCCTGTACGGGAAACAAAAAAGAATATCCGGCTTTCTTTAATCCTTCTACAAGCTGATCCGATTCGATAATGTCCCTACACTCTTCCACGGGCACATTTTCCTGAAAAGAGAGAGAAACTGTCACCGGGTTGTTGAGCCAATCCATTCCAGCCGGGGTCAGTGACAGTATAGGAGTGTGTATCCTAAAGCTACCTATCCATCTGTCCTATTGAACTTCGTACACAGAATCATGACTCGACAGAATAAAATGATGCTGCTGGTCAACAGCAGGGTAAAGATTACTCTGAACGACAGCCGGGTCATAGTTGGACAGTTACTCGCCTTTGACAAGTACATGAACTTGGTCGTCGCCGACAGTGAAGAATACAGACGGACAAAGAGGGCAAAGGCCGGTGAAATGTCTAACGAGAATGGGACCGTTAAGAGGACTTTGGGATTTATAGTGCTGAGGGGCGAGTCGATAGTGTCGTGTAGTCTAGAAAGCGGCGCCCCTGCGTCTGGCTTTGAGAACAAGGCTCGCGTACCAGCCGCGCAACAGATGGCCCCCGGCATGCGCCCCGTCAATCAGACTGCCGCTGCCCCTCCCCCCATGATGATGCCGGCGATGATGATGCGTCCAGGGATGATGATGCCACCGGGCATGACGCGACCCCAGTAAAAGCATTCCAATTGTACATTTAGCCTTTTTCCATTTTATTGAATTTCTTGCAATTATTTACCTGAATGGCCGACTCTAAATTTGGTGCCAGCTTGGTGGCCAGCTTCTCAATGATTGTGATGAGCGAGATTGGCGACAAGACCTTTCTGATTGCGGCGATCATGAGCATGACGCATGGCCGCTGGACCGTCTTCTTTGCATCTCTGTCCGCCTTGGCCTTGATGACCGTCCTGTCGACGGGATTCGGCTTGGTGTTTCCCCATTTTTTCTCGAAAACGGTGACAAAGTGGATTGCGGCGGTGCTGTTTGCCGTGCTTGGCCTGAAGATGGTCGCTGATGGGGTGAAAATGTCCAGCAACCAGCTGCAAGAAGAGTACGAGCAGGTAGCCAGCGAACTGGATGCTGACCCGGGTGTCTCGCCCCTCGCGCAAAAGGCAGGACACATGGAGTCGGCAGTGTCGATTTCGTCTTCGAAATCGACGGCCATCGCCATCGACCCAATCTTTTACAAAATCGCCACCCTGACCTTTGTGGCCGAGTGGGGCGATCGATCGCAGATTGCCACGATCGCTTTAGCTGCTGCTCAGAATGCGGTTGGAGTGACGATGGGAGCGGTGGCAGGTCATGCCGTGTGCACCCTGATGGCGGTTGTGTGTGGCCAAATCCTGTCGCGGTGGGTCTCCATCAAGACCGTGACCATCTCTGGTGGCTTTATGTTTGTCGTATTTTCCGTCTTTACCGCCCTTGGCTTGATGTAAATTAATACAAGCGATTTTACTTTTTGCCGATTTTGTATGTTATCTCTACTACTGTGTGTATCTGGCTGTGGAGACAACAAACACACATGCAGGGGCACACCGATTGATTAAACACCCCCCGGCTTATTCTCCCTTTCAAAAAATGGACCTGTCCAGTGTCCTGCATAATTCCCTGTCGCCGGACCAGGCCGTCCGCCATAATGCCAGCCGCATGCTCGAGGAGGCTGCCCAGACATACGGGTTGGGGACGTACATGGCCACGCTGATCGGCTTGTTAAGGCGACCAGAGGAGAGCGCGGCAGTGCGCATCGCCGCTGGATTGGCCGCCAAGAATTCGCTCGTCAACCGGCGCGACGCCGTCAAGCAGGCCGAGCAGGCCAGCCGCTGGCTAGGGCTGCCAGACAATGTTAGAAGGGAGATTAAGGCGGCTGCCATTGACGCGCTCAATGCACCAAACCCGGCGATAGGCACGACTGCCGCCCAGGTGGTTGCCGCCATGGCCTGCATTGAGCTGGCGGCCGGCCAATGGCTCGACCTGCTGCAGGTTTTGGTGCAAAACACCACCAACCCCCAAGCTCTGGCAAATGTGAAGCGCGCCAGCATCGAGACGATCGGCTTTATTTGTGAGGAGAGCGAGCGGATCGGCGACACCTTGGAGAAGGAGGCCAACCTGATCCTGACTGCCGTCGTCAACGGCATCCAGTCGGACGATGTCGGTCTGTGCGTGGCCAGCTGCAAGGCGCTGCTAAATTCGCTCGAGTTTGCCAGCTCGGCCTTTTCGCACCCCACCGAGCGCTCCTACATTATGCAGCGGGTGTGTGTGGCCGCTTCGTCTGCCAACGAGGAGCTGGCCGTTGCCGCGCTGCAGTGCTTGGTGAAAATTGTCAATTTGTACTACTTTTCGATGAAGGAATACATGGCTGGGGGCATGGAAGAGCTGGTGCTGGCGGCGATGCGGAGGACCGATGCCGAAGCAGTTCAGCTGCAGGCCATCGAGTTTTGGTCGACGCTGTGTGACGTGGAGTTGGATCTGATCGAGCAGCTGGAAAATGACGACAGCGACTTGTTGTCTTCCAACAGCTCCAATGGACCGGAGGGCCACCAGGCCGTCTTGTATTTGGCGAGAGCGTCGCTGCCCCGCCTTCTGCCGATTCTCTTGTGGCTGCTCACCTTGCAGACGGACGAGTATGGCGACGGCAGTGGGTCTGGTGACGACTGGACCCCGTCCATGGCGGCAGCCACATGTTTGCGCTTGCTGGCGGGAACGGTCCGCGACCAGATCATGTCGGAGGGATTGGTCCTCTCCTTCGTCCAATCCAACATTCAGGACCCGGTGAACTGGCGGAAGCGGGAGGCGGCGGCGATGGCGTTCGGGTCGGTGCTGGAGGGTCCCGACCCCAAGCAGATGCTCTTTCTGGCCCGCACCGCTTTGCCTCACCTCATCGGACTGCTGAATGATCAGTCGGTGGCGGTCAGGGACACGGCGGCGTGGTGTTTGGGCGAGATATGTCGGGGCTTTGTCGATGCGGTGCAAGCTGACACGGCCACGACGCTGCAGATGGCGCTGTTGCGCGGATTGAGTGACAGGCCCCGGGTGGCCGGCAACTGCGCCTGGGCATTGAGCCATTACATTGAGCAGCTGAACGAGTCGTCGATTGTTGAAGTTGAATTTTATTCAGAGTGTCTGAACAGGCTGTTGGCTGCGGCCACTACTCGCCCCGATGCGTCCGAAGCGAATCTGCGCAGCTCTGCCTTTCAAGCCCTCGCCAGCGTCATCAACAATGCGCCGTCAAAGGCTTTGGGGATGGTCGAACAATTGGCTGTCTTTCTGGTCGGGCAGATCGAGACGATGGATATTTCGAGCGAGCTCTTGGGCCAGTATGCCGTCGTGTTGGCTAGCTGTGTCAAGGTCTTGTCCGAAGAGCAGGTGGAAGGGTTTGGTGACCGTCTGTTGAGCAGTTTGCTTGTGCACTTGAACCCGGTAATTGTCGGTGCTTCGTCTCGCACCCCCACGCCCAACTACAGCGAGTCAGAAGTCACCGGCGCAGAGGCGGATGAATCTGCCTCGACGCATGCCAGCTGGGAGGATCTTTTGCTGCTGCTAGGTGGCACTGTCACCGTCATGGGACACCGGGTCGCGCCCCATAAGGAAGGCGTGGCCAGAATATTGGCAGCCTGTCTATCCGGCGCATACCATTTGGAAACTTCCCTCTGCACCATCGCCTTAATCGACATTGGCGAAATGGCGCAAACCTTGAAGGCGTCGTTTTCCGATCTGGCTCTTCCTTTTTGTCAAGTGATTGCGACAGTGCTGTCAAGCAGCATGATTTCCCAAAATGTAAAGCCAAAGGCAGTGTCCGTGATTGGTGACATTGCCTTGGCTATTGGCCCGCATTTTTGCTCTGCCGAAATTCACACGTCCATAATTCCGATTCTTTTACAGGCTGCCCAGGCCGTGTCACAGTCCCCCGCCAATCTGGACGACTGGGAGCAGGTTGATTTTTTGTTGGAGATGAGGATCGCACTGGTGGAAACATTTACTTGTATTGTGCAGGGCGCGTCTGATGATGCTGCCGCGTCTGCCTCCTTGCTGAACACTGTCCCCATCATCCTGTCATTTTTAAAAGCAATCGTTGTTATTCCAAAAAAGGACGAAGCTGAATTTATGGTTTCCGACTCGCTTTTAAAGAGTGTGCTCGGATTCATTGGAGATGTAGCGAGCATGTATGGAAAAAAGATGCCAGCGCTCAAGGACCCGTGGATCGCTTCGTTCGTGACCGAACAGAGACGGCGACGAAATTTGCCGCAGAGCGTAGCGTCCGTCCTGCAATGGACCGTCAATCAGCTGGCGCACATTTAATCGATTATTTTTTTATCTGCTCAATAAATTACTGGACACTTTGGACATTTCTGTTGGGAGCTGCTTGTCGAGTAATTCTTTGGCCAGCACAATCTTTTCATTTGGTAAATTAACGAGCAAGACTCCGCGCACTCGTGAGGAGTCGTCGTCGTAATAGATCACAGCACCGCATTTGTATTCATCATTGGTTTCATGTTGCTCTCTTGATTCCCATAGCCCAATGGTGGAGAGATTATTGTCCAAGCGGCCAACTCCGATCATTTTAATGCCTGCAATGTTGCCCTCAAAAGGAATGTCTATAGGATTGTACACCTTTTTTGAGTGGGGCGAGACCATGTTATGGCCAGCAATTTGCCCAGAGTATTTTGCGTTTCCGTAATGCTCAATGTGCCCAAATCCTTTAACATTGGCAACATCTCCTGCGGTGAAAATTTTAGGAGCATGTTGAAGGTTCTGATCACATGGCACTCCTTTAGATAGGTCAGATACGGTGCCGTTGTTGCGCAGTAATTGAAGCGATGATGACGCCGTCGATGGAGGATCAAAAATGACGAGGTCGTAAGTCTGTTCCTTTCCTTCAGCAGAGGTCAACTTGACAGACCCTGTCTGGGGACTTTCGCTTACTCGAGCTGGAGTGAACTTTTTAACTTCTACTCCGGACTTTTTCAAAAGTTTGACGACATATTTGGACAAGTATTCAGGTACAACATTGGTCAGCAAGGTGTCTTTGGGATTGAGAATAGTTACTTTTGTGTCAGAGTATAGCTTCTTGATGGCGCTTGACAATTCACAGGCCACGTAACCATCTCCGTAGATAGCTACTGATTGTGACGTTTTCAGTTGCTCTTGAAGCTTTCGGTAATCGTTCAATGATCTCAAAGTCAGACATTTGCTCTTGATGGCATCAGATATATTGGGTAAACGAGACGTGTCAGGATGCACGCCTAAGGCCAGGAGAAGCCCTTTACGGCAGCTTATATTTTGACCCGAAGACAATGTAACCTGGTATAAATCGTTTGTTTCTTCAACTTTCACGACGCTTTCTATGACCAGAATACATCCCTTTGGTACTGATAGTCCTGCATCTAAACTTTCAGCAAGTTTTGAAAATGATGTTCTTTGAATCCCATGAAGATTTTCGTCCCCTATAATAGTGACGCTTGCATCTGGTTTCAATTGTTTGATGACATTGGCGGCGGACAGTCCAGCTGGTCCTGCGCCAATAATCACATAATCTGAAGCTTGTGGCACTTTGTTGTGCCCCTTAAAGATACTCGCAGTGTCTCCCATTTTTTCTTGTATGCCACTAACGATATCTTCAAATGGAGACTTTTCAGGATTATGACGCTTATAAAGAGCTGTCCCCTAAACAATACTCTTTTAGAGCACGAATAAGTACTGCTGCAAGAGTCGCCGAAAACGATAGAAACGCTAAAGCATAATCAGTTGTCTTGGATTTATCGCCTTTTGACTGGAATTTCGAGTAATGTCTGGCAAACGTGCTTGGTCTAGGAGCTTTCTTAAAAATAGATAGCATCCAGTTACAATAAACAAATAGGAAAACAACGTTAATTTAATATAGGAAGATGACGATCAACTCAACTAAGATAATTCCATAGGCTCCATCGGGTCATTGTCATTAAAACTGAAATGTTTGTCATCTACAAACAGATCCATTGCTGCGTTCACGTCTTCTATCTCGCAGATACTAGAGCTCCTTCGCTTGCTGGTGATTATCCCGCAAATGGCGATCAATTGAAGTGCGTAACGAAGTGTATGCTTTTTAGCAACATGAACTAGTTTGTCCAACGCAGATTCGGTAAAAGATACGCCGCCTTCATCATCAACTCTTTGACAGATAATGGACCGCATTTCTTGGTCATTGTATGGACTGGTCGAGATTATTAAACATCTGTCGAGAAAATCCTTGGGCAGCCCATGAGGATAACACTCTGATGATTGAGATCCTCTGATTTGACTCATTCCCCTATTTGTGGCCATAATGAGTAATGGTGAGCATGGTCCATCTAGAGCCCTATTCAGAAATGCGAAGCATTCCAGGTCAAGGGTATGAACTTCGTCGATAAAAAGAATTCCAGGAATAACTTCCGCTTTTCCTTCTTCCTGCCAATCATTGATTTTACGATCGATTTGGTCTCGGACTTCGGATCCAATTTCTCCGGTTTCTCCAGAGAACAACGCGAGATAGCCTTGGTTTTTGGAATTCATGATATCTATATCATGCAGCGACACAATATTGGTCCTTTCAACCTTTCGAATGACCTCCCCCTCTGGGCAAGATACAAATTTCACTTCAGGCCCCATAGCATCATAATCGCGAGCGCGAGAAAATGATCGGCCGAGTTTTGTCAAAACTCCGTTAACTTTATCAATCGTAACCACATCTCCAGCCGAAACTCTCTCTTTCAAAATGGCTTCCACAAGACGATCTCCTAATTCAAAAACCGTCTCCATATCAGTGGTCTTTAAAATCATCTTTCCGCGGGGCCCAGACGGCTGAGAAGAATGCGCGTTTTTCTCCACGATCAATTCAACCACTTCACCAGATACAATTTCCGCAACTTCGGTAATTTTTACATTGATTGAACGACGAATCGATTGGATAATGGCTTCAGTTTTTGAAATATTCAAAGAAAACACTTCTGCTCCCGAAATAAAGGTGAACGGTATATCTTGACCCAAAGATCTCGCCAAGGCCATTGCAAGTGCAGTTTTACCCGTACCCGGAGGCCCAGAAATAAGAATGCTTCTTCCCGTAAACCCAAGAGCTCGTGAACCACTCCGGTCTTCATTTATCAAACGAAGAATAATATTGGCGGCTTTTCGGGCGGAATTTTGCCCGACCATTCCTTCGGCTTCATTGACGGGAGTCATCGAGTTTGGTTCTATTCCCAACCCTCTTACATGAGAGTGCATTCCAATTCTTTCCATTCTGATCAGGTTAGAGCCCGAGGATTCATTTTGTAAGCTACGTACTCCCAGAGGCAAAAGACTTGATGAAATCATGATACCCTGGATATGTTTTTTATTCAAAATATATTGGGCAATCTTGTCAGCAGATCTTCGCGTACTATGTCCACTTTATCTTTGTGTGTCATCGGTGATGAGATTCTCAACGGAAAAACAATTGATACAAATTCGCAATATGTTGCTCAAAAATGTTTTGACGTAGGGTTGCAGCTAAAAGAGATTAGAGTGATCAAAGATGATAGCAACGAAATCAAGCGTGCGATCTCGTCACTCACTAAGACGAGTGACATTGTCTTCACGAGCGGAGGCATCGGTCCAACACATGACGATATAACGTATCAAAGTTTGGCAGAGACTTTTGATAAGAGACTTGTATACGATGTGGATACCGGTGAAAGATTAAAGAAATTGACAGGTGCAGCTAGACTAAATGACGGTCAGATTAGAATGTGCACAGTACCGGAGCCCGATGAACCGATAATTTACACAGAAGGACTGTGGCAACCAATCGTGTGCGTGAAGAATGTTTACATATTTCCAGGAGTACCTAGATTGTTTAGAAACATGGTCGATACCTGGATGAACAAGAAATCTAGCCACTATAATTTACAGAAGCGTACGCGAATCGCTCTGAAGACGAATATGAAGGAGTCGGAAATATCAATAACACTGGGAAATTTTCAAGAACGAGCAATATCACTAGGATGGACCATCGGTAGCTATCCCAAAATGGAAGCTTACCCAAGTCGTAGCTGGGTGGAAATCAGCATTTCCGGTCCATCTTTATCGAATGAGCGATTAGACAAGTTAGACCAATTGATAAGCGACCTAATAGAAACATACTCTGCGGAAAAGATGTAACAGGGGATCAAATGATTCGAGTTGATGAGCGGCATCCTGGCACCATCGTCAAAATTTCTGTGAAAGACTTCATGTGCCATTCAAATCTGTCTTTGGATCTGATCGGAGGGGTAAATTTCATCACCGGAAGCAATGGAAGTAAAGACATCTAGATACGTATATAATTCTAGGTGGTAAAAGTGCTGTACTGACTGCCCTAACTGTTTGCCTTGGTTGCAGGGCCAGCACCACTCAGCGAGGAGCCGCATTGGAGGGATTGATTAAAGAAGGAGCTAGTGCGGCTGAAATATCTGTCATTATTTATAATGGATCAACATTGGAACCTGCATTTAAGTTTTCCGACTATGGAGAATACATTTGCATAGACAGGATTCTTAAAAGAGATGGTCAACATGTGTTCAGAATCAAAAACGGAATTACCAATAAAGTAGTCGAGACTAGAAAAGAAGAAGTTTTGGCGATTTGTGACCATTATTCCTTATTGGTTGATAATCCTTTGGTCATTTTGACTCAAGAAACTTCGAAGAAATTCTTAGTGAATTCAACACCTAAAGATCTATATGCAGTACGAATAACTTTTGATCTGTAGTTTTTTCTTAAAGCGACACAACTTGAACAACTTTCCATCGACCATCAATACATCGAGGACAGAATTGCATCGATGTCATCATCTATTCAACTAGCCAAATCTAACTGGCCTGAAAAGGTTCGGAAGATCAAAGAATTGGAAGCCTTGGCCCGAGATCTTGAAAAATACAAGGACGCAATCACTTCTATGACTGCGCTCAGAGGTGAATTGGCTTGGGCTATTGTCCATCAAAAGGAACAAGACGTGCTGCAGTGTAAGAGTCAAGTTGAAGATCTTGGCCAAAAAATACAAGCCATTGAGAATTGGCTACAAGATTACGGGCCGAGTATGGATAGAATAAACGAAGAACGTGCTGAGGCAGTAAAGGAACAAAATGCTATTAACGAGAAAATTTCCATACTAAAAAATAGCATAAGACTAAAAGAAGCAGAAGCCCGTAGTATCGAGTCTGAGATTGTTCAGATTGATTCTGAATTGAAAGAGGTCAATACGGAAATCAGCTCTAACAAGAAAAAGGCAGAAGATTTTAAAACTAAAAATGAAACCTGTTCAAAATCACAAAATGAGGAAATCCAAAGCTTACAAAATAAGAAGTCTCAAAAGGCTAACGAAATCAAAGAGGTCGACAAATCGCTAAATGAATTGTATGAAAGTAGCGACGAGCTCTTTAAAGCTCAGCAACTAAAAGATTCTCAGATAGTAGAACTTGAACAACAAAATAGAGAGCTCGATCGTGAGTTGGTCAACTTGAAACTTCGGAAAAACCAAATCGAGTCTTCCAAAAATAATCGAATTAAGATCTTTGGTGATAAAATGGCAGACGTATTGTCTCTAATAGAAAAAAACGCAGATCATTTTCATCGCAAGCCCATAGGCCCTATTGGATTGTATACATCTCTTAAAGAGGGCTGTGAAAAGTGGTGCAATACTATAGAGGCAATAATTGGGAGAGAATTAGATCACTTTATAGTTCATGATTATCACGACTGCAAGGCTTTACAGAATTTGTTCAAAAAAATTGGCTCGTTCACTCCTCCGGGGATTCTTATCGTTAATTTCGACGATAAAATATCGGTTGATTTAGAAAAGTGTGAAAACAGCGCAAAAGCTGTGAACGGATCGGCCTTGTTGGCATCAAGTATTTTAGGTTGTCAAAGTGATATAATTCTACGAACTTTGATTATAAACAGTGGGATCGAAAGAATTATGCTGCTCGAAGACAATGATTTAGCCATTCAGATCATGAGCAGATCGCCAAAAATTACCTGCGCCGATTATGTATACACATTAACTCATCAAGTAAGAGGCTTCCAGAATTCTGTTTCGTGTTTTCCGTTGTATGCATCTTCATCTGGACGACTTCATAGAGATGTGGGTTCTTTGCTGAGGTATAGTCTTATTTCACTTATACTGTTTAGCAAGTGCGATTCAGAGCTGGTTATTGTTCATGACAAGATCAATAGAAATAATGCCCTTCTTACTGTCTACAAATCCGATCTGTCGAAAATAAGAGAGCAAATCATGAATATGAAAGGGGCTGATGCAGAGCTGCGTAGAAAAAAACAGCTTTTGCAACGGGAGATTGAGGATATAGACACACAGCTAGCTAGCTTGATTGGGGGCGATGATAGATCTTATTGCGAAGAGATACGTATCTGTGAGGCCAAAATTGATCGTCTAATGGAACAATTCAAATCTATTGCTTCGAGGAAAATTGATCAAAATGCAAAGCTTCACCATCTGAGAAAGTCCGTCGAAAGCGAGAAAACTGCTTGTGAAGAGCAGCAATCACATTTCCAAGAAATCTCCGAATCAATCATATCATTACAAAAGAAAAGATCTGAGATGGAAGCGGCCTGTGTCAAAAATAATTCTAGTCATTTGAAGTTGTCTGCTCAGTTGTCTGATTTGAAATCTTCATGGCAGGACGAAATTATTATCCTTGAAGCCATCCGTAGAGATGCTTTAGAATTCTCGAATGAAATTACCTCCACTCGTTGTATTTCTGTTGTCGAAGAAGAACTAAATCGACTTGCAAGTAGGATCGATGAGTCCAAAAAGAGGAATCATGACTTCTCTAAAATTAAACGAGACCTAGTTGAGGCGCAAAACTCTTATGAGCAGTCTCGTCGAGAAGTTCTGCTCGGAGAAGCTCTCCTCAAAGAAATGAGTCATGCTCTTGAGAAAAGGGAAAGGAGCGTGGAAGCGTTCCGCAATGTCATATCGAAAACATCTATTGTTGAGTTTGTTGTGCTTCTTTCCGCAAGAGGATTTAAAGGTGGCCTTGACTATAATCATGAATCACGAGAGCTTTCTATAAGCATAAAAACCAATGGATATAGCGAAGATTTACTCTCTACTGATGTGAAGCAGCTGTCTGGCGGGGAAAAATCATTCGGAACTTCGTGTTTTCTATTGAGTCTGTGGGGGTCCTTGGCCTCACCAATACGGTGCCTGGATGAGTTCGATGTATTCATGGATGCCATAAATCGTCGAATGATCCTCGAAATGATAGTTGGTCAAGCCCGTTCTGGCAATTTTCAGTTCATTTTAGTGACGCCTATTCCTCTAAACGACTTTTTATTAGAAAATCCAGATATCAATGTTATTCGGATGCCGGGAATCCGAGATACAATTTCAGTTCAATAACATCTTAGTTTTTCAGTGTTATTGTCCTCGTGTAAGGTATGAGCCCCATAGCACGTGCTCTTTTAATGCTCTTGCTTACAATTTTTTGTTGGGAGATACTCAAACCTCACAGATTAGTTTCTCGGCATGACAAATTTGTACCTGTAATAGAACGTGGCAGTATTTTCCCACCAGATGAAAGCAAGGAATTCAGTAAACTCGAGTTCTACAATGTCGATTTAATATAGGGAAAGTACTTTATGGCAACATCTGAGGTAGTCCCTTATTCCTGTTCTCGAAATCGATATATTTCCAATTCCGTCCAGACTTTTCTTGCCTATGGGCGATTGCTGATGATACTCCGTCACTTGATCATCAGTCAAGTCGAATTGAGGGTATATGCGCCTTTCAGCACCACTCTTTATGGAAGATTTCTTCCCAGCAAGACGTGACACTATGTTGAGGAGCGAGGAATGATTGGTGGATAAACACCTAGTATATTTCATTAAGAAAAATTTATTTTCTTGCTAGTGAAGACTCTTGACTATATCGAATGAACAGTGAAGCTGAATAGGCTTGCATCAATCGACTGCAGAGTCCGTTACTTCGAGCGTTGTCTCATCTTTCTTCTTCTGCGCTTCAAACGGCGTTGACGCTTCTTTCTCCACTTGGCACGCATGTCT
>ERZ1066135.157-NODE-157-length-63082-cov-11.028258_pt1 | contig 63082 bp, 54 predicted proteins | sample MGYA00382782_ERZ1066135 | MGnify/ENA primary metagenome ERZ1066135 (study PRJEB33369, sample SAMEA5778365) | biofilm metagenome | biome: Industrial cooling water; feature: Water cooling tower basin; material: Biofilm | place: United Arab Emirates | collected... | reverse complement strand
GCCTCTGCACCCAGTACCATAGCTGCCAGCATTTGTGTACCTGTAGCAATACCGCCAGCCGCAATTACCGGAATCTTTACTGCTTTTTTCACAGCAGGTATGAGTACCATAGTTGTTGTTTCTTCTCTTCCATTATGACCGCCAGCTTCAAAACCTTCGGCCACCACCGCATCACAACCCGCTTCTTCGGCTTTGAGTGCAAACTTGCTGCTGCTTACAACATGCACTACAGTGATGCCATATTGTTTCAATATTGGTGTAAGTGTTTTAGGATTACCGGCGCTTGTAAAAACAATTTTCACCCCTTCTTCAATAATGGTACGGATGTGCTTTTCAATATCAGGATACAGCATGGGCACATTTACAGCAAAAGGTTTAGCTGTAGCTGCTTTGCATTTTTTTATATGCTCCTTTAACACATCCGGATACATACTGCCGCTGCCGATGATGCCTAAACCGCCGGCATTGCTTACTGCACTTGCCAAACGCCAGCCACTGGCCCAAATCATACCTGCCTGAATGATGGGTTTTTCAATTTGAAACAGTTGGGTGATGCGGTTGGAAAACATAACACTTGCTTAATAAATGTTGAATAGAATTAAATAGGTATAAAAGACCCTCTACATACGGAATTTGCAATACCACGCAACAATCCCAATTGCAGTATGAACCTTTGCATCACCAAACAAAAAACTACAAATCACAAACTGCTTCTACCCCAAATCAATTTCAGTATTATCACCAATATTCAAACTTCTGGTTTCACCTTTTACTTCAGTATCGCTTCCTATTAAACTTTCTTCCAGCACAATATCAAACAAATCAGCATAGCTGCCAATGATGCTTTCTTTAATGATGGAGTAATTGATGGTTGTATTATCGCCTACAGCTACATTTGGACCAATGATGGAATTTTTAATTTCACAATTCTTACCAATACTCACCGGCTCAACAATGATGACATTTTCAAAACGATGGTCGGGTGAAATTGAGGTTCCAAATTTTTTGAGCAATGTAGCATTACTTTCCAGCAGGCTTTCTTTATTGCCGCAATCAAACCAGTTAAGCACTTTAAAACTTTTGAATAAAGTGCCTTTGCTAATCATACACTCCAGAGCATCAGTTAAGCTGTATTCATCACGGTTCTTTACTCCTTCCCTGTAATTAGCTTCGAGGCACTCATAGAGCATGGCCGTTTCTTTAATTTTATAAATACCCACCAGTGCCATATTACTTTTGGGTATCTGTGGCTTTTCCACCACTTTTGAAATAATGCCGTCATCTTCTACCTCTGCTACTCCAAAACTGCGTGGGTCATCCACTTTTTTAATGCCAAGCGCTGATGCAGGATGCTTGAGCAATTCTTTTACATCATACTCACAAATAGTATCGCCCAACACAATCATTACCTCATCCTCACCTACTGCTTCCTTTGTAAGCAGTACCGCATGTCCAAGGCCTTCACGGTCGCCCTGCTGCACAAAACTTACATTAATGCCGCTGAATGTTTCTTTTACATAATCCTGAATCTTATCGCCCAGATAGCCCACCACAAACACAAAATCGTTTATACCTGCATCACGCAGTTGATCTACAATAATGCTGAGCACAGTTTTACCGGCGATGGGTATTAATGCTTTGGGCTGTGTATATGTATGTGGCCTCAGCTTGGTACCTGCACCGGCCACAGGAATAATTGCTTTCATTGTCCGAACCCCGAAGGGATTTGGTGAATAATCGAATGCGCTTAAAAGCCCGTGAAAGTAGGACTTTTTCAATTAACAGGTTTAAAGTGGAAGTTGTATAAAACCTGTTTATAAAGAAACGTAAACAAAAGCCTATCAGCTAAGGGTGAGGGCTTAAATTTGCGATCAATTAAACACCTCACCCTTAATCTCTCTACAGAGGAGAGGGAGCCTGAACACAGCCCTTGCATTTAATAGCTTACTACTCAATGGCGGTGATTGATGATAGAAAAAATAAGCTGAAGTGTAAGATAAAAGGAATGTGAAAGGTACTAAGCCCCGTCATTCTCTTTTAGAGAAGGATGAGAGGATGAGGCGAACAACCAATAACTTAATAACCATTCACACTCATGCAAAAAGACAAACTCATTTTCGACCTTATTGACAAAGAACTTCAACGCCAGCGTAACGGTATTGAACTCATTGCTTCCGAAAATTTTACATCGCTGCAGGTAATGCAGGCAATGGGCACCAGCCTTACCAATAAATATGCAGAAGGTTACCCAGGCAAACGCTACTACGGCGGCTGTGAGGTTGTTGATGAAATTGAAACCATAGCCATTGAACGTTTAAAACAGGTATTCAATGCCAGCTGGGCCAATGTGCAACCGCATAGTGGTGCGCAGGCAAACACTGCCGTTTTTATGGCTTGCTTAAAACCCGGGGATACCATTCTTGGTTTGGATTTAAGTATGGGTGGCCATTTAACGCACGGAAGTCCTGCCAATTTCAGCGGGAAAAATTATCGTGCCGTTCACTATGGTGTTACTGCTGATGGTATTGTAGATTATGAACAACTTGAAAGCAAAGCACGTACTGAAAAACCAAAGATGATTATTTGCGGTGCCAGTGCTTACAGCCGTGATTGGGATTACAAACGGATACGTTCAGTAGCAGATGAAATTGGTGCATTGGTATTGGCTGATATTGCACATCCTGCAGGTTTAATTGCCACCGGTTTGTTGAACGACCCCTTTGAGCATTGCCACATTGTTACATCCACCACGCATAAAACATTGCGTGGCCCACGTGGTGGCATTATTGCGTTGCGTCATGATTTTGAAAATCCTTATGGCATTAAAGACCCCAAAGGAAATTTAAGAATGATGAGCTCTTTGTTAGACTTAGCTGTGTTTCCCGGCATGCAGGGCGGCCCTCTGGAACATGTAATTGCGGCCAAAGCTGTTGCCTTTGGTGAAATTTTGGGTGCTGATTTTAAAGCATATGGTGAGCAGGTAATTGCTAATGCACAGGCAATGGCTCAGTCATTTGTAGCAAAAGGCTACAACCTCATCAGCGGCGGTACTGATAATCATTTGATGCTCATTGACCTCCGCAATAAAAACATCACCGGTAAAAAAGCACAGGAAACATTGGATAAAGCCCACATAACCCTCAATAAGAACTCAGTGCCAAATGATGATAAGTCGCCCTTTGTAACAAGCGGCATCCGTGTGGGCGTGCCTGCAATTACTACAAGAGGGTTGAAGGAAGCACACATGAGTGTTGTGGTTGATATGATTGATAAACTATTGATGAATGCTGATGATGAAGCGGTGCTTGCAGTAGTTAAAGCAGATGTAAAAACGTTTATGGAACAGTTTCCGTTATATCCGGAGTTAGGATAATTGATTTCTTTTCGCATTTCTAAAAAAACGCTCTCCAAAACGGGAGCGTTTTTTTGTGCAAGGTATTTTCTCAATCAATCCTGATACTTTCAGAATCTGCTGCTTACTCAAGCAATTCGTTTGTTAATCAAAGCCACTCGCAGGGCCTCTTAGGGTAAAGTATTTTTAATAGTCCGGGCTTTGTACAAAATTGTATCATGCCATCACCTTAAACCGCTACAAATAAGATTTTATGAAAAAAATGGTTTTCTGTGCGGCTTTGCTTTTTGCAGCATCAAAGCTAACCGCACAAGTAGCTATTAATACAACAGGTTCCACTGCAGATGCATCATCAGGACTTGATATTACATTTTCCAACAAAGGATTACTAATACCAAGAGTAAATCTTTTAACTACAACTGATGTTACTACAATTTCATCTCCGGCAGCCAGTTTACTTGTCTATAATAATAACAACCTCATTAGCGGTACAGGCGCAGAGGGACGGGGTTATTATTTTTGGGATGGTACATTGTGGCGCAAATTAATTGTGTATGGCAGCAATCTTTTAGCAGACCATGATTGGTATGAACAGGGCTCTACAAGTGCACCTACAGCCATTACTGCCAATATTTTCAGAACGGGGAATGTTGCCATTGGAAAAAACACCTCTCTTTATCCGCTGGATATTGAAACAACAAACTCTGACAGGACATTTAATCTTGTAAACAACAGTACATCAACCAATCTTAAATATGGCATTTACAATGTAATGTCTTCTACATCTGCAGGGCAACAAACGGGTATTTATAATCAGGTCTCAAGCAATATTGATAATATTAAAATCGGCATGTTCAATAGTCTTTATTTAACCGGAACAAGCCCTTTAAATAACGGAATATTCAATTCCATCTTTGCTGATAATTCATCAGATGTTGCAGGAACTACCAACAGTATTGGAGGGTCGGGTAACGCACAACTTGTGGGAACAGCTAATGTTATTGATAATACAGGTTCCGGCACCAAGTATGGATTAAGAACTTCTATTTTTTCCAATGCCCCGGGAAATCAGTATGGCGACAATATTCTCATTAATAATTCCGGCAATGGTATTCACTGGGGCAGTTATCGTTTATTAACCGGTTCCGGCAATGGCAACCAGGCTACCAATGAGAATGTAATTGATAACACCGGCAATGGGGCACACTATGGCAGTATTCATACCTTAACCGGCAGCGGTAACGGTTTTAAATTTGGAGTTTACAACAGTATTGGCGGAGCAGGCACGCCTGTAAAATACGGCATGTATAATATTTTGGGCGGTACAGGTACCGGTGAGCATTACGGCATCTATAATCTTGTAAATAATGGAGGCAATGCTGCACATTATGGAACTTATAATGCTATGTCTGGCGGAGGTACGGGCATTCATTATGGAAACTATACAAATATTGGAGGCAGTGGCACAGGTAATCAATACGGTTCGTATACCCTTTTTACAAATAACAATACCGCCACGCATTACGGTAATTATGTAGAAATGCTAGGTACAGGAAATGGGCAACGTTACGGTACCTATAACCTGATAGCTACAACAGCAACAGGTACCAAGTGGGGTACTTACAATGAAATAAGCGGCACAGCCAATACACCGCATATCGGCATTCAAAACCAAATAGGCTCCAGTACACTGAGCAACACAGGTACGAGAAACTTAATGAGTGCTACTAACAGCAGCAATGCAACAGTTACCGGAACTGAAAATGAAATTTATAATAATACCGGTGATGGACTACACAGAGGAATATTCAATCATATTTATTCAGGAGGTACGGGTAATCACATAGGGGTAAACAATCTTTTAAGCGGCTCTGCCGGAGGCCAGCAATACGGAACTTCAACAACAATTGATAATACTGGAAACGGTACACATTATGGAATGTTCAATACACTGTCAGGCAATGGTTCCGGCGCACATTTCGGAAGTTCTGTTACATTAAGCGGAACAGGCGCCGGCGACCAGGTGGGGAGTATAACATACATCAGCAATACCGGCACCGCAGCCCATACAGGCATACAAAACAACTTAACAGGAAACAGCAGCGGGCAAAAGCATGGAGTAAGAAATATTATGTCAACTTATGGCGGCGGCTTTCAGTCCAACTATGGTATTAGAAATGAGATAGACGATTTTGGAACAGGTTTAGTTTATGGAACTTCAAACAGAATTACGTCCACAACAGCAGGCTATAAATATGGGGCACAAAACGAACTAATCATAAATGATGCCAATGAAGCTACCGGAATAATAAACATTATATCCGCCACGAATGTTGGAACAACTACAGGCATCCGTAATTCTATTATTGCAAACTCAGGTTTTGTATTTGGCATGGATATTTCACTGTCTAATGGAAGTTCAACTGATATTAGCGCCGGCGTAAGAGTAGTTTCTAATAATAACGGTGCATTCAACCACGGAACGCTCAATCAGATGTTTCAAGCTGGCAATTATACTTTTGGTACCTCCAATTATTTTTTCAATGGCGGGCAAGGCACAGTAACCGGCACATATAATTTCTTCAACACTTCATTATCTACTCTTATCAGTGGCACAAAAAACAAAATTGAAGGCACTGCAAACGGAAATATTTTTGGTTCGGTTGATTCTATCTCAAACAGTGGCGGCGGTATTCATTGGGGTCAATATACTTTTCTTACTGGAACAGGTGCCGGCAACCAGGCAGGAAATGAAACAGTAATTAACAACAGTGGCAACGGATTTCATTATGGTAATATTAATACACTTACAGGAACGGGCAGTGGTAATAAGTATGGCAGCTATAACTTTATTGACCCCGCCGCAGGCGGCACTCATATAGGTGTATACAGCAATGTTACAAAAGCAGGCAGCTTTGCAGGTTATTTTGAAGGCAACGTAACTGTAACAGGAGTCTTTTCAAATCCATCGGACATCCGTTTTAAGAAAAACATTATTGCTTCATCCACTGTGTTGGAAAAAATAAAAATGATTGAGGTAAAAGATTATGATTTCAACAGCATTGCATTCAGCGGCATGAATTTTCCCAAAGAACGTCAAACCGGTTTTATTGCGCAGGAATTTGAAAAGGTATTCCCATTATTAGTATTTAATCAAACTTTCGTTCTCAATAAAAGCGGCGATATAACAAATAACAATCCTGAATCAGGAACCTACAAAGCCATCAACTATTTAGGCATGGTACCGGTGCTTACTAAAGCCATCCAGGAGCAGCAGGCAATCATTGAACAACAACAAAAAAAATTAGAACTTCAGGATCAAAAAATCCTTGTTCTGGAAAGGCAAATAGCTGAAATTTTGAAAAAAATGGGAACAAACCAGTAAAAAATCACCTTTATTAGGGATATAAATTGAACTAACGCACATTTACATTTATCTTTTATTTGGGAAAACATACAGTTCAGTAAATCCTACGTACCGTTTATTAAGTTGTTATCCAATCCTTTTGTAAACCATTATTAGTTTTATCAAACCGCAAAGGAGTGATATGAAGAAAATGATTTACATAAGTCTTTTTTTGGGCCTTCTGCATGAAGTTACTGCACAGGCCGTAGTTACTGCCACTAATGTACGTTTAAACTGTACTGCCGGCACCCGTCTTGTAATACAGGGTGGTATTTCTTTTACAGGCACTTCTCTCATCACTGATAATGGCCGCATTGATATTCTAACGAACCCCGCAGGACCTGTAAGCAACTGGACTGATGCTACTGCCGGAGGGGCTTATGATGTAAACAGCACAGGGCATGTTTATTTCAGTGCATCAGCATTACAAACAATAACCGGCCCTACAAGATTTTTCGACCTTACAATGGATGGAACTACCGGTATTAGCTTAGGAAGTAATATTGAAGTACGGGATAATCTTTTTTTAAACGGAGGTGTATTTACAACGGGGGTTAATAAAGTATATGTAAGTAATGGCGCTGTTAATGCCATTCAAACCACATTTGCAGGCGGCATTTCAAGCGGAAGTTTTCCGCATTTCATTAACGGACGCTTAGAGCGGTTTACCAATCTGGCTTCTACTGATTATCTGTGGCCCGTAGGTAAAGATGGAGGTGCTGTTGATTATTATGCGCCTATACGCATCAATAAGATAAATGCAAACACAGCAAGATATACTGCAGAATATTTCAGAGCAGTACCATTTGATCGTTCAAACAGACAAAACCCGCCGCTTAACAGAGTAAGCGGTGTAGAATATTGGGAAATAACTTCGGATGTGCCGGGTGGTTCTACTGATGATGATGCTGTTTTAAGTTTATCATGGAGAACTCAAAGTTACATCAGCACCAATGCTGCAGACTGGACATCACTTAACATTGCACATTATCGTAATAATGCCGGCTTTCGCTGGGAGCCTGCTGGAGTGTCTAATGCAGTTCTTGGTACCGCAAGCTTTGGTTGGGTTACTTCAGATATAACTGTTGGAAGTTTTACTCCCCCCGCAGGAGGTGATTACAGATTTACACTGGCTTCACGCATTCCAAACAATGTTTTACCGGTTTCAAGTATTGAATGGAGTGCAGCGGCTGTAAACAAAACGGCTGTTATTAAATGGAACATTGAAAACGATAAGGATGCAGAATTATACATTGTTGAAAGAAGTTATGATGGACGTATATTCTCAGACATAGGAACAACTGCATCACAAAAAACTACAGGCTTTGCCTTTTATTCACTAACTGATGAAAAGCCATACAGCGGAGTTAATTATTACCGTATCAGAATAAAAGATAAAACAGGTGCAACAGCTTATACAAACATCCAAAAACTTATTTTTGAATCCAACGCTGTTGTAAAATTATTTCCTGTTCCTGCTTCCACCATACTCACGCTTCAATTAGCAGCACCACCGTCATATGGCAACAGCCTTCAAATCATTACGGTTGACGGTAAGGTCGTATATCAAACATCAACCCTGCAACAAACGATGCAGTTACAGATTAAAGATTTACTCCCTGGACAATATTTTATTCGCTATGTAAACGGAAAAGAAATTCAAACGTATCCGTTTATAAAAGCAGGTTTCTGATAAACTTATATCCCCTTTATAACCCGGAATTGATAGCTTTGCCGTCAATTCCTTTTTTTATGATACAACGTATTCAATCAATCTGGTTATTATTAACTGCAGGAGCTTCCATTGCAAGCATTAGGTTTTCATTTTACAGCGGCGTTAAAGAAAACAACGTTTTTGAACGGCTGAACGGCCAGTCACATTTTGTGCTGATGATTCTTTCAGTTGCTGTAGCGCTGGCAGCACTCCTTGCACTTTTCATGTTTAAAAACAGAAAACTGCAAAAGCAAATTACAATAGTGGCTTTACTGTTACAGCTCATTACAATTACAGTTTATATTCTGCAGCTTAAACATTTTACCACCGGCAACTTTTTACTTACATCCATCTTTACTTTACTTATACCGTTATTCTTATTTCTTGCCTGGCTGGGCATTCGAAAAGATGAGAACCTGATAAAAAGTATGGACAGGTTACGATAAAAAAAAGGCCGCTTTAAATACGGCCTTTTTTTTATTGAATAACAATGGTTTTTGACATCCGTTCCCCATTACCCGTAAGTATCAAATAATAAACACCGCTGTTTATACCTTGTGGTAATTGAATGGTTGTACTAAGAAAACTGCTGTTGATAACAAGTTGCTGCTGCATCATTCGCTTACCATTACTGTTTAAAAGTAAGAGATCATACTTGCCGTTTTCAAATTTATTCAGTTGCAGTGCCAGTTCACTATTGGTTACAGGATTACCAAGTACAATCCAGTCTTTTACATTACTGTTGCTCACTTTTACAATGCTGCTGTTCAACTCTTCTGAGCTATTAAGTACCACTTTTACCCTGTAATAAACAGTCTGTTCATTTGCAATGGGGTCTGAAAGATTGTACGTAACAGATGCTCCCCGGTTTTCCTTTGGTGATTGGGCTTGAACAGATTTGAAGTCTCTTCCGTTTTCAGAACGCATCCATACATAATACGCAACATCCTGCTCATTATAATTACTGAATTCAAGTATAACAGACGTACCTGATTTAACCGCTGTTAAAGGACTCAACTCTACCGGTAATGGATTAAATATACCTGCAGCAGCTAAAGTAAATGAACTGAATGCAGTAACGGTACCTGATGTAACAGTACCGGCAGCAACTGTGCCAGATGAAGCCGATTGATTTTGGTTTGACCAAAAGCCTCCCCCCCCCCGTATGCCTTGCAACACGTAAACCGGGGAGATCATTTACATACGCTCCTGCACCACATCCGCTGTTTGTACCCCATGATAAAGTAACTGTAGCATTACCTGTACCTGCAGTACGTTCAAGATTCCAGTATTCACATCTGCTGATGCGTGAAAGTCCTGGACCTAAAGTAGATGGAGCAATTGCAGTTACAGGATTTGTTCTGAAAAACTGTGCTCTGAACGTAGATGATGCGGATGGTGTACCTATGCCGATTGTTCTGTAAAATGTACCATTACCTACCGGGAATGTAAACGCTGTGTTTCCAACTTTTGCCATGGGCCCGCTTACATGTGAGGTAACTGATCCACCACTTACTGATGATCCGGCGTTCATGGTTAATAAATTTGCAGGAGTGGTAGTTACAATACCATTGGTAAACATAGCCACACCATTTACACTGCAGGATTGAGCAAGAGTAATGCCACCGGAGGTATTATTGAATGTGATATTATTAAAAGTTGTGGAAGTGCCGCCAGAAATTATTTGAGCTGCAGTGCCATTGAATATTACAGTTCCTGTGCCCGGTATAAAAGTTCCATTATTTACAAAGTTTCGAACAACATTTATAGTTAGATTATTAGCATTCAAAATACCGTTGATGCTAAGATCATTGCTTACAAAAAGATTATTGTTTAAAAGCCTTGCTGTGGGTGAATTATTTGTATTAACGACAAAATTAAAATAAGGAGCAGTACTGTTAATATCAATTACTTCTGATAAAGGCGTACTTGAATTCCCTATTTGAATTGTACCGCCTGTTACATTAGTTGTGGCAGCCAGATTCAAATAATCGGCTCCTGCAAAAGAATTATTGGCACGAATAATTACAATACTTCCATTTGACATTGTAAATGAAGAACCAGCCACTGAAATATCAAATACACCGGTTGTAGTGGAAGTGGTACCCAAAGATCCACAATTAACTATACCTCCGGATTGGCTATAATTAACAGTACTCGTTCCTGTAATATCTGGTCTAATTGAACCAACTGCATTCAAAGTACCACCTTCAATGATCAACTGAGACCCTGAAATATAAACCAGTAAATCATTAACAGCTCCTCCAATATTGGTTGTACCGCCGGATACATGCAAAGTGCCTGCTACAACAAATTCAAAACCAAAAGTATTAATGATGCCTCCGTTATTCCAAAGCCCACATCCTGCCGGTATGTGAATATAACCGGTACTTGCAAATGGTGTTATGGAAACGTTGGCGCTTAATCTGAAAATACCATCCGTCAAATACAAGAAATCGGAAACCGCAGAAAAAGAAGGAGTAGTTATATCAACTATGTTATTGTTTGCAGCACCTGAATTATTGATTTCTATAAAGTTGAAGCTTGTTGTGGGCCCTGTGCCACTAATTGTTTGATTTGCAGTACCATTAAAAACAACATCTACGTCTCCGTTATTATCAGTAAACGTTCCATTGTTGGTAAGATTACCTCCAATTAATAATAGATTACCTCCATTACCTGTTGAAGTTAAAATTGCACCCGTATTAACAGTAACACTTCCTGTTACTGTTAGTGTTCTGTTTGTATTGTTATTACCAATAGTTAATTGACCTGAAGTACCGCCACCTACTGTTAAGGAAGCGATTGTGGTTGATGTATTTAATATAACCGTTACCCCATTTCCTATAGTTACTGCATCAGCAGATGCAGGTACACCATTTGGGTTCCAGTTATTGCCATCATTCCAGTTATTAGTACCGGCACCGCCATCCCATGTTTTTTGAGCAAAAGCCCCGGAAAAAAAGAATGTTATTACAATTACTGTAAATAGAAATTTTTCCATAGATATTGTTTGTTAATTAAACAAATAATGCCAAAAAATTGTGTTGATGATAAGGCGAGTGCAAATCAAAAATGAGCGTACAGGCAACAGACATTTACTTGTCTTAAACAGCCTTAAACAGTTTTACAGTAAATTTTTACTGCAAAAATTGAAGCACTGCAAGGAGATATATAATTAAGTAATGGGCACAGGGAAAAATCAGCAGCACAGATTTCGGTTTTCACAAGACCATGGTCTTAAAATTATATCATAATTACAGGCGGCATAAAAATAAAAAAAATAAGTGTAAATATGTATATTTTTTAAAATTTACCCTTATAAAGGAGAGAATTTAATCGTCATTTTTCAAAAAAGGGGATATTTATTTGACATAATACTTATAAAGCTGAAGGCTTTCTAAAATTCTATTTATTTGATTTTCATAGGGTTCTTAAAAATAAAAATGTTATCATTTAATAAAAACTCAAAAAAAATCCCTCCTGATGAACAGGAGGGATTTTTTATTACAATTTCATCTTTCTTACTCAGAGGCAGGCGCTTCACCACCTTCCTGCTTACTACGTGGAGCAGGGCGGCGACCGGTGTAAGTACCACGCTTAGCAAATCTTGCTTTGCGTGCTTCTTCTCTTTTTTTAGCTTCAGTAGCTTCGTGCTCAGAGTGCCATGACTGGAATTTTTCCATGGCAGCAGCCTGGTCAAATAAACCGAGGCTCACACCACGCAACAAATGCTTCAGATAAAGTACACCTTTGTTTGAAAGAATCTTGCGAACAGTGTCTGTTGGTTGAGCGCCTTTATGCAACCATTCGAGTGCTTTTTGGCGGTCAATTTGTACTACAGCAGGTTCTGTTACAGGATTGTAAGTACCGATTTTCTGAATGAATTTTCCATCTCTGGGGGCTCTTGCATCAGCCACTACGATGAAATAGAAGGGTCTTTTTTTTGACCCGTGTCTTTGCAGACGGATTTTAACTGGCATCGTAAATTAAAATTTAAATGCGTGAATAAATAAGGTTAACTAAGGCGGCAAATTTAAGGGTAGATTTTAAATTATCCAACCTCATTAAACAAAATTTTACCGACGGCCCATACCCGGCATCATCTTACCCATGGGCATTTTATTCATCATACCCATCATTTGCTTCATTTGCTCAAATTGTTTCATAAATGCATTTACCTCTGAAATATCCTTACCTGCCCCTCTGGCAATGCGCAAACGGCGGCTTTGGTTGAGGGCATCGGGGTTTTTACGTTCAAAGGGTGTCATACTATTAATAATTGCTTCTACGCCTTTAAATGCGTCATCTTTTATATCAACGTCCTTGATGGCCTTACCCATTCCGGGTATCATGCCCATGAGATCTTTGAGATTACCCATTTTTTTAATTTGCTCCAACTGGTTTTTAAAATCTTCAAAATCAAACTGGTTTTTACGGATTTTCCTTTCCAGCTTTTTTGCCTCCTCTTCATCAAACTGTGCCTGTGCCTTTTCTACAAGCGAAGTAATATCGCCCATACCAAGGATACGCTGTGCCATACGGTCGGGAAAAAACACATCGAGTGTTTCCATTTTTTCGCCGCTGCTTACAAATTTAATTGGTTTATTTACGGTGTATTTAATGGAAAGTGCCGCACCACCACGTGTATCTCCATCTAATTTGGTTAGAACAACACCAGTAAAATTTAGACGTTCGTTAAATGTTTTGGCTGTGTTTACCGCATCCTGACCCGTCATACTATCTACAACAAACAGGATTTCATTCGGGGAAACGGCATTTTTGATATTCGCCACTTCGGTCATGAGTATTTCATCAATTGCAAGGCGGCCGGCAGTATCAATAATTACTACATTTTTATTCTTGGCTTTAGCCTCTTTGATAGCGTTTTGAGCAATGATTACTGCATCTTTATTTTCACGCTCGCTATACACATCAACACCTATCTGTCCGCCCAATATCGTTAATTGGTCAATAGCCGCTGGACGATAGATATCTGCTGCTACAAGTAAAGGGCTTTTTCCTTTTTTGCTTTTAAGATAGTTTGCAAGTTTGCCGCTGAACGTTGTTTTACCACTTCCCTGTAAACCGGCAATGAGAATTACTGCCGGAGCTCCTTTTATGTCAAATTCAGCCTCACTGCCGCCCATAAGTTGGGTAAGTTCATCCTGCACAATTTTCACCATCTGCTGGCCGGGATTTACAGCAAGTAATACTTTTTGACCCAGTGCTTTATCCTTAACTGTATCAGTAAATTCTTTTGCAATTTTAAAGTTTACATCCGCATCTACAAGAGCACGGCGTATATCTTTTACCGTAGCTGCAATATTGAGCTCAGTTATTCGACCTTCACCTTTAATGTTTTTAAACGCACTCTCTAAACGTTCACTTAAATTCTGAAACATAGTATTTCGCTTTGGGGGAGCAAATGTAAGTAAAGATCAGGTAGTTTTCTGGGCTTGAACCACAGTGCAGGCAAGGGACAGATTGAACAACACTTTCCGGCCAGTAAAGCAGGCACTGCCGGGAGAAGCCATTCTGACGGAGCCAACCAAATCAATAAAAGAATGCTTGCACAGGTAAATGGGTAATTGTAGTTTTGCAACAATGAAAAAAATAATTTCCATAATTTTTCTGTTCATTTTTTTTGTGTTTCAATACGGGAAGATGATGGATTATATGGAATGCCGCCTTACAGCAGCAGTTACAAATACAGAGGATTGCGGTTGTGATACCAAGCTGGCAAAAGCGGTTGCAAAAGAAAGTTCCAACGCAGTTCCATTACATCAGCATCAATTAAAAAATTACACTGAAGAATTTTTTCAGCTCACTAATACTGCTGAGCCTGTTGCAACTATCAATTATTCAAATGGCTATTCAACTGCAACAGACAAACCCATTCTTGATATGGCTTACTCCATCTTTCAGCCACCCAGAATTTAATTGCTTTCTTACTTCAAATTTTACTGTGATTGTATTTGCATAAAATTACCTGCATACCTGTTTTTTAAGTATGCATGGGAATAATTGCATCTGTTGAGCAGATAAACAGGCTCAACAACATTATCAAACAACAAAACTAATTTAAAATGAAATCAATATTTCTTTTGAGTATAGCTGTATGCATCAGCTTTCTCAGTTTTTCACAAACAACCATCAATCAACTAACAAAAGATAAAAATGGCAATACTATGCTGCTGGGCTGCTGTACACGTGAAGCACTTAACCGTGAGCCGTTTGCCGCATGGTTCAATAACAATTATTTCAATTACAAAGTAGACACTTCGCTCATAAGTGCCTTAAAACAAAACATGAATCAAAAACAATTTTTGCTGTTTCTCGGTACATGGTGTGGTGATAGTAAAAGAGAAGTGCCACGTATTCTGAAAGTATTGGATTACTGTAATGTACGTGATGAACAAATAAAAATAGTGATGGTGAGCAATGTTGACAGCCTGTACAAACAAAGCCCGGAGCATGAAGAAAAAGGATTAAACATTACTCGTGTGCCTACGCTTATCGTTTATGAAAATAATACGGAGATTAACCGCTTTATAGAGTATCCTGTAGAGTCGCTGGAAAAAGATTTACTCAGAATTTTAAGCAAGCAGCCATACAAACCGAATTATACGTTTGCAAATCCTGTACTGCAACTACAGAATGATGTTAAATAAAAAAACAAACCCCTGATGATTATATCAGGGGTTTGTTTATAATGAGTAAATTTTTTCTTATCCGAGATATCCTTTTAAATGTTTACAACGTGTATTTGTCTTGAGTTTGCTGATGGCTTTGTCTTTGATTTGACGTACACGCTCACGGGTGAGGTTAAAGCGTTCGCCAATATCTTCCAGACTGAGCGGATGATCTACCCCAATACCAAAGAAATAACGAATAACTTCCTGCTGGCGCTCCGTTAAGGTTTTAAGGGAACGGTCTATTTCAGTTTGCAGTGATTGTTTGTGTTCTAATTCACCGTCAGTACTTTCTGCATTGGGGTTATGCATAACATCAATCAAAGTATTGTCTTCACCTTCGCCTAATGGAGAGTCCATACTCACGTGCCTGTTAGACATACTGAGGGTAGAAGCAACATCTTCAATTTCAAGATCAAGTGCTTCAGCCAGTTCTTCAGCAGAGGGTTCACGTTCAAACTCCTGTTCTAACTGAGAAAATGCTTTGCTTATTCGGTTGGTGAGCCCCACTTTATTTAAAGGCAGGCGAACAATCCTTGATTGTTCTGCAAGAGACTGCAGAATGCTTTGACGAATCCACCAAACAGCATAAGAAATAAATTTAAATCCACGTGTTTCATCAAAACGTTGCGCAGCCTTGATGAGTCCGAGATTTCCTTCATTGATAAGATCAGGCAAGGAAAGCCCCTGATTTTGATACTGTTTGGCTACTGAAACTACAAAGCGGAGATTGGCCTTGGTTAACCGGTCAAGGGCCCGCTGATCGCCTTGCTTGATACGTTCAGCAAGTTTTACCTCTTCTTCAGGGGTAATAAGCTCCACCTTACCGATTTCCTGCAAATACTTTTCAAGACTTTGCGACTCACGGTTGGTGATTGATTTGGTAATTTTAAGCTGGCGCATGCTCATAAGCAAATGGTTTTAAAAGGTTTTGGCGTTTAATGATTTGTCAACATAAATTAATTTGTTTCAAACGCCTGATTAATGAGTTTATTTTTTGCAGTTACTCTAAAAACCAATTCTAATTTAGACTTTCTTGGACTCCCTACCAAAAATTTTTGCAGAATCGCCTGTATAACAAGTAATTACAAGCATTTTTGTGGAAAAAAGAACAACAAATAATTAAACAAAAATAAAAGCTCAAAAATTTTGTTCAGTCCATTAATTCTTTATTATTGCATATCCACCGCCTATAAGTGGGTCACCTTAAATGAGTAAAAAAGTTTTATATACACTTGAGTTTCCTGTAAAATGTTCTCCTGTAATCCTTTACGAATTTTTACTGAACCCATCTGCAATGCAGGAATGGTTTGCAGATAAAGTAGATGAGCGTGATGGTATTTATGTTTTCAGCTGGAACGGCGTAGAAGAAAAAGCAGAATTGCTTGAAAAAGAAGAAAATAAGTATGTGCGTTATCGCTGGCTGCACATGTCAAAAGATGAATACTTTGAATTTAGAATTGAAAAAACAGAAATTTCCAATCAAACAATACTGGTTATAAAAGACTTTGCCGATAAAAAAGAAATTAAAGACCAAAGCCAACTTTGGGAATATCAAATCAAAGAACTCTTTCACCGTTTAGGCAATTAATTCCGCAGCATATTCATGAGCAAATTGAATTGCTCTTTATAAAACTCAGCCGCCTGATCCCATTGTTCTAAATCAATTTTGTTTGACAACTTCAGGATTACCCTGTCTGTTAAAACAGCATTAGGCTTGAGTTTTACCATAGAAGATTTAACATCATGACTCCATTCTTCATTTGACTCATTTATGTACCAATCATGAAACCCATGTTTATCAATAGCCTTTAACAAAGAAGGAGAAAACTGTACCAGGTATTTTCCTTTTAAATGAAGAGTAATGCTGAAATAATGCCCCCACCAAAAAAAAGACCGAATTGCAAATACATCATCTTTACCAAAACACCTGGGAAAATCCAGCATAACATAGGGCAAGCCTTTATAATTTTCACCTTTTGAAATTTTGGGCGAAAGATTTGTAATTACCGGCGGTAAACTTTGTAACCCTGGAGTTAATTTATAAGCTTCACTAACACTCCCAAAAAGTGTGTAAACTTTTTGAATAACTCCATTCTTTGTTAAAATCCACTGAGGGTTTGTAACTAATTCCAACTCAAAAGCTGAAAGACTTATTTTTGCCTGATCCTGCATGGGATGTATTTACTGTGATTAAAAAATTAGACAAACTTATTATAAAAGCTTTTATAGGACCGTTTTTAGCAACGTTCTTTATTGCTGTATTCATATTAGTGATACAATTTTTCTGGCTGTATATTGATGACTTTGTAGGTAAGGGTGTGGATGTAATGACGCTGCTTAAATTTATTTCTTATGTGAGTGCTACAATTATTCCTCTGGCGTTACCATTAGGCATCCTGTTATCGTCCATCATGACCTTTGGTAACCTTGGCGAAACATTTGAACTCGTAGCTATTAAGAGTGCAGGTATTCCGCTCATACGCTTTATGCGGCCTTTGTTTGTTGTATCGGGATTGCTTGCTGTAGTGGCTTTTTTATTTGCCAATTATATGATTCCCGTAGCTGAACTGAAAATGCGTACACTGCTTTATGATATACGTGTAGCAAAACCGGCCTTTGACATTAAAGAAGGTGTGTTTTACAATAAGCTGGATGGATATACTATTAAGATTGGAAGCAAGCAGAAAGACTCAATTATTTATAACGTGGTAATTTATGAACACAGCTATATACTGCAGGATAATATCATAGTAGCAGAAGAAGGCACTATGCAGGTTTCGCCAGATCAGCGTTTTCTGTACTTTAATTTAAGAAACGGATGGCGTAATCAGGAAAAAGGTCAGTCAGGTACTGTAAATACAGATTACTACCGTTTGGGCTTTAAAGAGTATAAAAAAGTTTTCGACCTAAGCTCATTCAAACTCACTAAATCTGCAGATTCCACATTTAAAAATTACTATAAAATGCTGAGTTTGCAGCAGCTTTCCAGAGTAGTTGATTCGATGCAGAAAAGAAATGATTCAGTAAAGTACCGTGCTCAGCGAGATTATTCGGCAGTTACTCCTTTTAACTTCAGTGACAGTACTTTTCGAAAAAAAGTGGATACCAATTTTACATTTAAAACAACAAAAGAATTAGTGGCAGATTCGAACCGCTATATGGTTTACTCTTCCGTATCCAGCAAAGCAAATTCATTTAAGAGCCAGGTAGAAATGCTAAGCTATGACTATGTAGAGCAGAAAAAACAAATCCGCTTACACGATTTGGAGCGCCATCGCAAATTTTCCTTATCACTCGCCTGTATAGTTTTATTTCTGATAGGTGCGCCACTGGGTTCTATCATCCGTAAAGGGGGCATTGGATTACCGCTGGTTATTTCTGTATTGTTTTTTATAGTTTTTCATATCACCAATACCACAGGTGAAAAAATGGTAAAAGAGGGTGTTTTGGTACCTGGCGTAGGTATGTGGCTCAGTACATTTTTGCTGGTAGCCATTGGGGCCTTTCTAACATATAAAGCTATGCAGGATTCACAACTCTTTAATGCTGAGTTTTATTACAGAACTTTCCGCAGACTTAAACTGGATCGATTCTTCGGGCAAAAACAAAAAGTGTAATAAACAGAATGATTGTAACTTCATAGTTCAATTCATCTGTTATGCCACACAAGTATTCACGCAAAAGTTTTTTAACACAATCAGCAAAAACAACAGCTGCTATTTCACTCGCCTCAATGGCAGGTACGGATCTTATTGCCGGCTGTACCGCAGCTAAAGTAATCAACAGTGCTCCACTTGTAACAGGTTTTGAACAAACTGTATTGCCTTATGCCTATACCGCTTTAGAACCTGTAATTGATGCTATGACAATGGAAATTCATTACAGCAAACATGCAAGTGCCTATGCTAAAAATGCAAAAGATGCAGCGGTTGCAGAAAAGGCAGATACGAATAAACCCATTGAAGATGTGTTAATGAATATATCCAAATATTCAGCTAAAATGCGCAATAATGCAGGTGGTCATTACAATCATGAACTCTTCTGGAAATGCATGAAACCGGGCGGCAGTGAACCAAGCAGTAAAAAATTTAATGATGCATTGGTAAAAACATTTGGCAGCACAGAAACTTTTAAAATACAATTTGCAGACGCCGGCAAAAACCGTTTCGGCAGCGGATGGGCATGGCTCTATGCTGATAAAGACAAGCAATTAAAAATCGGTTCTACATCTAATCAGGATAATCCACTTATGGATGTAAGCGACATTAAAGGAACTCCACTACTTGGATTGGATGTATGGGAACATGCCTATTATCTCAAATACCAAAACCGCCGGGCTGATTACATTACTGAATGGTGGAAAGTAGTGAACTGGGAGTTTGTACAGCAACAATATGAAGCTTTATAGAACTACTGTTTCACGCAAAGACGCAGAGGCGCAAGGGAATGCTTTGCATTTATAAATTTTTCTGTTCATAATGAACCCCATTCGATTACTGCTTTTTTTACTTACCGTCACAATGGTTATGATTGCTGTGATGCGTTGGCACGGTGCTCCGCTCATAACACCAGTGAGCAAAGCAGGTATTGTAAGTTTGGAATTGGCAAAAACAACTAAGCAAGCTTCTAAAATAATAAATGTGTGGAAGCATCTTAAAGAATCGCCTGACTTAATCAGGCACGCCATCACCAACACTTATATTGATTTCGTATTCATTATCTTCTATTCATTATTTCTTTACAGTTATTGCACCTTCATCAGCACAAAACAAAAGCAGTTTCCAGCTGGTATTTCAAGAACGCTTGGTATGGCTGCACTCACTGCCGGTTTTTGTGATGTAGTTGAAAATTATTTCATGCTGCTGCAACTTGAACAGCATGTATCAGCAACAAATGCTTTTCTTGTATGGTTTTTTGCACTAATCAAATTTATTTTATTAGCTGCAACAGTTCTGTGGTGTTTACTCAATGTGCATCTTGTGTTCCGGAAAGCTGTATAATAGTCGCAGCCCCTGTCGGTAACATCTTCACATGGGCAAGCAGGAAGTAGAACCGGCAGAGGCTGCTATTATAATGGAATCACGAAAGTAAACGAGGAAACCCCATTTGTGATATACATTTTTTGCACATTAACTTCTTTTCACATTCCTTTAACCTTACCCCTCCTTCCTTTCCTTTTGCTGTTTAAGAACCTTCTTACATGCAACTTTCCATCATTCTTCCGTAAAATTTTATGCACTACATTCGCAGCATCCATATTAGTTCATACCTGTTTGTCTGCAGACAGGTGAATCAATTCTCAAATTTCAAATTATAATTATGCAAGCCTGGAACGATTATCAGCAACAACACAAGGAGCGTTTCTTAGAAGAGTTGTTACAACTCCTCCGCATACCATCTGTAAGTGCACGCAGTGAACATAAGCAGGATATGATTGCCTGTGCCGAAGCCGTGAAGCAACGTTTAGTTGAAGCAGGTGTTGATACAGCCACTATCTACCCCACTGCAGGTCACCCCATTGTATATGCTGAAAAAATCATTGACTCATCCAAACCTACTGTGTTAGTTTATGGGCACTATGATGTGCAGCCGCCGGATCCACTAGAGTTATGGCATAGCGGACCATTTGACCCCGTTATTAAAGACGGAAAAATATTTGCCCGTGGCAGTTGCGATGATAAAGGACAGTTTTACATGCATGTTAAGGCATTGGAAACAATGGTGCAAACAGGTACGCTTACGACCAATATCAAATTTTGTATTGAAGGTGAAGAAGAAATTGGCAGCCCCAATCTTGCAATGTTTGTAAAAGAAAATAAAGAACTGCTTAAAGCTGATGTGATCCTCATCAGTGATACGGCTATGCTCAGCATGGAGCATCCTTCCATTGATATAGGTGTGCGTGGCCTGAGTTATATTGAAGTGGAAGTAACAGGCCCCAACCGTGATTTACACAGCGGAGTGTATGGTGGCGCAGTAGCAAACCCTATTACCATTCTGGCAAAAATGATTGCAGGCTGTCATGATGAAAACAATCACATTACCATTCCCGGTTTTTATGATGATGTGGTGGAAGCAACAGAAGCAGAACGTACACTTATGGCTGCTGCACCTTTTGATGCAGAGGAATATGCTGCAGATTTAGGAGTGAAAGAATTGTGGGGCGAAAAAGGGTACAGCACCAATGAACGTACAGGCATACGTCCTACACTGGAGTTAAACGGCATCTGGGGTGGTTACACAGGCGAAGGTGCAAAAACAGTATTACCTTCGAAAGCCTATGCAAAAATTTCTGCACGATTGGTGCCCAATCAATCATCGCACAAGATCACAGAAAAATTATTGAGCTATTTTCAAACTATTGCACCTGCCGGTGTTACAGTTAAAGCAAGTGAACATCATGGAGGCGAACCTTACATGACACCGATTGACAGTAAAGGATATAAAGCCGCAGCAGCAGCTATAAAAGATACTTTTGGTAAAGATGCCATTCCTGTACGTGGCGGGGGCAGCATTCCTATTTGTGCCTTGTTTGAAAAAGAACTGGGTATTAAGATTGTGTTTATGGGTTTTGGTCTTGACAGTGATAACCTGCACAGCCCCAATGAAAAGTTTGACATCTATAACTTTTACAAGGGCATTGAAACCATCCCTTATTTTCATAAGCATTTTGCTGAATTGTAATACTTCTCAGAGATGATGCAGAAAAGCACAGATGAGGAGTCTGTGCTTTTTACTTTTGCAACAACATTTCCCAAATAACAAAGCTCAAAAAATGGTACACAGTTGATTGAAGATGTTGTGTTAAAAGACACAGCAATGGAAAGCCTCTATCTGCATTCAAGAGATTTTAGTATGTGATTTATCATCTGGGGCAGACATGCCAACCGTCACTAATCTTTGCAACAAAATAAGCCAAAAAAATAAAGAGCATTGTTACATTTCTGTTGAATGACCGTTGTACAATCTGAATGACAGAGATAAGTAAGATGCAGTCACAGGTCAGGAGTCCTGCGCCTGCAAAATTGCAACGCAAGAAAATTAAAACAAGTACTCAGTTCAACTTCCGGCATAAAAAAATCACCGAACCTGTAAAATGATTCGGGGATTTTTATTGATTTATGAATTACCACTTCAATTCCAGTTTATTATTTTTTCTGTCCACATCAGCCATGCGCTGTGTGGGATCAATTTCCACAACAGAAAGTTCAGACAATCGCTTATCAAATTCAATCACATAAACAGGATGTGTCCATTTCCATGCAGGATATACTTTACGCTGCATGGCATCTTCAGCAGGCTTACTGCCAAACATTAAGTACATGGGTACATAGTGCAACTGCTGAGAACCATCTTTAAACGTAATAACCAAATCAATGGGCATAGGCATATCCCCAATTCGCCTAATACTGATTTTTGATTTGCCGCCTTCTTCCCACAAACTGTCAATTGCATAATCAATGGTCTTTGTGGTATTTACAAAATACTCTCTGTACCAATCCAGTTGCATACCACTCACCTGCTCTGCCACACGCATAAAGTCGTTTACATTGGGATGTTTAAACCGCCATTGTCTGTAATACTCCAGCAACATTTTGTTTCTTGGTTGCTCACCCATAATGTAACCAAGCTGTGATAAGAACACACAGCCTTTAGAATAAGATGCAACAGAATAAGCAAAGTTGGTATTGAAATGATCAGCATGCGTGGTCATGGGTTCTTCTATCCGGCTTTTTACCAGATTAAAATAACCGCCGTAGTTCGAGGAATGATACAAAGGCAACTTATCGTCTTTATACACAGTGCCATTTTTCTTTGCCATTGTTTCAGCATAGAAAGCTTCTACTCTATCAGTAGCAAACTCTGTAAACCCTTCATCCATCCATGCATATAAACTTTCATTGGTACCCATAAGCATCTGGTACCAAGTGTGCATCCATTCATGAATAACTGTACCAAGACCGGGGCCGTTTAACAAGGTTGCCATTGGATATTCCATTCCTCCATCACCGCCTTGTATAAAGGAATATTGCTTGTAAGGATATTCGCCAAAGTTGTCTTTAATAAACGGATACACAATTTCAGCTGCATCTGCTACAGTTTGCCATGCAGCATCATTCCTGGCATCGTTGGGCTTATAATTATACAGCACATGAATGGTGGGACCGTTCTTTACCTGTTTTACAATATGCTTAAACTCAGCATCAGCAGCCCATACAAAGTCGTGCACATTGGGTGCTGTAAATTTCCATGTGAGTTTGTCGCCTGCAGGTTGCACCACTTTGGTACCGGGTGCTTCATAGCCATACCCTATTTGCTGTGCATTGGTTAAATAACCTGTACCGCCGATAATGTATTTTTTATCAATGGTGATGTTAACATCAAAATCGCCCCACACACCGTAAAACTCACGGGCTACATAAGGTGTGGGATGCCAGCCTTCATAATCATATTCACAAACTTTAGGATACCACTGTGCCATTGAGAATTGCACTCCGTTGGCTGCATCTCTGCCGCTTCTTCTTATCTGTATAGGCACCTGTGCATTAAACTCCGTTTCAAGCAGTACTTTTTGTTTGGGCAAAATGGGTTTGGAAAGTTTTACTTCCAGTATGGTTTCATGTTCGGTAGTTTGCTGCAACACACCATTTACTTTGAGTGCTGTAACACGCTGGTAACCGATTTCATTGTCGTTGAGTTTGGAAATACGGTCACGCACACGTGCATCCCAGTCCTGGCGGTTGTTACCAATTACTTTTTTTCCCAGTTCACGGCTCCGTGTATCCATCATACTGCCCGGCTGAAAGGCATTCCAGTATAAATGAATAAACAAGCGGCTCAGTGTGTCAGGCGAGTTATTGGTGTATTCAATTTTTTGCTTACCGGCAAACCGATTGGTTTGTACATCCATATTTATATCCATGGTATACTTAATACGTTGCTGCCAGCGGTTGGGTTGGGCAATGGATGAAATGGCGATACAAAGACTGAAAAATGTAAACAATAATTTGGGCATGCTTAATCTGTTAAGCAGCAAATATCTTTAAAAAACCTTTTCAACAGTTGTTAATTGATAAACGGGTATTTAAGCCGATTTCTCCTCTTTCATCAGCTCTTTACGAATGCCATCTAACAGGTCGGTTTGATGAAGCTGTTGATCATTACGGGCAAAACATTGCAGCACTGCAAACTGAACAGCGTTAATGATGGATGCACCGGTGAGCTCATACTTATCAGCCAGTTGCAGTATATCCACAGATTGGTGCAATTGCATACGATGCGGCAGCGATTTTTGCCAGAGTTCGCAGCGCTCCTGTGCATTAGGCAATGGAAAATGAATAACTGCATGAAACCTTCTTACAAATGCATCATCCAGGTTATGCCTGAAGTTGGAAGCGAGTATCATTAAACCGGGATAATCTTCCACCCGCTGCAGCAAATAAGAAATTTCCTGGTTGGCATATTTATCATGTGAGGATTGCACGTTTGTGCGTTTACCAAACAATGCATCTGCTTCATCAAAAAATAAAATCCAGTCTTTACTTTCTGCCCGGCGAAAAACATTCTCGAGATTCTTTTCTGTTTCACCAATATATTTTGATACCACCTGTGATAAATCAATCCGGTACACATCTTTTTTAAATTCATTTCCTATTAATGCAGCGGTTAATGTTTTACCTGTGCCGGAAGGACCATAAAACAAAACACGGTAACCGGGTTTTACTTTACGTTTGAGGTTTTCATCATCAGCAATCAAATGATGATGTTTAAGCCATACCACAATATCATTAATTTGCTGTGCTGTTCTGTTGGGCAGCACCAAATCATTCCAGTTCATGAGCGTAACAATTTTTTTGGCTGGAAAGTCTATACCAAACCGTGGCACAGATTCCCGGCCAAGTAAAATTTTATCTACTACATCCTGCGCCACAATTATGCGGCCGCTCATTACCGGCTCGCCTTCTTTCACAGGCTCCAGCCACAGGATATTTTCACGAAAAAAGAAATGTTCTTCAGAAAAAAATTGCTGCACGTTCAGGCGTTCATCAACTGTTGTGCCGGCCAAAATAAATTGCACCGTTTCACCAGTAGGTAACATGCTTCGCTGGTTGGTTGCTTTAATACCGCCAAACAAAGGGAAGTCGCCACCGGCCGGCATTTGTTCTGCTATGATGCTTTCAAAAAAATCAGGACTGATGTGCGGCACGAGTGCCAACATTAGAATGATCCATTCATTCGGGTGTGAAAGCTGGGGAATATTTTGTGCAATATCTGCCTTAATCATACTGCCATTAAATTCCTGTTTGAGCCAGTTGTTAAATGGAAGGTGCTGTTCACTAAAATGCGACTGTATGCGGTGGGCAATAATTCTCCGCAAATCAGCAAGGGCTGATTCTACAGCAGAAGATGGGGCAATGTTTTTATGTAAGGTGTAAAGCATGATTTTTGAAAGAAAATAAATTTCAGCTTCAATAATTTATTTTTTATCCGTAAATAATTTCAACGTGAGAGCAATCAGGCACATTAAATCCGATTTTAACTCCTGCACCTTCCGGCGATTTATGGAATTTTTGATTATCATTTTTCCACTCTTCAATAACGCTTACTGACAATTGATTGGGTTCCGGTATACCAAATGTTTTATACAATTTTGAAGCCGCCTCTTTCTCATCAGCAGCTTTAGTTTTAAAGTTAAATAATTTTGCGATATTAAGATTTGTGTCCCATGGACTTACGTGCTTATATATGGTTTTAACCTGATCAGTTTCATGTACCCTCTCATGAGTTAAAATTGAGGCCGGTACGTTCCCGTTTGCCAAAAATGACAATAGAAACTTATTAGTTGTATTACTGCATTTTTTTGAACGTTCAATTGCAATCATATCTCTTGTTAATTTTGAAAGAGATTTATTACTGTCAAATTCACCCGCATCGACCATTATTTTTTTCCATTGCAAAGGTGGTGGTGGTATATGTATTAATCCTGTAAAATTGTTTTGACCCACTGTTTGTAAGGTAAAGATGATACCATGAAGGTTATCCATTTCTTTCTGCAGTTCTGAAAGTGTAAGGTCGCCCACAATACCGTCAACTTCAAGACCCGGGTGCATTTCCTGGAAATAAACAACAGCATCATGCGTTTCTGTGAGAAAGATACCGTCTGCACCATACTTTGGCAAAAGGTCAACTTCATTATCTAACCCCTTTCCCCAGGCAATTAAAGCTTGCTGTACAAGTTTTACTGATTTTTTTATAACCTGGCTTTTACTCAATTCCATCCAGTTGGCCCGTACAGGATTCAATGAAGGATCAGAAAGATCTGGTCGTGATATCTGATTGAGGTCTTTTTTTGAAAACATGGGAAGTTGAAGTGCTTTTTCAAATACCCCGGCTCCTAAACTGGGCAACTGGAGTACTCCGTTTAGGAAAGGCTCTGTCCTCCCAAGAGGCATTTCTTGTTTTTTATATTGTGCAGAAGGTTCAAAATCTTCAGATATATTATAAGGGCTTTGGATAGAAATACTTCTGTTGAGTATATTCGGGGCTTTTTGTTGTTTTGATTGGATAACATGCGTCAACTCATGTGCCAGTAACTTTTGGCCTTCAAAGGAATGAGGATCATATTCATTTCTGTTGAACACAATATGCTCGCCTGAGGTATAAGCTTTAGCATTGATAGCGGCAGCAGATGATTCTGCCTCCTTGCCTGTATGAATTTTAACATGTGAAAAATCATAGCCCATTCTTGCTTTGAAAAAATGTTGGGTGGATGGTGGAAGGGGTTGACCGGCAGTGCTTAGTGAAGGGATAAAAGATGAACTTGGTGAAAAGAATGAAGATGATGTAGTTTCTTTTCTTTGCCCTTTCCTTGAAGTTCGCAAGGTTACAGACTGTCTGTTGCTTTTTATACTAAATCTTTTTCTTGAGTTTGACTTCATGAAGCAGGTTTATGATATTAGATAACTATTTGAAAAAACCGGGTCTTTGCTTTATCTCTCCTTTTGTAAGAAATAACTTTTCAAAATACTTTTCAATTGATATAGGCGGGTAATGCAAAAAATCAGCATTATGGTCATCACCTAACAGTATTTGAAATTCACTATTGGTGGCATAAGCAGCAACAGTGTAATATTTATCATATACATCAAAAGGTCTTAAGCTTTTCTTGAATTGCTGAAGATTGATAGGATTGTTAAGAAAAATAATATTGTATTTCTGTTCAAAATCAAACCACATAAAATCCTTATAGTCACCAAAAAGGAATTGTTCAAGCGAAAGAATATTAATCAATCCATCCAATTGCCAATAATGTTCTACAGGCCAGTTCCATTTGAATGGATTGCCTGATTCAGCAATTTCCTTTTTATACGGGTAAGCTTTGTTTTTCTTTCGCCATCTAACCTGCAATCCATTTGAAACAGAATAAAAATCAGCAATTGTTTTCGGGATAAACAATTGAATTTTACTTTGGCAGATAGAATACAATTCACTGCTTACCGGTTCAAAACAATGAAAACTTATAAGTTCAATTCTATCATCTGAACTTAATTCATCTTTAAGTTTTGATATGGAATACTCAAAATTCATCTATGGTGAAAAATCAATTGTTGCATTATCTATCTGCCCTTTCATGTTTTGAACATAAGAGCCTTTATAACCATAAGCCCCTGCATGCGTATCAATCAATGTCTTTAATTCATTTTTAGACGCTATTTTACCACCTCCTTTTTCTTTAGCTATTTTCAACACCGGTGTTTGAAGAGGAGTAAGATTTACAATGAGATACCAATCAGCTTCATCTGACGGTAAATGATTAATAAGAATCTTATCAATACCAGGCAGATCTATATTTCTTGCAAAGTCAGATACTTTTGCCTGCGGATCTTCAACCCATGTTCCATTTTCATTTTTCATAGCACCACCAGTTGCACTAAAGCTAACAAGAAAATCCGGTTTATCTGACCTATAGGTTGACACTGCCATCATCCAAATTGGCTTATGCTGTTCATAATGACCTTTTAATGGCTCTTCAAATTCTCTATTAAATTCCCCATTGATATACCTTGGTGTAGGAACAAGGTTAGAATCTGTTGCTTTTCCACCAAGATGCTCATTGATCACATGAAAAGCAACCCATACACTTCTCAAACCAATAGAATTGATAATATCCAAAGCACCGGAAAGATTCCCTTTATATGCATTTGCAGCCTGGCCTTTTTGATGATTCATTTTTCCTCCATCATCTTTATAAACGTACCTGGCTTCAGCTGTATGTGATTTTGAATTATTAAACCCGGGCACAAATATTGCTGGGGGCACAACCTCATCTTTCTTAGTAATATCAATTTGCTTAATGAGCTGAGATAATTCAGCCATTAGTTGATTTATCTGTTGCTCTTGGTTTGCCGGCACCGGTGCATTTTTATCAGCCGGATAAATGAGTGAATTGATTGCAGCGATCTTAGAACGAGCTTCGCTAATCTTTCCTTTTAAAACAGCTTTTTCAGCATCTTTTAATGAGGTTGATTTTGATATTTCAGCCTCTTGTTCATCAATAAATACATTTGCTCTTTTTGGTGAGCTTTCGATGATCAAATCATTACGGCCTGAACCTTTCTTGAAATACATAGAATGTTTTTTGCCACCATCGGTATAAAACTCTTTTCTAATTTTGAACCAACCTGCTACCGTAGAAACAACTTTATCTTTTACTTTTTTAGCTGTTTCTTTCGCCTTCTCTTTAACTTTATCAACTCCACCCTTCACTTTCTTCACCACTTTATCCAAGCCCAGCTTCTTTGCAAAGGCAATCGCTTTATCCAGCACCCAATCGATTGCTTTGTTGATAGGTGTTTGTACCATCTTAATAATCTTCTGTACTTTTTCCGTAATACCACTCAATCCCAGCAACGCTGCAAGGAAACCAAGTGTTACAGGTATGAGTTTGGCCAATGCATCTTCAACCATCTTGGCTGCTTTACCCAAATTGCCTTCAACAATAGATGCAACAGAATCAATAACTGCATTTACCAAATCCATAATCTGTTTACCACGCTCTACAAAAAACATCACAATGTCATAAATGAGTTTGCAGGCTTTAATAAATGCGCCGGCAGGATTGAGTAACCCAACCACCCACATAATTCCTGCTTTAATAATTTTTTCAATCAGGAAATTCTGTATGGCGTCCATCACCATTACCTGCAAATCGCCCACTTTCTCTTTAATGTAGCGCCACAAGCCCGGTAGCCCTTCTTTGATGATGATCTGGAATATTTCAAACACTTCTTCCAATGCAGCTACCACAGGTTCGCCCAACTTCATTACTGCACGCTGGCGAATATTGGTCCACGTTAATCCAATGATCTGTGCTACAAAATGGAAGATGCCTGTTAAATCCCATTTATCAGGGAATTGAATACCCGGAGGCATAGAACCCAGTAACCAGGCAATCAATCCTTTCTTAATATGATCCAGAATGTTTTTAATGAAGTTTTCCAAGCCCATTTTAATAGCTGCAACCAAATTGCTTAGGAACCCTATAGGATCTTTAATAATCTTACCAACCACATGTATCACTTTGGCCAGTGTTTCCAGCAGCATGTCTTTCAGCTTAAGTATGGTTTTAATAACACCGGCAATGGCATCTACTGCTTTGCTCAACCAGCCTTGCTTTTCACTCTTGATCTTATCAAATGTTTCCTGCAGTTTCTCTACATTCTTCACATAACGGTCGCCCAGCTTTTCAACCAGTTCATCATGTTTCTCATGAACACTTTGCTCCAGTTCATCAAACTTGCCGCCAATTTCATTCTTGGCCTCTTCACCTATCTTCTGCATTTCGGGTGTTAAGCTGTTCCAGTATTCATCTATAGCTTTCTTTCCTTCGTCAATTGCTGTTATGGCTGCATTCAATTCCGTTTCCACTTTGGATGCAATGGAATTGATGGAGGTGTTCATGGCATTCATGAACGTAGCTTTCTCTTCACGGAAGATCTTACCTATTTCAGGCGACAAACCTCCTCGCATGTAATCTCCAACCGTATCATCTACTGTTGTAATTCCATAATGATCATCCAACCGGCGGTGCACATTCCGTTCAAATACTGTGTTGGCAGCATTGGCGGCTATATCAAACTCAGAAATCACATTGGTTTCTAAATTGGTAAGTATAGTGGTGACTTTTTCTTTGGTTTCATTATATATGCGTTGCAGGTTGCCTGCAATTTCTTTCCGCTTTTCTTCATCTTTTGTTTTGGTGTTGTTTTTACCTTCATCCACTTTGGCAAAAGCGGCTGTTCTTCCATCATGCATCTCCGTTAGTTTTCCTCCTACCGTTGCTTTAGCCTGGTCTTCTGCCTTGGCAATTTGTGGTTGCTCCAGTGCTCTGTACTCATCAGGTGCATTGCGTGCCTGTGTTTGTGCTTCCTGCTTGCTGGCAAGTGCTTCTCCAAATGCCGGCTCATTGGAATTGGCTAATTGCTCTTCTGTTACATCACTCTCCGCCATTTGATCATCCAAAGACTGTGCATCTTTTTCCATGGATATTTCACCATAGGTCTTAGGTTTCGGTGCTGCTGCTTCTGCTTTGGGTATAAATGGTTTTTTACCGGCATCTTCAGGATTCATGCCTGCAGTTTCTTTCAGCTTCACATGTTCTTCGGTTGGTGTGGCAGCAGCTGTATCCTGTATTGCCTTACCTGCATTATCCTTTTCTGCTTTAACATCTGCTTTCATCCCACCCTTGGCTTCATTCATTGCTTTTTCAGCTTTGTGCGGATGTTCATAGCGGTCAACAGTTTCGTTATCATCTTTGGGTAACGCTCCTTCAATACGGTCATTCAATTGTTTTTTAAATACTTCTTTATTGAATTCCTTTTTAGTTTCTTTTTGACCTTCCATTTTTCCAACCTGGTGGAATTGTGCCTGGCTGTCTTTATCCAATTGTTCAGGAACAGAAGATGCCAGTTGTGCAGCTCCTGCTTTTGATTCCGGAGTATCGTGTGTTTTTTGTTTTAACTTGACTGCTGATGCCTGCTGCATGATCTGCTGATACGCAGGATCTTCTTCCGGTGTTTTGGGTGATGTAGTTATCACTTCTAGCGGAACTTCTTCCGGTGTTTCTTCTTTTTGTTTTGTTGCATCAGCAACAGGTTCTTCAACAACATGTATTGCTGCTGTTGCTTCCATAACAGGTGGTGTGTATGGTTTTACTTCTGCAGGAGTGGATGGTTGTGCATTTTCATAAGATGCAGATGAGCCGCCGGCATCAGCCATGATTTGATTGATCTCTTCCGGTGTTAATGCTGCAGGATTTTGCGGCAACTGATCTTCCAATCCATACAACGGATTAAAGAATAATTTCCACGCTGTCATTGATTGTGAACGTTCCTGTACCTGTGCGCCCAAATTATCTTCACCGGCCGTATTACCATCTACTGTATTTACAGTTGCATTTTTAGCACCACCTGTTGCACTTTCTACAATGGCATAGTGATGATAAGGTGGCCCTTTGTATGCAATATCACCTGCTCTTGGTGTATAACCGGAAGGGTAAGCAGATTTTAAATCAACAGCCGCCTGGCCGAGTTTCCATTTCTTTAATGGAATACCACCTTTGTTTAAGGCCCAGAATGTAAAGATGCCGCACCAACTCGGCATTGCATCACGCAATTTTTTAGGCCCATCCGGATTAAGGGGGTCTAAACCCATCGCATCCCGAACGTAAAGTAAATTATCAATGTGAACTGTACCGGTTCTGTAAGGAACATTTCCTTCAAGTATGGCTTCTTCTCCCATTGCGGTTTTAAAATATTCAACCAGCCTGTCGGCACCCACACGCTTGCCATCAGGTCCTGCCTGCGATGCATTTACTTTTCCTACCTGAGATTTGGCATGAAGAACAGCTCGTTTTAATTCAGGTCTTGGCTCTGCCGTTAGATCCTGTGTTTCGGGTTTGGCCTGTATGATGGGTGATGAAAAACTTTGATTGGGCTTGCGGTGTATTGAAGATACTCCCTGGTGAATGGTATGTGTGAGCTCATGTGCAAGCAGATGTCCGCCGGAAGAAGTATAAGGATTGTACTTTCCGTGATTGAAATAAATATCCCTCCCATGTGTAAATGCTTGTGCATTGATGCTGCGGCTGAGCTGTGCAGACGAGTCATTATTATGAATACGTACACTGCTGAAGTCAGCACCAAATTTGTTTTGCATATTGTGCAATACACTATGGTTCAAAGGAGCGCCCTGTCCTTTGCTGCTTTGTAACTGTGAATGGAATGAAGAAGATAAAGATGCCGGTGGGCCACGGCCAGATAGCTGCACAAAAGGTTTGCAGCAAACTGTATCTTTTTCGGCTGATGCCTGAACGGTTTCTTCTTCTTCCTCCCCTTCTTTTCGCATTACACCGGTTGCAAGAAATTTAGGTTGAATGGTTTCTTCTTTTTCTTCTGCCTCTTCACTACGCATCACCAAACTGCCACTTGCATTCACTATTAACTTCGGTTGCACCATTTCTTTTTCCTGCTCTCCTTCTTTACGTTGCAGCTCGTCTTCTTTTTTCTCTGTTGATGGCTGTACTACAGCATCCGGCATACGCATGACTTTATCAGCAGTAGCATCTGCTTCTTTTTCCATTGGATCATCAGGCTGACTAATATTTAGTTTTGCCTGAACACCTGTATTGAAAAAGGAAGTTTGTGTTTTGGTACCAAAAAAACTTTCCTCACCTGCTTTCCTGAAGAAAGAGGTTTTATCTGCCGTTGCTTTTACAGCTTTGGCTGGTTGAGTTGTTTTTTCAGCCGTGGTATGCATCCCTATTTATATTCAATAAAGCCCCTGTTAATTTTTGAAATTTTACGTTGCAAACGAAATACTCCGATTCCATTTCTGCTGCCAGCATTGTTGCTGTTTCCTTCAATGGTATGAATGAAACCGCCTTCTACCTTCTCAACAATACCGGTATGACCGCTGCTGCCACCTGTGTTCATAATAAAAATAGAACCGGGCTTTACCAAAGCAGGATTGTTCACCGCATCATGGAAAAGAATTTTCTTTCCGGTAGTTTTATTCCAGTGTGTCATTACATGCGCTGTTACCACTAATGGGTTATTGCGCCCCAATTTTTCTGCCGCTTTTTTAAAACACCAGAATATAAAAGCAGCACACCAAAAATTACCGGGTGGCAACCCTGTGCTTGCAAGATATTCATCCACTTCGGGACCTTTGTTACTGCCGGGAGGATTTTCCATAACGCCTACCTGTGATGCAGCTACCAGTAATGCTTCTGCAAGCAATTGTTTGGTGGCAGTATCGGCCACCGGTATCAGTTCCTCAGGAAATAAAGCATACCAGGTGAGTGAACCAATTTTGCCATCGGCTTCAAGCGGATTTCCGTTTTGATCACGATGCGTAGCCTGGAAAAGTTTTACGGCATTTTTTGTTTTGGTTCCAAAGTTACCGCTGCCCTCAAACTCACCTAAGCCATTTTCAGTTAACCGTTTTTGAACAGCACGAACAATAGTTTTGTTATGCTCTCCCTGCTGGATAATTCTGCCAGGATATTTCATATACTTTGTTTTTGGTTTTACATCCATTCAGTAAATAAAGGTTGGGGCATCCATGGATAACGGATTACAGAATAAGACCAAGGCAGAAACTGTAACAGCACATCTTCTGTTTTTTGTTCCACCTGCAACAGCCATTGATTTTCATTTTTGCTGAGTTTTCCCGTTCGTTGAAAAAATGTTTGCTGAAGTGTGGAAGTTGAGGTTGCTTTTAATGCTGACCAATGTTTAATTACCTGTTGCAGCAATACGGTACATTCTTCCTGTTCCGGTTCAGTTAAGTTGGTGGTTTGTAAGGGTATAAATTCATCTGGCCTCAATCCACACAAAATTTTATACAGAGGGTACAACGTCTCCTCTTCTTCAACATCACCGGCAAGAAATGATAACAGCCTGCAAGCTTTTGGTTGATCAATAATTATTTTTCGTTCTGCATCTGTAATTTTTAATACGCTGAAAAGCTGTGGAATAAATGGTTGCAACAGCACAATCCCTGCATTAGCTATAATGATGGCAGTTTCTTTTTCTGTTTTCTTTTTAGGAGTAGCGTGCATTTTAACTTCCTCTTTCTTTTCATTTGGTTGCTGAATTATTTTCTCCTGTTCAATAAACTGTTCTGTTATGTTGACTTCAGAAATGAAAATACTCTCATCTCTTATTATATTGCTGTTAAGGAGAAAATGAAATTTTGGATGCACATCTTTCTGAAAAGGCGCTTCCGGTATAAATCCAAATACCTTTTGAAACAAGAACCAAAACTGCGGATGAATTGTTTCCAGCACAAAATCCTGAACAGCTTTTTTTTCATTGCTGAGAAAACGAATGAGTTTTGTTTCATTACTGAGCTGTTCCAGAAAAAACAACCGCAGGGCAGTAGCATTGTCGCTCTTAGCTTTTTCAAACCAACTGAGCCGTTCTTTCCATAAAGCAGTGTTGACATAGTTTGGGAAATACCCGTTATGTAAAAAAAAACTCCACACATGTACTGCAAGCCATTCATTTATGGTGGCAGTATGGGCTGCATCATCATTCACTACCAACAAATCATCTTTTAAATACTTTTTCTTTTCCTTTAACTCTTTTTGCAAAGTAGCTGTTAACTGCTGTTTTATTGCAGCATCAAGCTTATGTATATCTGTTGATGTAAATGATTCTTTCAACTCAATGTTCAGTTGTGGTATATACAGCAGTTCATCAGCACCAACCGTTTCATCAAATACCTGCTGTAGCAAATCTGCAAAACCTCCCTGTAAATAAGCCGCTGCCTGCTGCCGTTGGGTAAATACTTTATCTGTTTGCGCCCCTCTGAGGTGAAACAAAACTTTACCAACGCTGTGTGTTGTATGTTTCATCATGGTCTGAGTCTTGTAGTAATTTCTTTTAATTTCTCTCTTACTGCATTCAGTCTTTCCGGTGGAACGTTCGAAAATTCATTTGCATTGAGTGAAAGCAGTCCTTCAATACTTCCCGGCACTACACCTACTTTCTTATCACCAAATTTCACTACATCACCCAGGAAAGAATTGTAAGATTCAGTTATGCTGCCAAATGTTTTTTGATAACTATTGGCCATTGTTTCCATATTTTTAGCTACACCTTCACGCACATTGAGTACATCTTTAGTTACATTGTTTACCATCGTGCCTATACCATCTACCTTACCCTTGATACCATCAAAATCTGTTTTAATAAATCCATCAAACTTATCTTTAATGCCAATAATATCTTCTGTAAGGAAAGGCGATTTTACAAAATCTTTTACAATACCGATATCAATGGGCACATAGGGTTTCAGCGGCACTTTTACAGGGTCAACTTCTGTATCTACCAATTCTTCTTTGGCTACATAAGGTAAATAAAAATCGCCCACTACTATCCGCTGGTTGTTCTGCACATCATAAACCAGTACAAAGGTTCCTCCCCTGCATACACCTGCATTGTGCATCATGGATGGATTTTGTTTTAAGAAATTACTGAACACATATCCATCTTTTAATTTGTTTTCTGCATTGATGATGATGGAACCAATCCAGTCAATAACATACGGATGGTCAATAACACCAATGGTTGATACCGGCGTGTGCAGCGATGTTTCAGTTAACAGCTTTGCACTTTTTGAAAGCGAAGAACCAATGTTGGTCATTTGCTGGTGGGCAGCCACAAAATCGGGGGCAGGAGTTTCCACATCAGCCGCAGGCATAAAAGATGCAATCATTGTTTTTGTTAAGGCAACATTGGTTTGCAGTTCTGATTTTTTTGTTTCAACGTTGGTTCTTGCCTGTACAGGGTCCTGGAACTTTACGGTGTTATACATTTTTTTAAACTCCGGTGTTGAAATTTCAGCAGTTGTTGGCAGTTGCGAAACCACTTTATCTCCAAAATCCTTAACATGTTCCAACCTGTGTGTCCATGCAAATTTTTCACGCTCGAGAAATAAATCATACCAGTTCTTTTTTCTGATGCGGGGCGGTATAATAAATCTTCTTTCTTTCTGTAACTGTACTGCTGTTATTTCAAACGGAATATCAAACTGCTGCCGTAACCTGTTTATTTGGTTAAATGCTGCATCATACGTTTTTCCAATATGCCCTTCTATCCTGAAAAATTCATAATCATCAACCGTAAACTTTAATGGTTCTTTTACATGCGGTAATGAAGAATATTTATCACCATCATAACTCAAATTGGTTTGCTGTCTGCGTCTGAACGTTTTTTGCGGCGCCCAGTTATCAAGCAGTGTTTCTGCATTGTAGTAATAAGGAATGGACCTGTTACTCAGTTCACCACCAATTTTTGTGGAAGGTGTTATCTTAATAAGGGTTCTGGCATCTGTTCTCACTTCAAAAGTTGTAATCATCTGAAACAAACGCAGGTAAAGCATAAATGCCTCTTTTAACTGGTCGCCTTTATGATTAAGTATGGGCGACTCAATAAAACAATCACGGTAAGCACAAGGTGTAAGCGATGCATCTTCTACCAGCAGACCGAGTGCAAGATGCTTGGGAAAGGCTGCTGCATCGTAGCAACAACCATGACAGAGTTCAAAAAGTTTTTCTTTAAACTCATTATACGCATCAGCTATTTCTTTTACAAAATCATAAGCGTATTGAATACCATTTGCTGTGCCACGGTCAATAAAAACAGAAAGTTTATTGGTAACCTGGGCAAATAAATCAACACTTGCCCGTTCAGTAAAAATTCCGGTGGCTAATGTTGATTGCAGTCGTGGTAATTTTTTTACTACACCGCTTTCCATCATACAGGCGCTGATGGTGCGTGCTGCTTTTGATGCAACAGCCAGCGGTTCTTTTAATACATTCATGCCTTCACTGATTTGTTTACGGTAAGCGCCTGCAAAATCAGCATAGCTGAAAATATTATCTGTTTCATTGAGGAGCACTCTCGGAATACTTATTTCAGGAAATGAATAATAAGTATCCCCGCAGCAGGCGCTTTCATCATCTATTAAATCAAAATCTGATTTTGTGAGGGCTAAAAATTTCAAATCAGAAACATGCACCACCCCTTTATTTTCACATTCATCTGAGGAGCACTGGTCTGTATCATGTAAATGCTGGCTGATGTAAAGAAGAATCACAAAATTCTGCGGACGATTGTTTCCATCAAAAAAACTGCTGAGCGGTGTGGCTTCATCATTATCCGCTTCTGTATCTTTCAGTTCCCACACACGCAAAACGCCATTGGCATCTTTGAGTTTTTCAAAAGGAGCATAACCAGCTTTTTTATCGTTCAATACCTGTGCAGTCGTGAGTGTTTTATCTTCTTCCAGCACAATCAAATCACCATCACTGGTAACACCAATACCTTTTGTAATAGTGATAGCACTTCTTTCAAACACAATATGCAAACCGCAAACAATACCCACACCCATAAGGCGGGCACGTGTGAGCCGCTCCTGATAATCAAAATACTGAACAGCTTTGTTCAACTGTTCTGCAGTAAGCACTTGGTTGTCTTCAAAAAAATTGAATGATGTTTTTGGTTCTTTGAGTTTTACGGGTATATGTTTCATACCAAATAGTTTTAGAGATTACCTAAACTTGTTCGTCCCAGGATAAGCGGATTTGCCGGTGGTTCTTCACAATCGGGCAGTATTCCCTTCTGGAGTAAACTGCGCAGGTTGTACAGAATTTTAATTAATTGCTGTGTAGCCGTGAGCCCCTCTGCTGTATTTTGTTTATCCTGTTGTTTCAGTTCCAGCCAGTTTTTATAAATGGTTTCAAATTCCAGTAACTGAGCATTGCTTACCCAGCAAATTTTTGGATAGATATGTGCCGGTGTTTCCATTCTTATGAGCCGCTCAGCATATTTTCTGAAATCAAAATTTTTAAAGCGTAGTGTTTCGCCGGGCAGCACCACTGTAATACGGAAAGAATAAGGGTCTTCATCACACCCATTACTGCAATCACCATCAGTACACACCGGTAAAAAGTTTTCAGCATTAATTAATTGATTTTGCAATTGTAAAAAATTGTTATCCATTCGCAGCAGCAGGTGCTCCACCACAAACAAACCTTCCTTACTGTATTGTTGTTTTACAAATAGGATGAGTTTTACAATTGCAGCTTCTGCCAGTTGAGGTGTATCAAAAAACTCTATTCGTCGTGCCAGTATCGTGTTTGATTCATCCACTACATTAAAAAAATATTTATCTGCGGCTGATTTTTTTACATCATAAAAATCTCTTGTTGCCGCCAGTTGCATGGTTTGTACAAATACCTGTTCGCAGGTGGGCCGGTCAAAATATTTTATATTGCTCGTGAGCAGAATTTTATTAGCATCAGCAGGGTCTTTTAACCTGAAGCGAAATTCTGACACACCATTGTTGATTTCTTCCACCACTTCACTTTGTATGGAAGAAATGCTGCGCCTATTATAATTGCTGATGCCCAGCAAACGACAAATGCGGTGCTCCAATCCACTCACATTAGTTGTATCCCACACCGGCGCTGCTGTATAGTCATAACCAGCAGGCCTGTTGGCGCTGATGAGCGGGTATTCATTTAGAAAATTTATTTTGGCTGCCAGTAGTTCGTTACCCGATACATGGTCAGACAATGTATATAGCTGTGTTACATAATCAGTAAACTGTTCTGCAAAGCGGCTCAGCAAATGGTCAGCAAAACGGTTGAGGCGCTCTGTATCTTTTTCATAATCATTTATAACACCGGCAAGTACAGTACCATCGTTAAAATATCCGCTTTCATTCTGCAGCAAATCTCCAAGGTGCTCAACACCTGTTACCGGCTGGTAAAAATATGATTGCGGGTTGATGGCTTCTGTTACTTGCTTTTTGCTCCGCAGCAAATCTTTTGCATGATAGAGTTGGGAAAGATAATTGGTAAGCACCTGGTCGTAAAACAACAGGTAGGCTTTTAATTGTTTGCTTTGTGCGGTTCGTTGTACTGATGCTGTAGAAGGCAATCCATAATTGCTTACACCATACACCAGCGGTAACTCATGCATCACACTTTTATAAGATTGCAGGCTGCGTTCTGTACCTTTCTCATAAATATAATCTGTATATGTTTTATTTTTCTTCGCCAGCCTGTCTGCTTCCATTATTTGCTGATAGAGCGCCAGGGCTTTTGCTTTTCCTGCATTTACGGGAACTACATCTTTGTAAAAATGCAAAGCCATTTTATCAAGACAAAGTGATGGTTTTTTACCCTGCGGAATACACAACACCCATTCATCTTTAGCAGTAAGTTCATCCTCACAAAAATTCAACTTCACGTCTTTTACAGATATCACTCCTTCTACATCCATCATAATAGAAATGATATCAGAAAGAAATACTTTCCGTTTGAGCACTGCATTTTTCACTTCTTCATCAGGAATAAAACCATGCGTCAGCACAGGGCCACAGAAAATTTCATCCATACGGTAGCTGCTGCCATCTGCTTTTTTCAATGCATGCATTTCGCCCAGTGTGTATTGCTTTACATCGGGTGAGAGATAATAATCCAAACGATGTAATATTTCAGCATATACTTGAAATGCACTGGCGGTTGGTTTTATTTCAACATCGGCACATATCCGTATTTTTTGTTCTTCCACCACTTCTACATTACGGATGTCTTCACAAAGATTCCTGTTGGCATGAAAACGTTTTTTCAAAAGAGCAAATAGCTCCTGCCTTGCTGCATCATTCCAATCCTGCCCGTTACTGTCTTTAGCATCCATTTCCACCTTTACATCATAAATTCCGTTGAGTGAAAAACTGCACTGCTGTTTATGATTGGGTGCTGCACCGGTAACAATTTCATCTTTTAAATCTATAAACAATGTTTCCTGTGCTTTGAGCAGCCAGGCATTTTTAACACCATCAATGTCAATAAATAATTTACGCAGGTCAATTTCAGAAACCGGTTTTGAAGGCAGTATTTCAATAGCGGAAAAAAATTGCTGTTTAAAATTCGCCTCATTTGTAACAGCATTTTCTGAAAGTAAATCTTTTACAGGAAAAGAAGTACGGTAGCCCAAATCAGTAATGGCATAACTCAGCAGTTCCAGGAAAGTAATACCGGGGTCATGTGTGTTATAATCCGTCCAGATATCAGACGAAAGTTTTTCAATCCACCGCAAACCTTCTTCACGAAGCAACGAATAGTTCATTGCCTCTTCTTTAGGCTGTTGTTTACTAATGGTGTTGCTCTTTATCATACACAAACCGTGGTTTCAATATAACTGTTAATGTTATGTTTGCTGTGCGATACCAGGATTGCAGCAGGGTTATCTATTACAATTTCATCAGTATCATTACCTGTATTACCTTCAATTATATGATGCATGGAAAAATCAGTAATAAAATCTACATAGTCCAGTTCTTCAATAAAATTCAGCAGTACACTTTTACGCACATGGCCACCAAAAATAATATCACTACCGGTTGTAAAAGCCCAGGGCGTGAGGTATTTCATGATGTCATTGTTGAGTACATCAGCATAAAAACCAAAATCACCTGCTGATTTAAACTTCACTTTTAAATTGAGCCACACCTGTTCATACTCAGGATTCTTTACCTGTGGTGTTACAAAAAAGCAACAGAGATCTTTTAAAAATGCTTCTACAGTTGTAATTGTATCAAGGCTGAGTTTTGGTTCCAGCGGGTTAAACTGGTTTTTATTATGTACATCGGGCACTGCAATTAATGTAACATGTCCGGGCTTTACAAATGAACAATCGCAGGTTACTTCTAAACAGGAATGATTGAGGCATTTTACTTTATAGACTTCAGGAAACTGCTGTAATACCAAATGCTCATAATCCCAATTGGTAACAGCACGCTGTTTATGCCGCAGGCGCTCACTGATGCGGATGTAATAATCATTCTGTGTTTCAAGCGACCTGCCGCCAAATGAACTGTAAGGCTGATTCAATTTTTTTACTTCCACTACTTTTTGCACCAGTTTGCTGATGGTGCCTGCGGGTGACACATGTGCTGTTGTTTCATTTAAATTCGCAATAAATGTTGCGGTTACTGCCTGTGGTATGATTTGTGAAAACAAACAAACAGCATCAGTATCTTTTTCTACTGTTGCACAAAGCCAGATTTTTCCTGTATCCAGCATGGTATTATCTGTTGTTGCTTCCTGCGGAATAACCAAACGTATAATACCGCTGCGCAGAAAATGATTGGTTTCATCTTTCAGTATTTCTGTTTGTTTGAGTTTTCGCCATTCATTATTGCTCATGGCATACCACTGTACAATTACAGCTTCCTTTTCAGGGTTGGCGGTTCCTTCGGCCAATTGAAATAAAACAGAAACCGATTGCCCCGGTTGTACATTACTGAACGACAACAACAAAACTCCTTCTGCATCGTGTGCAGGAAATAAATAAATCGATTTATCAAAAGAAACCGTGGGTCCAAACAAACCTGCTGTTTGTTCTTTCAGATACCCATGTTGTTCACACTGACCGAACACGCCCAAATGAAAAAACTGAACTTCCTTACGGTTGAATGAACCAAAATCTTTTGCTGCCGGATTAACATCAGCAGAAGAAGCGCTATAATTAAACCTGATATTTTTAATGGAAGGCGTATAAGGCTCCAATGGCAAATCTTCTGCTTTTTTTGTTGTGTACCCGCTCATAGCCGCTGCCAGTAATGCCGGGTAATAACTGTGTAAAAAATCTCTTCGCAATTCAAAACGTATAAATCCTTTTTCAGGAGATACGGGTACAATGGCTTTTGTACCTATTAAACTTACAATTGCAGAATTGTAAATAAGCGAACCCGTGATAAATGCATTGGGGTTTGACAGCAGCGACTGAACATTTTGATATGCAAAAATAAACGGAGTGTTCAACCAATTGTAACTGCTGCCTGCAAATGATGGTGCAGGGCTGGAAGTGTCGGGCCATGTAACATCTGATGTTGCATTGTTTGAATCAAAGAGATTGGTATAACCATCGCTTGCTTTTGCATCTTTTATAAAATAATCTGCCTTGAAATAGGTATTATTATTTACTGTGGGCCCGGGATCTGTATATTTTTCATAATGCTTTTTAAAATCAGCAGGCGGTGCCAGCCAGGCTACATTAAATGAAAAGCTATCTAATTTTTTATGCAGCACTTCCTCATAACCCACGTAAAAAGATGAACCCGCTTTAGGCTGCGGACCAAATGGCTGAAACGGTTTTTTGGCATCCAGCACGCCCAAGTCGTTCTCGAGTTTTAAACCTGAAACACCGTTTACCTTAACTGTAATTCTTACTTTATTTACAACAGCTCCACGTAATGCACCAAACAGATTAGAAGGGATGGTGGTATCTGCTTTTAACTGCATTACCGGCCATAGGGTATTGAAAGACTGTAAATGAATGAGCGGGTTGTACACTGCTACTTCTTCATCAGCTCCGGTTAATGTATGTTTGATGGTGATTGTTTGATTACCACCTGCAAAATCACTTTCAATATTTACAGATGCTTCAAACGGACCAAGCCAATTTTTCTTCCCCGTATAAAACACCTGCAATTTTTCACCGGCAATTCCATTCATACTTTGCAGTGATTGCTGCAGCCCGCCGAGTTTTATTGTAACCAACACTTCTCTTGTGCCTTCTTTTAAAATCAAGAGTGGCGATGCCAGTGCAAAACCAATTTGTGTGGCCTGTAAATGCCCGGCACCAAAAGCAGGCCACCAGGGTTTGAGTGCATCTGGTTTAGCACCCAGGCCATCAGAAGAATTGGCAACAGTTGCAAAACGAATCACATCATTTTGTGCTGGTGTACAATACAGGCTTCGTATATCTTTAATGGTTGCAGTATTAATAAGCGTATCGTCATTGGCTGCATATTGCAGGGGCGATTTGCTTACCGGGTCTTTACCCGCATCGAACAATGTATTTTTTGCAGAGAAAAATTCCAATGCGCCTTTAGCCAGTTCATAAACCACATGGACAGTATCAGGTTGAGCCGGAAGTTTTTCAAGAGCCAGTACCTGCTCATAATAAAAATCAAGATGTTTTTGTGTGAGCTTGTTTAATTGCTGCTGTGCGTAAGAAAATAATTTTACAAACGTAAGATATAAAGCAAATTGCGGATGAAAATTTTTCTGTGTAAGCATAGCACTGCGCAGCTCAACTGTATCAAAACCCTGCTTGAAAAACAACTTCCAGTTGCCTTCTTCCTTATTATTGAGGTTGATGAATTTGAGTTCTTTTGCAAAATCAACAGCAAAATCAACGAGGTCTTCTAAACTGCGTTCATCCAGTTTTACATACTCTGTACTCAGCAGCACGGTTGCCCTGCGCTGAAGCTGGCTAGTGCCATCACGCAACAAAAGAGATTGATATGATTTGCTCTGTACCATTGTTAATTTGCGGTTTGCAGTTCAGTAGCTTCGTTTATATAAAATGGATATACATAATTGTAACGGCTGTTAGTAGCTTTTACACGGTAATGCACATCAATTATGATTTTTCCTTCCAGTATATTGCTGTCGTCCAACTCCAGCATATCAATTTGTATGCGTGACTCATACATTACTAATTGCATTTTTATTTTATCCTTCATAAATGTTTTCAATGTGGTGGTAACAGGTTCAAACACAAACTCGTTCATATCACATCCATATTTTGGCTGCATCACCCGTTCGCCCATAATCGTTGAAAGCAGTATGTGCAGGCTCTGATTGATATCTTCCACATCTTTTACCATTTGCACCTGCCCGCTTAATGGTTCAAATACCGGGGGAAACGACCAGCCCTTACCTAAAAAGTTTTTTTGTTCTTCCATCGTTAATTTTTTCAAAAATGAATGTTGAAATATTTTTCTGACTCCTTTATAAGTTTATCAGCATACGAATACATTCCCACAAAGACACAAAACTCACTAAGAAAAAAACGTGCAAAGCATTTGTGTTTAATAAAGAACTTAATATCAAAAAATCATTAACCACCAATGAGCACTGTTGTACAACCAACTATGATTGTTCCTCCGTGTGCGGTAGTATCTCCCATTCTTGCTGCAGGCATACCGCCAATTAAAACGGTAACACAACCCGGAGGCATTACAGGGCCGCCCACATGCGGTACTACTCCGTTAACCATCGGGCACACATGCATATCGCCCACTCTTGCTGCCATTGACATAATTCTTAATTTATCATTACTGTTGCACCTTTTACACTTGTTGAACCGCCCGATGAAAGTTCCATTGCTGCACCTGCATTTATTTTTCCATTTACATCAGCTTTCATTTCTGCATTTAAACTCTGTAATTTTAAATCAGTACCGGCTTTAATGGTTACAGCTTTGCCGGCTTCAATAGTAATGCCGTCTGCATTCATTACTATTTTGTTTTGGTTTTCATCTGCTATTTCAATTTTTGCTGCATTTTCATCTATAATAATTTTTTTACCGCCGGGTGTTTCTGTGGTGAATGATTTTTTTTCATCATTCCAAACCCATTTCATTTCACTTCTTGTGTACAATCCTTTTTCATGATTGTCATTGCTTTGATGCAATGGAGCTGTGTTGGCAGAACTGTGCAAACAGCCGAGCACTACTGCATAATTGGGGTCTTCATGAAAAAATCCCAGCACTACTTCATCGCCCACTTCAGGCCGGAAAAAGAAACCACGGTTATTACCTGCATCGGGCATCATCATTCTTGCCCACATACCTTCTTCCTGCATGCTCACTGCCGGGATTTTTACTTTTACACGAAATTCATTCTGCGGGTCTTCCAAATCTGTTACAATACCCACATGCAAACCTTTTACAGCAGGTACAAAACCAGGCACAGATAAATTGTTGGTTTGAATTTTTGATGCAAAAGATTCGGCATCCAAACCAAACTGTGCAACGGTACTCCATTCACCACCATACAACTCATGTCTAATACCACTGATGTACACATCACCATTAAAACGGTCGCCAATTCCGTTGAGCGAAATCATTTGTCCCGGCTTTACTGCTGCATAGCCACGAAACTTTGCACTGCCTCTTATTTTTGATAGTTTGGTTCTCATCAACTGTGCATCGGCCCACTGCTGTAACTGTTGTTGCGGTATTGCACCTCCATGCTGAATGATTTTCTTTTCATTTTTTGTTACAGCCGATAAGTCATTTGCTGTAATATTTCCTGCTTCATTTATTTGGGGCGCATTGGCTGCCACATCTATCAACTGCTGATCTGCATGACTCCATGTTTGTGCATGCAAGTCACTAAACTGTGTGCGTGCATCCTGTTCTGCATCCAGTTCAAGAAGTGAAGCGCCAAATAATAATTCAAGTGAAGCATCAGCAGTAAGGTTTGGTTTTTGCGCCAGCAGTTTTCCATCTTCACAATAACAAATCAACCCGTTTGCTTCGGCACGCATCAGAATAAAATCCCAATCGGAGGCGTGGTATTGCACCATTTCTTTTAATGCCGCTCCGGTATCACTCACTTCTGCTGTTAATCCTGCCTCTTCAACTATTTCTTCAATCATCTGCTTATCACTCTTTTCAGAAAAGTATTTTTGTTTTGCATTTGTGGTGAGTTGTACGCATGCATCTTTGGCAATTATTTCAAGCGTAGGTGATGTATCCTGTCGGAGTTTGATACTTTGTTTGATAATGATTCCTTTAAAGAGCAATTCTTCTTCACTGCTGAAACCGGCCCATAGTTCCATTTCTTTTCCGGGAATAAAAAATTCACCATTGGCCACCGGAAAATCTGATTTGGCTGCTTCCCCATCATAAATAATAAGGCGGCAGGAAGGAATACGGTTTGCCTGGTGCTGTATAACAGCCGATGCAATATTGATACTTTTCGGCACAGCATCGCCACCAATTTTTACCGTAAAGGTTACAACGCCATTGTTGCTGGTTGAAGGTATGGTTCTTGCTACCGGCATTGTTTATGCTTTTGTTTTTTCAACTGGTGGAAAAAATAATTCCTGCCCCACTTGTATATCACGATAGTTGTTTAACTGATTGGCTGCTGCTACCTGCAGATACAACTGTTCATTACCATACACACGGTAACACATGAAGGGAAGTGTATCACCATGCTTTACCATTCGTATATGTGTAAGGTCGGGCGATTCAGGACTTGTTGCTGCAGTACGCTGGGCATCTTCCTGTACTTCAGTAAATGAACACTTGGCTGATGCACGGATGGGTGTGCCATCTGGTTTAAACAACTTGTAGGTAATGTTTAAATTGGTGAGCCTGCACCTGAATAAAAAAGTACCCCAGAAGATTTTTACATATGGCGGCTCATGTGTTTCGCTTACAAAATCATACACTACTTTTTTTAACCCTATGACAGCTTCTTCAATAGAGTTAACAGAGGTTACACTTGTAACTTCACTGTTGGCGGCAGGCATCCCTTCCCCGGATAACACACCCGTAGCATCCAGCAGAAATTCAAAATCCATATTCTGAGGCGGACTGTTTTCATATCTAGGCTGTGCACCACTGGTACCGGTTGCCTGCTGCTGGCTTAACTGAATGGCATGGTTTACTGTATATGATTCAGGATTTACCTGTGCTGTAAATGCACCACCAGGTTCAATAGCCTGTTCAAAAGCAGCATCTTTGTATGCTTTGAGTGTAATCTTTTGAATTTTTCCGGGAATCATATTAACGTTCTTCTTTTTCTTTTAAAATGCGCAACACTTCTTCCACACAAATTTTTACAAGTGCTTCTTTTTTTGTTTCACTGTCTTTTCGCTCACCTTCGGTTTTACTTTTTTGCTCTTTCTTTTCAGTATTACCGGGTTCGTTTACATACGCAGTAATTTGTATTTCATTAATTACAACCGGCATAATTTTAACGGTTAGAAGGGGTGAAATAAGCACAGCTCAGCACCAGTGTTTCCACCACCACTTCACTGTTATTGGCGTTGAATGATGAAAGCTCCCACTTGGTGGGTATGGCATTAAATACCCGCCAGGTGTAAACCGGTGCATGCAGTTCATTTAACAAACTGATAGTTAGATTCAAGGGACGGAATTCAAAGTTTTCCATGGCGTTGATAACCCAGTTGTACAGTTCAGAATACTCAAACAAACCACGCTTGAGTGTAATATCACTGTAAGAAGCACGCACAGGAATCTTATGCGAAAAACGGTTTTCACCACCTTCGTTCATTGATTCTGTATTCATGGTAACTGATAAACCGGATACTTCCTGGAAACGCACATCAACCGGCGATTGCGGAAACAGTTCAAAAGCTACCACAAAATGAAAACCTGTAAGCGGATATTCAAATGGCATAGCTTATGGTAGTTCAATTGTGAGACCTTCGTGTGCAAGCTCCATCGTTTCAATAGCCACTTCGTTACCATCTGCTTTTAAATCAGACGACTGCACTTTTACCGGGAATGCATTTTTAATTTTCCAAACCATAACAGGGTCATGGTTTTCGTTGAGTAATGAAATAACCAGGTCACGCCTTTCAATTTTATTCATCTGCACGGTATTGAGCCATTGGTAATATTCATTATCTGTTGCAAAAGTTCCCCGCTTGAGTGTGATGTTGGAAAACTTTTGTAAACCCGGCATTTTTATTTTTGAATATTCAGGGCTGGAACCATCACGGTACTCAATAACATCCAAACTTCTGTCAAGCCCTGTAACTTCGGTAAAGCCAATCCTGGTGCCGCCCCAATCTACCCTGAAATGAAATTTTGATAAGGGATAATTTGCCATACAATTTTTTTTTTACTGTTATTTAATCAATTCATTGCCATTGAAAAAAAATGTTTTATGATTCCTGCATTTTGTGGGAGAAACGCAGAATGATAAACTCAGCAGGGCGAACAGCCGCCATACCAATTTCCACATTCATCTTTCCTTCCAGTATGTCCTGCGCCGTCATGGTAACACCTAAACCACAGGCAACATAAAATGCATGTTCCGGTTTAGCTCCGGCCAATGCACCCTGCCGCCACAACACAGTGAGGAAGTTGGAAATCATAGCACGTACTTTTGTCCATGTATTGGCATCGTTGGGCTCGAATACAAACTGTTCAGTTGCTTTCTTTACACTTTCTTCCACCATATTAAACAAACGGCGCACAGAAACATAACGCCACTCATTATCATTACCGGCCAATGTTCTTGCACCATATATTAATGTGCCTTTGCCGGTAAATGATCGGATGGCATTGATTGACTTACCTGCATTTACATCAATGTTGAGATTATCAAGCTGCCCTGCATTGAATGTAGTATCAGTACCAATAATACCGCTAATGCTTACATTGGCCGGAGCTTTCCATACACCACGTGTACGGTCAACAAATGCATACACACCTGTAACAGCACCCGCTGGCGGAATTACTGTTTTTGTGTTTTGAATACCATCCAGTATGCCTTTATAAACCGGAAATACAACCGCAAGACCTTTGTCTTTTTCCTGCTCTGTAAGCGCTGCTGTTTTTACAACACCTGTTGCAAATACACTGTTAATGGTGTTGAACTCTGTACGCAGCAATGGAATGATACTGCCTATCATAGCTGAATCATCTGCTCCTGTAACTACGTTGAGTGAGGCCGGTGGTGCAGAGAAGATAGTTGTCCAGTTGGCATGTGAAGGAGAAGAAATGGAATGCTGAACGGTGTAAGCGCCCGTTAACTCTGCATCCAGTTCTACTTCATAACTGATGATTTTTGAAAAAGCAGGCAGCAGGGAAGTAATGGTTCCTTCAAATGAAGCACGCAAACCGTTATTGGTACTTACTGCATCTGCAGTTGCTCCTGCAAGTTTATCCAGCTCTCTTGCAATATCAAATAAAAAATCAAACACATTCTGCAAATTGGCCGGAGTACGTGTTGTTTGCAGCGTTGTTTCCAGTGCATTGTAACGTTCAGCAATACTGCCCGATGAATCTTTTAAAGTATTTACAGATGCATTTACTTTTTCAGTATCAACAATGGCAGCATCAAGGTTTGTAATTTGTGTTGTAACTGCTGCCGGTGCGCCTGCCGCCAATGCTGAAAGTGTAACATTTACTCCATCTTTCTGGAAACGGTTGGGGCTGGCCGTAGTGTTCATAAAATCGCTGTACTTAATCTGCCTTGGAAAAATAACCTGAAGCCAGGGTGTGTAAGCAGCACCGTATTTTAAATTATTGATACCGATACCTGTTCTGAAATTATCGCCATTGTATTCACCTTTCTTTACATCCATCACCACAAAACGGTCTTTCAGATTTTCGCATTGCAGCAATGCTTCCTGGTAAACAGAATAATAATCTGTACCATTCGTGAGAACAGAGTTGTCGGGGAAAATGAGCAGTGTGGGTTCATCTACTTTCTCAATTACTTTTAATCCCTTGCCATCGTCAAGGAAATCAGTAACAGCTTTGCCATCAGTGTATAAACCCACAGAAACAATGTAACAATCGCCACCGCCATTTCTGAAAAACATGCGGATTGTATCATACATAAACAGTGTTTGACCCATGGTGGCCGATTTAAAATTATTGAGCGCATCAATGGAAACATTACTGATGCTCAGGGGTGGTGCGCCGCCAAAAAAGGTTTCATAATCCAGCATGCTGCTGATTTTGGTTGCCTTATTTTTTAAATCGCCGGGTGCAAATTCATCTGCCTTGGCGGTATAACCAATAAAAGCAGGAATCGCTGTTTCAACCTGCGCAACAGAAGGAGGAAATTTGGGCACCTCTTCTATATACACACCTGGGGTTTTAACTGTTAATGCCATAATTGATACTTTTTAAATTATGATTAATGATTGAGGTAAATGGATGAACACGGATACACTTCTCCATCCTGTTCTGTTTCGCTGAGCAAAACAGGTGAAGCATTGGGCAATGAGTTGATGACTCCATGAATAGCTGATGTAAATGAAATTGTTTTCAAAGGCTGTTCGTTTAAGGGATAGGGTGCTGTACTCAAAAACTCTGCAGGTGTTAAAGCATTTGAAAAGCTGAGTGTATTACTGCTGTCATTCACTGCTGTTACATCGCTTGATTTAGCAATGTATTTCCACAGCACAGATTTATTGCAAAATCTTACAGTAAAACGTTTATCAGCCGCAACTCCTGCATTTAACAAAGAAAATGAAGCTGCAGTACCTACATGGTTGTAAAGTTCAATAACTGTAACAGGGGTTTGAAGCAAAGAAGCATCCTTCACCACAATAAATTTTGATTCACCATTTACCTCAATGCGGTAACGGCCTGCCGTTAATCCTTTTAGTGAAACATTAATGGCTGTTGATGCAGATGGAATCTTTTGTACTTCCGGCGCCCTGGCTTCAACATTGTAAGTACCAGTATTTACATTCAACCCAAAAAAGTTTGCAGTAAACACAGTTGCAGCAGTACTTACTCTAAACGGAAGTACAGCAGTTGCAAGTGTTGCTGAATCATTTGCTGTGACATACTGTTTTTTACCACGCTTACGCCAGAAACCCGTATTTGAAAGAAGCGTGCCGCTCATGGTTGTTTTTAAACATTCATATACGTCGTCTGTTAGCTGATCTGTTACTAATTTACCGGTTTGATAAATGGTTGCTGCCACATGTGTTGATATCGGCATTGATAAATGCAGCCTGTTAACTGTTCCGCCTCCTGAAGCCGGTTCTGTAAACTCATTAGCAGAAAAATTACAAAGCCAGTTGGTAGTTGCAGAAGAAGGCAGGTAAGAAGGATTGGTGATGTTGTGAAAAAGACTATTACCAGATAATATATAAAACACAAGTTTCAAATCTGCAGGCCATTGCTTTAAGGTTTTGCCTGTGCCATCTGTTTTTGCAGCGAGGAATAACCAGTTGCCTGATTGTTTCCATTTTATGTCATAATTACGAACCAGCTCCTGTGTGTAAAGCGAAGGAACAATTGTAAGATGTTTTGCAATTGCTTCAATGTAATACTCATGAAGCAACTCCAGACGCATCACTATTTTATAACTACTGTTCATAGAAACTACACCGTTTTATCGAGTAATTTATTTTCAATTTCAAGGATGATACCGCCGCCTGCCTGCACAAACCTGTCGTCAATAACCACTTGTTTTATTTTATAGAGAACGGATGGCAAATATTTTCCTCCAAGGCTTGCCCACAAATGATTTACCTGTTCAAAATTGAGGCTCACCAGTTCCACACTCAGTTTTTCAACTGCCGGCAACAGGGTACTCATTACCGGGCTGTTCTGTGCTGTAAATACATTGCGGTGCTGAAAAAACTGCATTATATAAGACAGGTACAATAAAGCATCTTCATCATAATCCCTGTTTACTGCAAACAGTACATAAAGATTCACATACACAGGTGGATTTTTATACTCAATGCCTGTTCCGTTGGCAGCAGGAAAACTATTGGTGGGCAGTTTACTTACCCTGTCTTCTTCCACATTTACCAATGACATGATAACTTTGGAAGTAACCGCAGACAAGTCATCTGCTTTTGATATGTTGGCAGGCAGCACCAGGCTTGCTGGTGTAGCCACACCATTACGTAATAAGATAAATTTATTCAGTTCATCAGCAATGAACCGAAATACAAATTGCATCATCTTGATTACAGTTTAGAATGACCAAACTTGCTTACAGTAGTGGAAGGAGGTAAATAAGCTTTATTAAAGCGGATTAATAGCGGTTTTCCTTAAGAAGGATGTTCAACGTTTCTGTGAAAACAAATATGAAGAGTTTTTATTTTATTGTCAATACCCTTAAGCGGTAACTTTTTTTTATTTTTATTCCATCCAATCTTTTTTCATCAAATAAAAATAAACTTGCTTTCTTTGAAATGCTTTCTGCAAAAGGGTTTGAAGCGTAAAACAAGTTGCAGAAGAACTCCTCAAAAAAAAAATATAATTGAAAAAAAAAAGATTTCTACATCGTAGATCTTCACAATAATTTAAACCAGATTGCGTAAAATTACCAGTTCATAAATTTCTTTTACTATGAATCAAAAAGATATCAACGGATATCCGTTTGCCAGTTATTCTAAGGAATCATACAACTCATCTGAAATGCTTTTGAGGAGCAAAACTTTTTATGAGTGGATGGATACCCGCCGCACCTGCCGTGATTTTAGTGACAAGCCGGTACCAAAAGAGGTGATTGAAAACATACTACTTGCAGCATCTACTGCTCCCAGTGGCGCACATAAGCAGCCGTGGAGCTTTTGTGTAGTGAGTGATGCAGAAATAAAAAAACAAATCCGGATTGCTGCTGAAACAGAAGAAAAAGAAAGTTACGAAAACCGTATGAGCGATGAATGGCTGAACGATTTAGCGCCTATCGGCACTGATTGGCAAAAACCATTTTTGGAAACCGCTCCTTATCTTATTATTGTTTTTAGCAGAAGTTATGAAGTAGAGTCAAATGGCCACAAACATCAAAACTATTATGTAAAAGAAAGTGTGGGGATAGCCTGTGGCTTTTTACTGGCAGCGATTCATGATGCAGGATTGATAGCACTTACGCATACACCCTCTCCCATGAATTTTTTGAGTAAGATTTTAAGACGTCCGGAAAATGAAAGACCATTTTTATTAATACCCGTGGGTTATGCAGCAGAAGAATGCTGGGTGCCTGATTTGAAAAGAAAATCGTTGCAGGAAATTTCAGCCTGGTATTAATTTATAAACTCCGCAGCTCTTCATACAGTCTTCCTTTGGCATCAAATAGTAAGATTTTTTTGTTGATGGCTGATTTCTGTACTACAATTTTATATTCATTGGCTTCGGCACGTGGCTTGGTGATTTGCACGGTTTCTTTTACCATCCATGTTTTGTAATTAGATGCGCCAAAGCTCAGTTGCACCGATTTGGGGAGTTCTTCAAAAGCAACAGCTGTTTCAGTAGCATTCCAGTTACAGTCTTTGGTATAACTGGCTTTATACTTTTTATCGTTAAGCTTAAAAGTAACAGTGTGGTAATCCAGTCCGCCTTTCCAGTCTACTTCTTTGGCATCAGGATATTGCTTATCAAACGCCTGTTTTACCAGGTCAGGAACTTTTATCAATTGTGCATGGGATGAAAAAAAGACAAATGAAATGAGTAACAGCATGAGATATTTCACGGTAACAAATTTTAGAGTAAAGTTCAGGAAGCTTTACCATCTACCACAATAACAATTTCACCTTTAACAGCTTTTTGCAGAAAATAATCGTGTACTTCTTTGAGAGTGCCCCGTTTGTTTTCTTCAAACTTTTTGGTAAGTTCCCGTGCAACTGAACACAAGCGGCCTTCACCAAAGTATTGTGTAAACTCATATAAGGTTTTTACAAGGCGAAAAGGTGATTCATAAAAAATCATGGTGCGTTCTTCCCGGGCCAATTGCTTAAGCAATGTTTGCCTGCCTTTTTTTAAAGGTAGAAACCCTTCAAAACAAAAACGGTTGCTGGGTAGTCCGCTGTTGACCAATGCGGGCACAAAAGCAGTAGCGCCGGGTAATGTTTCAACGGCTATTTCATTCTTAATACATTCACGAATGAGCAGAAAGCCGGGATCGCTGATGCCCGGTGTGCCTGCATCAGTAAGCAGGGCCATTTTTTTTCCTGCTTTTAACTGATCCACCAGGTGCTGCAGAATTTTATGTTCGTTATGCTGATGATTTGGGGTGATGGGTTTTTCAATCTGGTAATGATTGAGCAAAACCGAAGTGGTGCGTGTATCTTCAGCCAGAATCAAATCTACATCCTTCAGTGCTTCGAGTGCACGAAGTGTAATGTCTTTTAAATTACCAATGGGTGTGGGAATGATGTAGAGCATGACTAGGAAGTACGAAGTAAGAGGTACGAAGTACGAGGGATAAACAACTCTTACCTCCTACTTCTTACTTCAGTATTTAATTCACTGAAATTTCAAACTGCTCCATTACGGGATTGGCCAACAGTTTTTTTGCTGCTTCTTCTGCAATGGCTTTAGCGGCATCTGATGAATCAGCATCTATCTGCATAGTAATATTTTTTCCGATGCGTACATCAGCTATACTGTTTAAACCGAGACTGCTTAAACCGCCCATAACTGCTTTACCCTGTGGATCCAGTAAATCTTTCAACGGCATTACTTTAACCTGTACTGTATATGTCATAAATTTTGAATTAGATTTTTTTGCGAAGCAGCAAAGATAAAACAACGTACACAAGATAAATCAGGGGAATGGCAGCCCAATGAAATATAAGCACAAATGCAAGGGCCAGTATCATTAAAATAAACTTGGGTTGATTGTTTTTAAAGCTGTAGTCTTTGTACTTGAGGCTCATTATGGGTACATCGGCCACCATCATTACACTCAGCACCAGTGTGATGCCATACAATACCCATTTGTTGATGATAATTTCAGCCAGGTTCCATTGATTCAACCAAACAATTAACGGAAGTGAAGCCACCACAAATCCCGTAATGGGTGTGGGCACACCAAAAAAAGTAGTGCTTTGCCTGGCATCAATATTAAACTTCGCCAGGCGCCATACAGCACAACAGGCAATGAGCAGAGCAGGCAACAAATAAAGTATGGATGTATCAAAGGCGGAGGGCTCTTTTAAATAGCTCATGCGCAGCAGTTGATACATGATGAGTGCAGGCGCCACACCAAAGGTTACCGCATCACTAAGGGAATCCAGTTGTTTGCCCATTTCTGATGAAGCTTTCATGAGTCTTGCCACAAAGCCGTCTAAAAAATCAATAATGCCGGCGGTAAAAATGAAGAAAGATGCATACGTAATTTTTTCAGGAAGTGTAATCATCACATTGCCTTCCTGCAAATACGCTATGTTTTCACCCGGTTGTAAAATGAGTATGATGGCGATGCAACCGCATACTAAGTTGAGAATGGTAAATAAATTGGGAATCTGTTTCATATTGGTCGATGGTCGACGGTCGATAGACGACAGACGAGCCTTAATAATTTTAATCGTTTAAAGAATTTATCAGAGCCTGAATCATTTTTACAAGCGTTTCAATTTTTTGATACAGTCTTTGAAATAAATCATCTTCCAGATAATTTCTTCTTTTTGCCAAATATAAACATCCCACCACTTCCAGCGCCGAACGATTGGCAATTGAAAGAAATCTCCTGAACTCAGCATTTGAAAGGCCCGTTGAACCTTCAACAATATTCAAAGAAACTGAATTGGCAGCTCTTCTTAATTGAGGTGATAATGAGTATAACTCATGTTGCAGAAATGATTTGGTTAAAGCATCTGCTTCATCGGCTAACTCTAACGCAAGCTGCCAAACATTTAAATTCTCAAATTTGAAAGCCATAAAGCAGTCGTTAACTTTAACAAATGAGCATCTGCTATCGACCGTCGACTATTTCCTCATCAACGCCTCTATCTCTTCCACTGTAATAGGAATCTTTTTCATCAAATCAATATGGCCATTTTTGGTAATCCATAAATTATTTTCAATGCGCACACCCATTTGTTCTTCTTCAATATAAATACCCGGTTCTACTGTAAACACCATGCCCGCCTTGATGGGTGAAGTTCTTGTGCCCAGGTCATGTACATCTACGCCCAAATGATGACTGATGCCGTGATACAGGTATTTGCGATACGCTCTGTTTTCAGGGTCTTCATTTTTTACATCACTCTTTTTGAGCAACCCTATTTTTAAAAATTGCTGCGTGGCTTCTTCGCCTACTTTATCTGTATAATCAAGAATGGTGATGCCGGGCTTTAATAAACTCTTGGCATAGTCATGCAAATGCAAACAGGCATTGTACACTGTTTTTTGACGGCGTGTAAATTTTCCATTAACGGGAATGGTTCTGGTGAGATCAGCACAATAACCGCCATACTCTGCCCCAAAATCCATAAGAATGAGTTCGCCATCTTTACATTCCTGATTATTGCTTACATAATGAAGGGTTCTGGCACGGTCGCCACTGGCAATGATGCTGCCGTAAGCCGGACCTGTAGCACGTTGTGAAAGAAAGGAATGAAAAATTTCAGCTTCAATTTCATATTCCATCACTCCGGGTTTGATAAACTGCAGTAAGCGGCGAAATGTATGCTCCGTAATATCAATGGCTTTTTGCATTACCTCCACCTCTTCAGCCGTTTTAATGCCACGCAGCTCTTTCATGATTTTTGCAGCCCGCTGATAGCTGTGCAGCGGATAACGGCTTTTCATTTCATCAATAAAACGGTATTCTCTGGATCTGATGAGTGATGCTTTGCGATCATTTTCATTGCTGTCTAAATAAATATGATCGGCCAGATGAATCCATGTTTGTAACAGTGCATCAATGCTATCCAGCCACACCACGGTTTGCATACCGCTCATTTGTTTGGCTTCTGCAGCACGTAAGCGTTTACCATCCCATTTTTCTTTGAGTTCATTGGGGCGAACAAGTACCAGCACTTCCCTGAATTTAGGATCAGGATTATCCGGAAATAAAATTACCATACTATCTTCCTGTATTACACCGCTGAGCCAAAACAAATCACTGTTTTGTTTAAAGGTATGCAGCGCATCACCGTTAGACGGCCATTCATCGTTGCTTACAAAAATTGCAATTGAATGCGGAAGCATTTTTTTTATAAAACGCTCACGATTTTTTATAAATATTGCAGGGTTAAGTGGAAGATATTTCATGAATTAAACTTTATGCTGCAAAATAAGATGTAGCGGCTGGTCACCCAATTTTAAACATTGGATTTAACCGGATGTGAAGAAAAAGAGTTTAAAGAAGAAATTTAAAAATTTTCAACAAATATTTATTAAATATTAAAAAATGTAAATTAATAAGGCTATTATTTTAATTTTATTTCAATATAATAATCTATTTTTTAGATGTTGTATTAAATTCTGCTAAGTGATTGTTTTGCAATTATTTGTTGAAACTTTACTTTTGGCTCTGAGCAAATATTTAAACAATTACCGAAGTGATTCCAATGACCAACAAGAAGTTAACCTCCTGTGTATTTTCAAGTAACATAAATTATTTTAAAGAAGCTACACGCAAGTGTTAGTGGTCGTAATCGATTGTTTGCTAAGAACAAGAACAAACCCTGCCGTTCCCGGTGGGGTTTCTTATTTAGTAAATACTGTGATGGGGATTTGAAGTATGTGATAGGCTCTTACACAATAGCCATTTTGCCGGGCAGGAAACCATTTGCCGCCTTTACGAATTTGCTCCATAAATTTTTGTTGAAACTCAGGTGAGGGCATTCTGCTTGCGGGAAAACTAAAGTTTGATAAACTTCCATCAAGCTCAACAATGAACATGACATTTATTTTAAAAATTTCGCCTTCACCTGCCTGAAAGTTTTTCTTTACAAACGCATCCCATGCCTTATTACCGCCAGGATAAACAGGTAGTTCTTCCACTTTGGCGAAAACAGCAGAAGGCTCCGATTTCATATCTTCAGTTATATCGCAAATGAGGGAATCGTTGCCCCATCTGTAAATCGTATCTTTCGGCTGAGAGCGAACGTTGATGTTGCTGATAAGGATCAAAGAAAGTAAACCAGGAAATTTAAAACAAACCATACAGTTGCGAATCAATTTTGCTTATGATTTCACCAAAATGCTCATCATTTTCAGCAAACTTATTAGCATCTACATCAACAATCAAAAGACTGCCTTCCTTGTAATTATCAATCCATTTATTATAGTACTCATTGAGCTTTTTTAAATAATCAAGTCGAATATTCTCTTCGTAATCTCTGCCACGTTTTTGAATTTGGGCAACCAATGTAGGCACGGATGCTTTGAGGTAAATCATCAAATCCGGCGGACTCACCATTGTTTTTAAGGTGGCAAAAAAAGAAAAGTAATTATCAAAATCACGTTTGCTCATTAATCCCATATCATGCAGATTGGGAGCAAAAATATGAGCGTCTTCAAAAATGGTGCGGTCCTGAATCACCGTTTCCGTACCACGTTGTATTTCCAAAACCTGGTTGAGGCGATTGTTTAAAAAGTAAATCTGAAGATTAAAACTCCAGCGGGGCATATCCTCATAAAAATCATTGAGGTAAGGATTGTGATCCACATCTTCAAACTGAGGAATCCATTTGTAATGTTTACTCAGCATTTCAGTTAATGTTGTTTTACCGGCGCCGATGTTACCGGCAATTGCCACATGTTTTGGTTTTTTACTTTTTGCCATAATTACCTATTGCAGATTTCCGATTTAAGATTGCAGATTTTGCAAGCAAGCCGGAGTGTTTAAATGTATAGTAAAATCTTAAATCGCCCATCTAAAATCAAAAATAATTCAGTCCCATTGCTTCCCGTACCAGTTTCATGGTTTTGGCTGCATTGGCATTTGCTTTTTCTGCACCTTGCGCCATTACTTTTCTGAGATAGGTTTCATCATTTTGTATTGCCGCAGCTTTTTCACGTATGGGCGCTACAAATCTTGCCATATCCTCACCCAATTGTTTTTTCATATCACCATACCTTATCACGCAATTATTATAATCAGCTTCAAATTTTTCAATTGTAGATGCATCGCTTACCAAACGCATTAATTGAAAAATGTTTTCTATATAATCCGGCTTGGAGGAATTCATTTCTGTTGGGCCCTGATCTGTTTTTGCTTTCAGTATTTTCTTTCTAATCACATCATCACTGTCTGCAAGGTAAATGGTAGCATTCTGGTTTTCACTCTTACTCATTTTGCCTGTTCCGTCCAGTGAAGGCACTTTTAACAAGCCGCCGCCAAAATTAAAGGCCACAGGCTCCGGAAATACTTCACCATAACGATGATTAAAACGATTTGCAAAATTGCGGGCCATTTCCAGGTGCTGTTCCTGATCTTTACCTACAGGAACGTATTGTGCACGATGGATAATGATATCTGCTGTTTGTAAAACCGGATAAGTGAGCAATCCTGCATTCACATTATCCGGCTGCTGGCGTACTTTATCTTTAAACGTCGTTGTTTTTTCCAGTTCACCTTTATAGGCCAGCATGTTTAAAAACAAATACAACTCAGCCGTTTCGTGAATATGACTTTGACAATAAAATGCTACTTTTTGAGGGTCCAGACCGCAGGCTATGTTTTCAGCAAACACACGTTTTACATTTTCACGCAGTTCTTTTGTATCAGGATGTGTGGTAAGACTGTGCCAATCGGCCACCATAAAATAGCATTCATTTTCTTCCTGCATTTTTACATAATTACGCATGGCGCCAAAATAGTTGCCAAGATGCAGGTAACCGGTGGGCCGGATGCCACTCATTACAATAGGTCTTACATTACTCATATCCATCAGATTACTAAGTCGGCGAAGATAACAGTTTCCCTGCTTACAAAAGTCCTTTCTCCACGGCATTTATCCTTCTGTAACAAAGGCCAAAGCCAACCGCTGAATCAATTATATTTGCCTTATGGAAGTGACGAATGAACTGATTGATAAACTGAGTACACTGGCACGTCTTAAAATAGAACTACATCAAAAAGACAGCCTGCGCAGTGATATGCAGCAACTTATTGGTTTTATTGAAAAACTGCAGGAGCTTGATACCGCTGGTATTGAACCACTCATGCATATGACTGCTGAAATCAATCAACTGAGAGCTGATGTTGTTCATCACCCCATCAGTCAACAGGAAGCATTGCAAAATGCTGCTGCTAAGGACGATAAATTTTTCCTTGTGCCCAAGGTCATCAATAAACAAACTACACCATGAGTGCTGTAATACAATTAAGAGATTTAAGAAAAAGCTACTATCTGGGTAAACAGGAGTTACCTGTATTAAAAGGAATTAATCTTGATATCATCCGCAATGAGTTTGTAGCATTAATGGGGCCCAGCGGCAGTGGCAAAAGTACGCTTATGAATATACTTGGCTGCCTGGATACACTCACCAGCGGCAAATACATTCTCAATGGAAAAGATGTTAGCGGGTTAGATGATAATGATCTTGCTGAAATCCGTAATCAGGAAATTGGATTTGTGTTTCAGCAGTTTAATCTGCTGCCCCGTTTATCAGCGCTAGAAAATGTAGCGCTGCCACTCATCTATGCAGGTGTGCCCAAGAAAGAACGCAATGAACGTGCTATGGAAATGCTGGGCAAAGTAAACCTGGCTGACAGACATCATCATAAATCAAATGAGTTAAGCGGTGGTCAAATTCAACGTGTGGCCATTGCCCGTGCGTTGGTAAATAATCCATCCATCATTCTGGCCGATGAACCTACCGGTAACCTTGATACCAAAACCTCTTATGAAATCATGAAACTCATTGAAGACATTCACAGCCTGGGCAATACCGTTGTACTGGTAACACATGAAGAGGATATTGCGGGTCATGCTCAACGCATCGTACGGCTGCGGGATGGATTGGTAGAGAGTGATAATAAGAAAGCTGCAGCAGCGGCACATTAAGATTCCAAAAAAAATTTAAGGCGGGGATTTTTCGATTTACAAAAATTATTTTGAACATTTAGCCAGTTTCGCTGTAATTAGTGTTTTAAAGGTAAAACGCATATAGCAAATTGAACAATTTACATGGCAAAGATTTATACCAAAACGGGTGATGAAGGAAAAACAGGTTTAATAGGCGGCACACGTGTACCCAAAGATCACCTTCGCATTGAAACGTACGGCACTGTAGATGAACTCAATTCCTATATTGGTTTGTGCAGCGATCATTTAACCGATATTCAAAGTAAAACGATGCTGAAAGAAATTCAGGATCGTTTATTTACCGTTGGCTCTTCACTCGCATGTGACCCGGAGAAGGAGCCCCGTATGAAAATACCTGATTTAAAAGAAAGTGATATTGAATTGCTGGAGCAGGAAATAGACCGGATGAATGAAAGCCTTGAGCCTATGAAATTTTTTGTACTTCCAGGAGGTCATCCGGCTGTAAGTACATTGCATATAGCCCGTTGTGTGTGCCGCAGAGGTGAGCGCCTGTGTGTACACATGCAGCAGCAGGATTTATTTATTGATACATTAGTATTAAAATACATGAACCGCTTAAGCGATTATTTATTTGTACTCTCCCGTTATACCGGAAAACTATTGGGCGTAGATGAAATTCCCTGGAAGCCGAGGGTGTAGAGATTTGAAAATTACACTTAACCAAATCACATTTGTCATTTAAAGAACAAAATATCTTCTGCAATTTGTTTTCCTGATTGATTGGCAAGAATAATAAACTCCCTATTTCTGAATTTAGAAGTAGTGATATACACTTTGCCATCATGAGGATAGTACCCCACACCCCATTTCTTTGATGGATCAAAATTTATCTCTTTAATATCATTTCTATTAACTAAAAAATTGGCTTTATCAATTTTTAAAATGCTCCCATCTGTAAGATTCAAATCATTATACTGAAGTAAGAGTTTGGGTCGTACATAAGACCAATAATTATTAATATCGCCATATATAGCATACTTTGATGACAGCCACTTAGTTATGATATCGTGGTTTGACTCAATTCCAACCAAACCTCTTACCCTTAATCCAATAAGAAAATCTTTAGTTTGTAAAACAAGAAATGTTCTATTTAAAATCAAAGCATAATATTCCATGGCAACAAAATGATTCCTGTTGTTGAACTCAAATTCTGCTAAAGTCATGGATTAGATTTCTTAATTAGAAGCTTTTTTTCCTATACAATCCTTCCATCTCTCATATGCACAATTCTATCACACTGTGCCGCCAGTTCTTCATTATGCGTTACAATTAAAAAGGTTTGATTGAACTGTTTGCGCAAATCAAAAAAGAGTTGATGGAGTTCTTTGGCGTTGGCACTATCTAAATTTCCCGTGGGTTCATCGGCCAGAATAATATCCGGATTGTTGATGAGTGCCCTGGCCACAGCTACACGCTGCTGCTCACCACCTGATAATGCAGAGGGTTTATTTTCCACCCGGTTTTCAAGACCTAACAGTTTTAATAATTCCATGGCCCTGTCTTCTACCTGCTTTTTATTTCTGTTGCCCAGCCATCCGGGAATGCATACGTTTTCCAGCGCTGTAAACTCCGGCAGCAAATGATGAAACTGAAATACAAAACCTATATGTTTGTTGCGGAAAGCAGCCAGTTTATTTCCTTTTAAATTTGAAAGAAATACATCGTTGAGCCACACTTCACCATTATCAGCTTCATCCAGCGAACCAAGTATGTGCAGCAACGTGCTTTTGCCGGCACCGCTGCTGCCTACCAGACTCACAATTTCACCTTTGCTTATTTCCACATCCACGCCTTTGAGCACTTGTAACTGACCGTAACGCTTGGTAATATTTTTGCATCGCAACATAGATTACAAACCTAAGGGATAAGAGGGAAACTTAAATCAAGTTCCTTTTACTTGCATCAAACCACCCTCAGGGCCTGTAGCCGCTGACGGGGTTTGTGAAAACCCTTACGGTGGTTATAAACCCCGCCAGCGGTTGAACCAAGTTTGGGTTTTCCACAGCACAAAAACCTAATTTGGTTATTTCAACAGGAAAGTTACATTTGCGGAAATTTTAAAGGGTATATTATTATGTTCTGGACACTTGAATTAGCCTCGTACCTTGAAGATGCTCCCTGGCCTGCTACCAAAGATGAGCTGATTGATTACGCTATCCGAAGCGGTGCACCTATTGAAGTAGTGGAGAACCTGCAGGAACTTGACGACGAAGGAGAAATTTATGAAAGTATTGACGACATCTGGCCTGATTATCCGAGCCAGGAAGATTTCTTTTTTAATGAAGATGAATATTAAGAAAGCCGATAGCCGATAGTAATTAGTAGTTAGTCGGCCGCTAAATAGTTGAACCGTTTCTGAAAAGGAACGGTTTTTCTTTTCGGTATGTTTTGCTATTAAAATAATCAAACCTACCTCGTGTAAGATATATCTTAATTTTGCGGCGACAAAAACTATCAACTATCAACTATCAACTATCAACTATCAACTATCAACTATCAACTA
>ERZ1066135.150-NODE-150-length-65897-cov-15.736308_pt1 | contig 65897 bp, 52 predicted proteins | sample MGYA00382782_ERZ1066135 | MGnify/ENA primary metagenome ERZ1066135 (study PRJEB33369, sample SAMEA5778365) | biofilm metagenome | biome: Industrial cooling water; feature: Water cooling tower basin; material: Biofilm | place: United Arab Emirates | collected... | reverse complement strand
GTGCCAAATCTCGATCGATTGGATTGTTCTTTTTATCCACCTCGCGAAGCTGAATAGCATGGCGTGACTTCAGGTGTGCCCAGTCGTTATAAAGGTGTGTCCAATTTTTGTCACCAACGCGATCTTGGTAGCGATCGAGAATCTTTAAGTGTGCCCAAGGGCATGTCCACTGCACATATTGACCACTATTAAAAACGACTCGAATAGTGACGCGATCGCGCCCCAAACTCTTGGCTCGTTTCTCTGCATCCCGACAATGTTGCAACACATCCCGTTGGGGTACACTATGTCCCGCCCAGACAAACCCAACACTAAAGGACATTTTGATCTCTAAATCCTGTTGGAGCTTGTCTCGTAAACCTTTCCATTGGTCAGGTAATTCTAACAACCACTTAAAAGCATCTGAAGCTTCTATGGGAGGCCGTTTTTTGTCGGTATAGAGCACGCCTAAAAAGTCATCTCCACCTGCATAAATTACCCGTCCCAGTTCTGGAGCAACTTTAAACTTGCTGCCCCAATCCCTCATAGCGGTGCTAAATTGCTGAAGCTGCTCATCATCATTGCTGGCAGCAAGACTTTTTAGCTTTTTACCAATTTCATCACCATCGCCCATGAACCAACCTGTCCACCGCCCCTTTTCCATCCCTTTTTCTGGCATTCGGACGATTTCAGTGAATCCTTTTTCAAGCCAATTCATCCCAATCTCTTCAGCGATCGCCTCATAGGTCACTAATCGCTTAATTAATTCTGGAATACTGAGCCTTTCATTAGGAGCAATATATTTACCAAAACCGTCGCCTCTTTTCTGTTTCTCATTCTCAATTTCTTTCAATTGTTCTAAAGTTGGGAATGGAGGTAAGACCTTCTTCTCTGGGTTATCTAATCTCCAAGCAATGCGGTAATAGAAAAGCTCTAACTCTTCCTTGAATTGTTGCTTTTCTTCATGAGTTTCTTCTACCTTTAGATTTCGCTTTTCTCCAAGGCGAGGGCAGGCGATCGCATCTGTTCCACTCAAACTCGAACTCTCACCCACCCAGTTAACCGCAACCCAATCCCGCTTTAGTTTGCGAGTTTCCAAGTCATCCATTGCAGCTTTGATCAGGTTTTGGTTTTGATCAGGATTCTTCGGATCAGGTCGCCCCCAACCCATAAAAATCTCCCAGGTATGACTTCCCCAGCGCTCCCACTCCCCTTTTTCCCGCCCAACCTGGTTTGGCTTCTGCGCCCAGTGATATTGATCCTTGGGAATGCCAATATTGTCCTCAACCCATTCGCGGCAGATCCTCAAGATTTTTTGCCACTCTCCTAAAAGGGCTTTTTCGACGATTTCTCGTGTCAATTCACCCTTGACCAAAATGCGGTTGGGCATTCCCTCTTGCTGTTTAATCAACCCAGGAGAAATAACACAACCTGCCCCAAGATGCTCTTTTGCTTTCTCAACAATCTTTTGACTTAAGTAAGACAAAATCAGCGAAGCACCAAAGAGATCGCGGAGTTTACGGGACTTCTCGATAAACCCCTGGACGGGGGCAAAACTAATTGCCGTGTATATACAGAGCGGTTCATCAGGCACAGGTATCTTTTCCTTTCTGCGTGACAAAGCCTCTCCAAGATAGCCACGATCGCCTGCTACACTCTAGGAAAAAGAAATATTCAAGAAAATAGTTAATGCCTCGAAACCTTGGCGCAAAGGGATATTAAGATTCTCCACTTTTTTCTTCGATATTTTATTTTGCTTGACAAGTTCGATGCCGAAACAACCCACATTGCATTCCTACAGCGATCGCGCCGCGTTTGATCGCCTCATGCTCTTAATTGCCACCTTAGTGCATCAACCGGGGATTGGCAGCCGCAGCGACAAAACCGCCCCCGATCAGGATGCCCTCGTCTCATTGCAACAGCACATCCAAGCCCTGGCGCAAACCTTGGCGATTGATTTGCCCCTGCCTTCCGTCCATACCCTTCGGAAAGATCTGGCCACCCTGCGCGATTACACCCTGCTCGATCGCCAGCGCCACGATTGGGGCTATTACTTGGGCACCGGAGCCTTGAAGCGGGACGAGCTGCAACTGGCGCTCCAAGCGTTGGCTTCCCAAGGGCAATATCAAGGCGATCCCCAGGCCCGGTCTACCTATCACCAGTTGCGTCAACGTCTGAAACCCTTGGATTTAGAAAGTCGCGGCGAGTTGTTTTATCCGGTGCGGGCGCAGTTTGACCAGGCGATTATGCCCACCGACCCGGCTGAAATGCTGGCCAAACGGGCCAATCGCCACACTCTGTTTCATCACCTCCCGGCTCTTGAAACCGCCATCGTGCAAGGGCAGGGGGTTGAACTCTATCAGCGCCCCAACCCCTACACGGGGCAATCGGCCTATCGCCAAGTCTATCCCTTGCAACTGCTCTACTCCGACATTGCCTGGTATCTGATTACCGAGGATGTGGAAGATGGATTTTTTGCCGTTTCGCGGGTCGATCGCTTGAGTGATTACCTCAAACCGCTTCCTTTCCCGACGCGGGGCCTTGCGGCCCAACAGTCCAGTCTGCAAGCGGCTCATCAATTGTTAGCTAATGGATGGGGACTCAATTTGGGCGATCGCGCCGAGCAAGAGGCCGAACGACGGGACACGTTAGAGTTAACCCTCGTCAAGGTGCGCTTCTTTCCGCCCGTCTTGGAATTTATACGGGAAGGAGAAAGTCGCCATCCCCGCCAACGCCTCACCCTTGGCCCGACTGACCCGCACACTGGCCAACCCACCCATCTCGATTACAGCCTCAAACTCCCGCCGCGATCGCTACCCGAATTTAACCGCTGGCTGAACCGTTATATGGGTAGTGTCCAAGTCTTGACCCCACCCACCCTGATCGAGCAGCAACACCACCAAGCCCGCCAACTGTGCGATCGCTACACCACAACCGCCCAAGATTCTCCTGTTGCCACGCATCTCGGCCAACGGCTAGAACCCCCATGCTGTCGTTGACCTGTGTGGATGCCTTGCCCACAGCCTGTTTCAGCCCGGTTGACCTGCCCCTTATTGCAAGCAATTATCAACAATTGACACCCGCAAATGACCTGTGTCAAAATGGGAGTCGCGAAGTCGTGACCCGTCTGGGTTTCAGATCGCTACCCTTCCCACTCGCTGGGAAACCAATTGAATGGAAACGGGAACCTGCCACATCACCAGTGCGAGCAGACTGCTTCCCACTCGCTGGGAAACCAATTGAATGGAAACTAGAGCTACGCATTTTGAAATCCTTGTAAATTACTAGGTCTTCCCACTCGCTGGGAAGCCAATTGAATGGAAACCAGCTTCCGTTTCCACGATTAGGATTTTCATTATCACGTCCTCTTCCCACTCGCTGGGAAACCAATTGAATGGAAACACGTTGCCAGATCCTGAACACGCAGCAGCCCATCATCCGCTTCCCACTCGCTGGGAAACCAATTGAATGGAAACTTTGATTCCATTTTTTAGCGCGATACAAATCCCCCCCACTTCCCACTCGCTGGGAAACCAATTGAATGGAAACTGTAGATGCCCTGTTGCTGATCTTGGTTACCACCTTGGAGGCGACTTCCCACTCGCTGGGAAACCAATTGAATGGAAACACCTTGGAAACGAGGGCTTGCGCCTGCTCGTTTGTAACTTCCCACTCGCTGGGAAACCAATTGAATGGAAACCTGCTGTGATGTTTACCACGGCACTGCGAGCTGCTGCTGCTTCCCACTCGCTGGGAAACCAATTGAATGGAAACACGTAATCAAGATTCAAAACACGTAGCCCATCAGTTTTGCTTCCCACTCGCTGGGAAACCAATTGAATGGAAACATCACCCCATTACCTGAGGTGGTTACGAAGAACGCTCTCTGCTTCCCACTCGCTGGGAAACCAATTGAATGGAAACAGCGTTTACGACTTCTTGCTCAGTGTGGTTAGCCAGTTGCGCTTCCCACTCGCTGGGAAACCAATTGAATGGAAACTGGATCGCTTCCATAAGTGGTCATGATCTTGACGACGTTTGTCTTCCCACTCGCTGGGAAACCAATTGAATGGAAACACGTAATCAAGATTCAAAACACGTAGCCCATCAGTTTTGCTTCCCACTCGCTGGGAAACCAATTGAATGGAAACTCCTCTACCTTTTCGTCGTAATAGGAGTGGAAGTACTGCTGCTTCCCACTCGCTGGGAAACAGATTCAGCCAGTTACTGGACTTGGGGCAACTTTTTCCTCATGCCAATGCGAGGGTTGCCGTATAGTGACGTTGACTTGGCCGATTTCTTTGCTCAAGGATCACTGACAGCCATTGAAAAATGGATCACGCCTCATATTCTACGCTCTGCGTGGGCCAGCTGGGGCTATGAGGAGCTGTCTGATCAAGGGATGCGATCGCTCCGCTTACTCGATGGGCATGACCCGTGAAACGCTGTGTCAAACCTATGAGCGCTGTACTCCAGAAGAGAAACGTAAAGCCATTGAGCAGTCGATTCAGGAGCGGTTGCTCAAGGTTCAGCACGGAGAAGTGGTCTCAGTTGAAAAGTTAATTCATTTGGCGCAAAAGCTGAATTTAACTGATCGGCAAAAATTAGTTGCAGCCCTGCTAGACACTGCCAATCAAGAAGTGAACAGTCGCCTAGAGTGCAAATAACCACTTTGCTTTGAAAGCATCACCTTAGATGGCTGACAATCAATACACCAATGCCTCTGGGCTTAAGTTCAGCAAAGGTTTGATCAAGGTTACCCGCATTCAAGTTCAGTTGCTCACAAAAGGTATTAACGTTGAACGTAGACTTTAGTTTGTCCGTATAATCAATTTGTAAACCAGAAAAAATGAAATCGCGATCGCTCGGCAGAAGTTCCAACCTCAAATTCGTAATAGTCCCCGTACTCTGAAAAGTAGCTCATGGGAAATGAGGTCGATTGAAGTGGGGAAAGCGCTATCAGTGTTGAATTTTTACTAGGTTTAAAACTCTGGAACGTGTAAATCTCGTTTCACGCCTGCATAGTGCTTGTAAATCACCGCTGGGCTGTTGCCAACTAGATAAGCCACGTCCTTAGCATCCAATCCATTTTCCAAGGCAAGGGTAATGAAGGTATGGCGAGCATTGTACTGTGGCAAATACTGCTCGACCTTTTCTGCCCTGACAAGCCCCTCAACCACTGGCTTCCATGTTCGATTTAAGAAGTTGTGTGTATCAATTTCTTGACACCTTGGAGAAGGCAAAACAGGATCCGAAACTATTTGACGCGCTACAGCCAATCCCAACCGCCCAAAACCACTGGCCTAGATTTGGCCTAAATATTTGACGAGATTAGCGGGTATTAGCGGGGTTCGTAAAATGTAACAAACGCCAGTTGTAACACTGCATATGGCGTTTGGCGACTATATTTGACGAGTTAATATGGCTCAGGCGAGATTTGAACTTGCGACCTTGGGCTTATGAGTCCCCTGCTCTAACCACTGAGCTACTGAGCCGAACGTTTCGTTGCTATCTAGAATAACACAAATGCGTACCCTGATCGCAAGGTTAAATTTGGGTTGGCTTCAGGAAAATTTCCGGTTACCAGGCCCTACTCGAAGAGTAAAAAAGATCATCGAGTAGGGCGATCGCACGGTGCTTAGCGTCTTGCGAGATACGTCATGGGGTTAACCGCCCCTTTGCCAGCAGGATGGATCTCGAAGTGAAGGTGAGGCCCGGTGCTGTAACCGGTACTGCCCATTTCGGAGATCTGTTGACCTTGGGCAACTTCCTGCCCAACCTGAACTAAAATCCGGTTGTTGTGGGCATAGAGGGTCAAGCTACCATCTGGATGCTCGATCTCTACGAGATAACCATAACCCCCTGAATTCCAACCCGCATAGGATACGCGACCATCGGCTGCGGCAAAAATAGGGGTACCAACGGGGCCAGCGATGTCAATCCCCTTATGCATCCGGCCCCAACGCCAGCCATAGGGAGAAGTTAATGTCCCTTTTGCGGGCCAGATATAGCCATCAATCTGGTTGGAAGCACCTGGCAAGTATGCACTGGCTCCTAAGGGGGGCATGTCGGGAGAAACGGTTTGCCCTAGCTTGGCTTGAATGGGATCGTAGTTGGCTGACCCCAACGGTGCTACTGCAACAACCTTCGGTTCTGCCTTGGGTAAGGAAGAATTGACTGGTACTGGAGCCCCAAAGTTACTGGCTTCACCAGAACGTAAGCGCTGGCGCACACCAGAGACTCGTGAATATTTACTAGGGTTGAATTCTGGATTGACGGGTTCAACAACAGCGGCGGCAACAGGCTTTGCTGTTTGAGGGGCCGTTGATACTAGCACGGAGCTTTGGGGGGCTCCTACGTTTTGATAACGGGCTCGGAGCTGGTCAATTTCAGACTTGAGAGTCTCGATTTGGTTGTACCGTAGTAACTTGGGTGAGGCATCTACCGCTTGCGCTGGCTGTGGTGGAGCGCTGAAGGTGCTTCCGGCTGCAACTTTTGTTTCGGTGGGTACCGGGGTCGGTGCAAAGGGTTGGCTTACGGTTGGCCGAGGCACGGAGACGTCAACGGGTTTGGGAATGGCGATGCTGGCGATCGCGGTACCGTTGAATGCTTGGGCTTCAGAGACGCTGGATTGACTACCCGGAATAACCAGTACCTGGTCTACAAAGATGTAGTTTGGGTTAGTAATCTTGTTCGCTTCAATTAGCTGACTCAGCGATATCCCGTGGATTTGAGCAATGTTTGCTAAGGTATCGCCAGGGGCAACTCGATATTCTGCTCCAGTCCCGGTGATAGATGGTACTGCTTGGGGTAAGGTGCGCAGGGCAGTCAGGTTTGGTTCGGTTGCCGTGGGCGCATCTTTAGGCAATGCAGAGGACGCTAAGACGCTGGGGACTTGCGGTTGTGCTGTAGCCGCTTGGGGCACTGAAGCCTGCGGAAGTACGGTGGGCAGTTCAACCTTTCCAGCAGGTACTTGGGCTTCTTGAACGGTTGGCTGGGGGATAACTGGTTCTGCAGCGACGGAGCGAGCGATGGTTGGCTGCTTCAGCGTCTTGAGGCTGGAACGGAGGGATTCCCGCTTTTGCTTAAGAACATCAACCGCCTTGTCTTGCTTTAACTTGAGGACTGCATTTTCCTCAGATTCAGGTAAAGCAACAATGGCTTGTGGTTCGGTCGAGCGGCCTGCAACTGGCCCATAGTATCCTGGCGTTGAAGCGGAGCCAGTTGCTACTGTGGATGAAGCTTGGGCAATCCGCGCATCGGCGGGAATGACAATGACTTGGCCAACAGTCAAAACTGAATCAAGGGTCAGTTTGTTTGCTTTGGCGATCGCGGCGGCATCAATGTTGTAAAAACGAGCCACATCCCACAGGGTTTGTCCTTCTTGAACGGTATGTTCAATCTTGGAGAGTTGGGTGTCGGAGGATACCGAAGTTGGGGTTGCGCCAGAGCCAGAAAAAACTTTAGCGGTTTCGTAAGGAACTGAGACATCGGAGGAGAGGGGCTCGCTTGTGGGAGCATCTGCCGCCAGTGCTTGGTCGCCTTGATGGGGCATTGGTACACCGTAGGCACCCATCGAAACTGCCAATCCAATCATGGCTGCCGAGGTTCGCGCTCGACGATTGTTCTCTGGCATAGCCTGACTTACTTGTGCTGTCATATCCTCACGCTCACTCTTACAGGAAGGAATAGGCTTAACCTTCTGTGGAATTGTCCGTTTCAACAAACGACCTCCTAAACTTCCAGCGTTTAACTGTTTTTGAGCCATCGGTCTAAATTAGCTTAGTCAGCGACATAAATCACGGTTGAATGCGATCTAGATCACAGACGGTATATACACTTAGGCAAGAGTACCCTGGTTTTTCAATTTAGACAAGTTTACACTCTCACGAATTATCTGGAACATTTTCAAACGCTTTTCTGACAAGCTTCCTAGAAATTTAGGAGTTGTGTGTTCACCGTTGAGCTCTACGACCAAAACGAAGATGCAAGCCCATAAAAATCTGTTTTGCCGTTGGCAAAGGTGCAGAGTGCTTCACTCATCTCGTCAACGATAGGTAACATACCCACGCTGCTGGGAAAAGTAACACTTCGTTTGGGGCGTGAGGTCTGGGAACTCGTCTGAGCTGTTTTGAAATTAAATCGAAACAAGACCTTCAAAAGGATTTAACACATTTCAGCCAAAATCTCATCTGAGGCGTATGTAAGGTAGCACAAAAAATGCTGAGTGACTAACTCCACACAAAAACCTTAAAAAAAATAGTTGGATGGGCGGTAAAGCGCCTAATCGTGCTGCTTTGAGACTATTGCGCGATCGCTCATTGGGTTGCAATGCATGTGACTGGTCTGAGTGGCAAGTGCCACGCCTAGATCGATAGAAATTTTTTATAAAATTTGATGTTATTTTCTTTCTAAATCATAATCTGCGTGCTACAGCAGCGGTACGAGGCTGCTCAGGTTTGCTCGGCGCAGCCGAGGTGAAATATCAACACTATCGGCAAATAGATATATATAGATAAATGTTTGAAACCAAGGGTGCCGTCATTATTACCAGTGAGGAGAAGGCCCGGAGTGGGCGATCACCGGCGGATTAAGCCCGGGTTGAGACTGGGGGGCAACGGGGGGGCGGCGAGGCTGTGATCAGGCCCAAGTCCAAGCTGAACCGTGGAGGTTGAACCTGCCGCCTGCGAACTTGTTACCGCGACTCGCCCATCAGCCCTAACTGCCGTCTTGCCTCAAATAGACCGATCGCAACACTAACGGATAGATTCAGACTGCGCACACCTGGTTGGGCCATTGGAATATGGACTGTTTGGTCGCAACTGGCAAGCACCTCTGGCGAGAGGCCCACGGTTTCACTGCCAAACAGTAACCAATCTTGGGGATGAAATTGAAATTGAATATAACTACATTCTCCTCTAGTGCTGAATCCAATCCGGCGTCCGGGTTGTTGAGAGAAAAATTTTTGAAAATCTTCCAGGGTGGGGTGATATTGCAGCTTGACAAAAGGCCAATAATCCAGCCCAGCTCGTTTGAGGTAGCGATCGCTGATATCAAACCCCAGGGGACCAACCAGATGTAATTCGGTGTCGGTGGCGGCGCAAGTTCGGGCGATGTTCCCGGTGTTGGGCGGGATTTGAGGATGAACGAGAACGACTTTGGGCATACAAGCAATGGCTGAACTTGTGGACGGGTAACTATTCCCTCAAGGTAGTAAAGACCTGAGGTGAGTTGATTTGATAGGTTTTTTTAATCGAACTGGCCGCGATCGCGGGGATAAAAAATTTTGATCCTCAATGACCATAAAATTTATGGCGACAATCCTCGGTCTGAGGCTGTCAAGCTGCCCTGATGGGCCGCGATCAAGCTTAGGCGCACTTTATATTACGTCCTATGGATCGCTTATATATATAGATGTCGGTAAAAAGATTGAGCCGTTGGTGAACAGCTTCAGGCTTGCGATTTTTCCCTCAGGCAACAAGCGGTGGCGGAACAAAATCCTTACTTCGGCTGGATTAGGTAGCCGCAGCGATGTTCGCCGTTGACAATCCAGTGGGTGCGCTCCACGGTGCAGTCGGCTAAGGCGGCGGCAAACATTTCTAGTTCGTGGCCACAAACGCTGGGGAAGGTCTCAGCAATGTGGGAGATGGCGCAGTTATATTCCGTCAAAATGTAGCGATCGCTGGTTTCATCCCCCACCAAATGGCATTCAGCCATGTAACCTTCATCACGCCGTAACTCTACCAATCGGTTGACCCGCTCTTTTAAGGAGCCAGTTCCCAAGCGGCTGCGATATTCGGCGGCTTTCCGTTCCCACTGTTTGCGCAAAATCGACCCCATTTGCTCTTGGCCCACGGTTTCGGCCAGGGTATCTAACAGGGATACCGCAAAATCATCGTAGCGATCGGGAAACTGCTCTCGGCCTCGCGGACTCAGGGTGTAGATATGGTTGGGCCGTCCCATCCCTATTTGTTCAGTTTCATGAAGGATTAAGCCTTCTGCTTCCAAATCTTTTAAGTGGCGACGCACCGCTTGCGGGCTAATTTGCAGAGTTTCAGCCAGCTCTTGCGCAGTCGCTTTTGCCTGCTTCAACAGGTGTTGCAGGATGTCCTGCTTTGTAGAAGGCTGGTGGGTTGCCGGCATTGTTATCAAGCGCGATAGCACGAACGGAACAATATTAAATTGATTTAAACCTTAAAATTGCACTTTGACAACATTGTTGTTGCTAAAGTAACTTACAATGAGGTTAAGCAACAAGTGCGTTGTTTTAATTATAGAATTCAATTTGTTGTGTTGTCGCCTGCCGCATGAATACAGAGACAAAATCGATGCAAGCTTCTGAAAAAAGCCTTGAGGCTATGAGAAATTTCTCAGAAACCTATGCCAAGCGCACAGGTACCTTTTTTTGTGCCGATCCTGGGGTTACCGCCGTTGTGATTGAAGGGCTGGCGAAGCACAAGGATGAATTAGGGTCGCCGTTGTGTCCCTGTCGTCACTATGAAGACAAGCAGGCTGAGGCCGCAGCTGCGTACTGGAACTGTCCATGTGTGCCGATGCGAGAGCGTAAGGAATGCCACTGCATGTTGTTTTTGACGGCAGATAACGACTTTGCCGGCGAGTCGCAAGAGATCTCCATTGACCAAATTCGCGCCGTTACAAATCAGTATTGATGAATTAAGATTGCAGATTTCTAAGAAAATGCGGGTTTAGTTCGTTGGGAATCTGCGATCGCTCGCTAAGACTTTAAGCATTGCATTGGGGGAACACCGGATGACTGCCACCTTTCAAAATTTGGTTAATCAACCATATAAGTACGGCTTTGTTACAAATATTGAATCAGATACCATTCCACGGGGCCTCAGCGAAGATGTCATTCGCCTAATCTCGGCCAAAAAAGGCGAACCCGACTTCATGCTGGAATTCCGTCTGAAAGCCTACCGTCAATGGTTGAAAATGGCTGAACCCGATTGGGCGCATGTCAACTATCCACCCATCAACTATCAAGACATCATTTACTACTCGGCTCCCAAAGTTTCGGAGAAGAAAAAGAGCCTGGATGAAGTTGATCCCGAGTTGCTCGATACGTTTGAGAAATTGGGTATTCCCCTTTCCGAGCAAAAGCGACTCGCGAATGTTGCGGTTGATGCCATCTTTGATAGCGTGTCTGTTGCCACCACGTTTAAAGAAAAATTGGCCGAAGAAGGTGTAATTTTCTGCTCGATTTCAGAAGCTTTAAAAGAGCATCCTGAATTGGTGAAAAAATACCTCGGTAGCGTTGTTCCTATAGCCGATAACTACTTCGCCGCGTTGAACTCTGCTGTCTTTAGTGACGGCTCCTTTGTTTATATTCCTAAAGGCACGCGCTGTCCCATGGAATTATCGACTTACTTCCGTATTAACAATGGTGATTCAGGCCAATTTGAGCGCACATTAATTGTGGCGGAAGAGGGAAGCTACGTGAGCTATCTCGAAGGGTGTACAGCTCCGATGTATGACACGAACCAGTTGCACGCGGCAGTCGTTGAGTTGGTGGCATTAGACAATGCTGAAATCAAGTATTCAACGGTGCAAAATTGGTATGCTGGTGACCAAAATGGTAAAGGCGGGATTTACAATTTTGTGACTAAGCGGGGCTTGTGTCAGGGGGTGAATTCAAAAATTTCCTGGACCCAAGTTGAAACAGGTTCGGCTATCACCTGGAAATATCCAAGTTGTGTTTTGGTGGGTGATAATTCAGTCGGCGAATTCTATTCCGTGGCTCTGACCAATAACTATCAGCAGGCCGATACTGGCACTAAGATGGTACACATTGGTAAAAATACAAAAAGTACCATTATTTCCAAAGGGATTTCGGCTGGGAAGTCGAAAAACAGCTATCGTGGGTTGGTGAAAATTGGCCCCAAAGCTACTGGTGCTCGGAACTATTCCCAGTGCGACTCGATGCTGATTGGGGATAATGCTCAGGCCAATACTTTTCCTTACATCCAGGTGCAAAACAATCGGAGCAAGGTTGAGCACGAAGCCTCAACTTCGAAGATTGGTGAGGATCAGCTATTTTATTTCCAACAGCGCGGCATCAGCATGGAAGATGCGATCGCGATGATGATTAGTGGTTTTTGTCGCGATGTATTTAATCAACTGCCGATGGAGTTTGCAGTTGAAGCTGATCGCCTTTTGAGTCTGAAACTGGAAGGGAGTGTGGGTTAAACGGCGATCGGCAAATTCTAGCCAGCAGGACAGATCCTTTCGGGCGAATGTATCGGCAAATTTGATTTGGCTGATGGTCTGGTTGGGATTTTGATTGTAGCGGTGAATTGTGGTTTGGAATTGTCAAAGAGCTGTTTCGCAAGCAACACGCTAAACAATGCATTAGAGATTGCCAAACATCAAAATTATTTGAGACGCAGTGCAAGGGGAGACATGGTAATTAACGCGAACAGCGACGTTATTCTTTCGGTTAAAAATCTAACCGCTGACGTGGAAGGGACGCCTATCCTGAAAGGGTTAAACCTGGAGGTAAAAGCGGGGGAAGTTCACGCCATTATGGGGCCAAATGGTTCTGGGAAAAGTACGTTTTCCAAAATTCTGGCAGGACATCCTGACTATGAAGTAACGGGTGGCGAAATCACTTTTCTAGGCCAAAATCTATTGGAATTGGAGCCAGAAGATCGGGCGCGATCGGGAGTGTTTCTAGCGTTTCAATATCCCATTGAGATCCCTGGAGTTAGTAACTTAGATTTTTTGCGAGTTTCTTATAACTCTAAGCGTAAACATCAAGGCTTGGATGAGTTGGATGCGTTTGATTTTGACGAGCTGATTAAATCCAAACTGGATGTGGTCAAGATGAACCCCGCTTTTCTCAGTCGCAGCGTGAATGAAGGGTTTTCGGGTGGAGAAAAGAAGCGTAATGAAATTTTGCAGATGGCGTTACTTGAACCCTGCTTAGGGATTCTTGATGAAACGGACTCTGGACTTGATATTGATGCACTAAAGATTGTTGCTGGTGGAGTCAATCAGCTTTCCAATCCTGACAATGCAATTGTTCTGATTACGCACTATCAGCGATTGCTGGAATACATCGTGCCAGACTTTGTGCATGTGATGGCCGGGGGCCGTATTTTGATGAGCGGCGGTAAGGAGTTGGCCCTGGAGTTAGAAGCCCGTGGCTATGACTGGGTGCTGGACGGTGAAACGGTGGGAGTTGCGTCATGACGATTCAAGTTTCGACGGTGCCTGATATGGGTCAAACCGCAGTAACGACAGCCGTGACTACAACCGATCGCGCAGCTTATTTGACGAACTTGCTGGCTTTGCGATCGCCCCTAACTTCAGATATGCAGTGGTTGCAAGCGATTCGCGATCGCGCGGCGATTCCACTTCAGGGGTTAGCAATTCCGTCTACTCGTAACGAAGAATGGCGGTTTACAGATCTATCCGGCTTGTTGGAAGTGCCACTGCAAGCGCCGTTGCTCCCGACGCGGGCGATCGCTGCCTCTGACTTGGCGGCATTCACTTTGCCAGAAGCGGCCACCAGTCAACTTGTTTTTGTGGACGGAGTTTACGCTCCGGCATTATCAAACACCAGCGGGCTACCGACTGAGGTGTTTGTGGGCGCTTTGACGGATGACAACTTACCCGCAGCGATTCGGAGCCAAGTTGAGCGATCGCTGGCTCAATTGGCGGGTATGGAAGAACCCTTCACCACGCTGAATACGGCGAGTTTGCACACGGGGGCGGTGGTGTATGTGCCGAAAAATCAGGTGCTTGACGTACCAATTCACCTATTGTTTGTGGCGACGGCAACGACTCCGGCGTTGATTCAACCGCGCATCTGGGCGATCGCCGAACAAAACAGCAGCGTCACGCTGATTGAAGACTACGTTGCGTTGTCCAGTGGGGGTTATTTCACAAATTCCGTGATGGAAGGTTGGGTGGCTGATAATGCCCAACTGCATCACACCCGAATTCAACGGGAAAGTACGGCGGCTTATCACATTGGTAAGACGGCGATTACCCAAGGAAATGACTCTCGATACACTTGCACTGCATTTAGTCTGGGTGCGGCGTTGTCTCGCCATAACTTGGATATTGACAAGCAAGGGATGCAGACTGAAACGGTGTTGAATGGACTGACGATGATCACGGGCCAGCAGGTGGCGGATACTCACAGCGCGATCGTCTATGCCCAACCCCACAGCACCAGTCAACAGCTACACAAGTGCATCGTTGACGATCATGCCCATGCCGTATTTAATGGCAAAGTTTTTGTGCCCAAAGCCGCCCAGATGACTGATGCTAGCCAATTGAGCCAAAATCTGTTGCTATCTCCCAAAGGCCGAGTGGATACCAAGCCACAGCTTGAGATTACTGCGGATAATGTGAAGTGTACGCACGGTGCTACGGTGAGTCAGTTGGATAGTGACGGGGTGTTTTATTTGCAAAGCCGAGGTATTGATGAAGTGGCCGCGCGCAAGTTGCTAGTTTATGCTTTTGCGTATGAGGTCATTGGTCAACTTCCAGTTGTGTCTTTGCGCGATCGCCTCGCCAATTTAGTTCGCTTCCAGGCTCAGTCTTAAACACCGAAACTCGGTCGAAACCTCTGGTATCTTTAAGTCATCCTGTTCTTCTACGTTGGTTGCTGCTATGTCAATTGCGATAGAGTCTATTGCTACTACTGCTTCTCTTGCCGACCGAGTCCGGGCAGATTTTCCAATCTTGCATCAAGAGATTCATGGTAAGCCGTTGGTTTACCTGGACAATGCCGCAACCTCGCAGAAGCCAAGGGCTGTTTTGGATGCTTTGCGTTACTACTACGAGCATGACAACGCCAACGTGCATCGGGGTGTCCACACCTTAAGCAGCCGCGCAACCGATGCCTATGAAGGCGCACGGGATAAAGTGGCAGCTTTTGTGAACGCCGCTTCCCGCCAAGAAATTGTTTACACCCGTAATGCCAGTGAAGCGATTAATCTCGTGGCTTACAGTTGGGGGATGAGCGCTTTACAACCGGGGGATGAAATTATTCTCACGGTGATGGAACACCACAGTAACTTGATTCCGTGGCAGTTTGTGGCCCAAAAAACGGGGGCTGTCCTCAAGTTTGTGGCACTGACAGAAACAGAAGACTTTGATTTTGAGCAGTTTCAATCGTTGTTGAACGACAAAACTAAATTAGTGGCTGTTGTTCACAGTTCCAATACGCTGGGTTGCATCACTCCCGTGAACGCTATTTGTGCTGCGGCTCATCACTATGGGGCCAAAGTGCTGGTGGATGCCTGCCAAAGTGCGCCTCATATGCCGCTGGATGTGCAAGCGATGGATTGCGATTGGTTGGTCGCATCGGGCCACAAGATGTGTGCGCCGACGGGCATTGGCTTTTTGTATGGCAAGTTAGAGCTATTGCGTTCCATGCCGCCGTTTTTGGGTGGTGGGGAAATGATTGCGGATGTGTTTTTGGATCATGCAACCTATGCTGATCTGCCCCATAAGTTTGAGGCGGGGACGCCGGCGATCGCCGAAGCGATTGCACTGGGGGCCGCAGTGGACTACCTCACCGCAATTGGTATGGAAACCATCCATGCCTATGAAGCCGAACTGACCCAGTATTTGTTTCAACAACTGGAGCAAGTGCCGACAGTCCGGATTTATGGGCCAAAACCCCAAGCCGATGGGAGTGGCCGTGCGGCGCTGGCTTCGTTTACGGCTGGCGAGGTTCACCCCCATGATTTGTCTACAATTTTGGATCAGGCTGGGGTAGCAATTCGGGCGGGGCACCACTGCACTCAACCGTTGCATCGGCATTTGAACGTTCAATCTACGGCGCGGGCTAGCCTGTATTTTTACAACACGCGAGCAGAGATTGATACCTTTATTGCGTCATTGCGTGAAGCGGTGGAGTTTTTTGGCAGTATTTTTGGCTAGATATTTGGGGTGGGTGGGTTGCCCTGACCTCGCTGGTCTGGTTTGCGATCGCGGTTGAGTTAGGGCGATCGCACCCTGTCGTCTACGCAGGCTAAGCCGCCTGAGAATCGTTGTCAAATGCTGGGGACACTCCGGCCAAAAGCAGAGTATTCTCGTTAACGATAGTCCTCTGGAAAGACGATGATGAGTCAGGCGGCAGCGGCAGCCAACCAAAAGTTTTTAGTTGTAGATGATCATGAGGCAGTTTTAGAAGGCACAGTTCCGGCCCTCAAACAAGAGTACCCAACCGCAGAGGGTTGGGGCTTGGCGACGATGGCTGTTTCAAAAGGGATGAATTAGCTGCTGGAGACTGGGTTGCAAGAGTGGATAAACTTTGTTGAAGATATCTGTCCGGTGGGAGGCTGTTGATTTCCCTGGAAGATTCATTTCTTTAGCCGTATGACTGGTCTGGTCTAGTTTGGAGATTTCCATCCAACAGTGACGACAAAAGTAATAAAGTTGATGCCCTCTGATGTGACGTAGCACCTGATGAGAACAGCAAGGACAACTGCGCATGAAAACCTCGTTTATGTTAGATCCGTTTGAATTAGTGCAAAATTTTATATCGCTTTGGCCAGAAAGCTTAGGATAAGGGCCGCTTTTGAAAGATGAAGTTTGGGTAGGCTTTCTGACATGCCTTGCCACAACCAATGTGGCTACGGCTATAAGTTGCAGATGCTTTGAATTTAAAGCAATGTTACGGGTTGGCAGTTGGGCCTGAGGCGCGATCGCTTCAATTCGCGGCATTCGCCAAACTGGTGTGATCTAACAAATCTTTGAGCTGGGTCATTGTTGGTTGGGCCAGGACTTGGATCAGGCCCAGAATTTGGATGGGAAAGCCATCCATTGCAGTGACGAGGGGCGTTTCTTGGGAATGGAGCCACCGCCACGGGCCGGATGCTTGTTGCATGCGGTAATTAACAGAAATGACTTCTCCCGGTTGGAGGGTTGCAAATTGTTGATAGTGTTCTGATACGGAGTCCAAATCGTCGGGATGAATGAGATTAGCGAGGCCCACTGGCCCCATCGCGGCGATCGCGTCAGCCGTATACCCTAACATGCTAGCGACTGAGCAGCTCGCGCATATTGTGCGTTGGTCTACCAGGTCATAAATGTAGATGCTACCCAGTTGATTTTGGGCTTGGTGGGATTGGAGCCGTCCTAAAGCTTGCACTAATTGTTGGGGAGACGAAGTTGAAAATTGATTCGTCCGAGCGGTCGAACAGGTACTCACCATTTCTCTCCTTCACAGTTTTTAATAAAGAGTATGAGCAAGACTGAATTTTTTGGATAAAAACCTCCTCCACCTGCCTTGACTAAACCTGCAACGGTTAAATTGCTGGGGGCTTGGTCAAGGCAGGCTGGGGGCAAAAATGGAGGAGGTTCATGCAGTAACTCGTTTTAATCCAGGAAGCTTAGGCAAAACGCTTCAACTGATGCTTCTAGTTTCGGGAATGGTTGTAAAGAAAATGTGAGGAAAAATAGGCCGAAAGTAACTACACAAATGGACGCATTGAATTGTGTCAGATCTTTGCTATCCGGTGGATGATATTTGGTGCTACCATAAATTCTTTCCTCTCGTTGGAGCATTGGAATCAAACGGTAGATGTAGCGCCTAGTCCCTCGGTACAGACGGCATTTGTCTGACCAAATTGCCCCAAAGTTATGGTTTTGAATGGATTGATTTTTGGGGCTCAGGCTGTCTTATTGCTCAACCATTAGCTAGCTAGCGTAAACTATTGATATGGTTCGGGGGATCACCAGTCTTTTGATTGCAAATACCTTGCTAGAGTAAAGATCTGGTTTGGCTTATGCGTGCCTTGGTGAATAAGTTGGTGTGGTTAGGTTTGTGCAGTCAACCTAATCGCGATCGCGACAGTCTCTGCGTCATTAGTAGAAAGATTACGACAATTGAATTGATTCAGGTTTGAGGCAAATGGATCACGCTGAATCAATGATCTGCAATTTCTTGCTTAGCAGGATTCGGGGGGCGTTTGCAGGGCACTCAAGTCGTCAATCCTTTTTATTGGTATTGCGGATTGTTGCTATTTGAAAAACTTTAGTTTGCTTCTAACCCAATATTTAGATAAATTTAGCTAGCCTAATGAAGATCCTGATTGTAGAAGACGATCCCACCGTCGTTCAAACTTTACAGATTTTACTAGCAAGTTGTAGTTATGCCGTTGATGTAGCCAATGACGGTGAAGCTGGGCTGCAAATGGTTGAAGTCTATGACTATGACTTGATCATGCTGGATATGTTGTTGCCCAATTTAGGCGGGTTGGATGTTTGCCAGCAACTCCGGAAGCAGGGGTGCAAAACACCGATCTTGCTGTTGACGGGGCAAGATGGGGGGCGACAAAAGGCGATCGCCCTCAACGCCGGGGCCGACGACTATGTGGTCAAACCGTTTGATGCCGAAGAGCTGATTGCGCGGGTGCAAGCCCTGTTGCGTCGAGGGAATACGGCAACACAGCCGATTTTGGCCTGGGGGCCGTTGTCTGTTGATCCTGGCTATCGGCGGGTTGCTTACGGGACGCGGTTGCTATCCGTCACGCCCAAGGAATACGCGATTTTAGAGTTGTTTTTGCGGAATCCCCAAAAGCCGCTCAATGCCAGCATGATTTTGGATCGGGTATGGACGGCGCTGGAATCTCCTGGGGATGAAGCCGTGCGGGTTCACATTAAAGATTTGCGCCAAAAGTTGGCGGCGGCGGGCGCACCGAAGGACTTTATCAAAACAAAACATCGGGTGGGCTATCAGCTCAATCCGTTGTATGCGACGGTGCCAGAGGTGGTGCCGGGGGAAGCGTTGACCGTGCCGCAAATTGCGGAGTTGAACGCGGTGAATGAAGAACTCCGGGCGACGTTGGAAGCGCGACAATCGGTGCAGGCGGAACTTCAGCAGCAACATCAAGCTTTGGAGTTGGCCTATCAAACGGTGACCCAGGAATGTGGCCAGTTGCAAGCCGATCGCGACGAATTGGAACGGCGCGTGGCCGAACGCACTGCCGAGTTACAACAGTTGTATGACGAAGCGCCCTGTGGCTATTTGTCGTTGGATGCGACGGGTGTGGTGCTTCAGATCAATGCGACGGGGCTCAAGATGGTGGGGTATACCGCTGCCGAAATGGTGGGGAAGCCGTGCACGGAGTTTATGACTCCGGAGAGTGCCGCTGTGTTTCAGCCGAGTTTGGCGCAGTGTTTTCAGCGGGGATTTGCCCAAGATCGGGAATTCCAAATTGTTTGCAAGGATGGTTCGATCTTGCCGGTGAGTATCAGTGCCAGGGTGGTGCGCAATTCGGCCAGGGGGGATGTGTTGGTGCGGGCTGTGGTGATTGATATTCGCGATCGCGTCCGCTTGGAAGCGGAACGGCAACAGTTGGAGGCAGAACGCCAAAAAGCTGAGTTTAGCCTGCGGGATAGTGAAGAACGGTATCGGTTGTTGTTTGAAAGCAACCCGAACCCAATGTGGTTTTTTGATCCCCAAACGTTGCGGTTGATCGAAGTGAACACAGCGGCGATCGCCCACTATGGCTACTCCAGAGCCGAATTTTTGCAAATGACCTTAACGGAAATCTGCGCCGTCCCAGACTGCTGTGATTTGCCCCTCATTGCCAGTCAGCTCGAAGCCGGCCAACCCTATGTGGGCATCACCCGGCATTGTAAAAAAGATGGCACGGCGATCGATGTCGAAATCAGTGCCTATGCCTTTGTGGTGGCAGGGCAACCGACGAATTTAGCGTTGATCAAAGACATCAGCGATCGCGTCCAGGCGGAAGCCGCCCGCCAAGCCTCGGAAGCCAAATATTGCACCCTATTCAACTCGATTGATGAAGGGTTTGTGCTGTGCGATGTCGTGTTTAATGAGCGCAACGAACCGGAAGACATGGTTTATGTTGAGGCCAATGCGATGGCAGTCCGCATGACGGGCCAAGAACTGGCAGGCCGACGGGCAAGCGAACTGTGTACCCAGTTTGAACCCGAATGGCTAGAGGTGTTTGGGCAAGTCGCCCAGACTGGGGAAGCCGTGCGCATGGAGTTGCCCGTGACCAACCGCAACACCTGGTATGAGTTTTATGCCTTTCGTCCAGAGGTTGCCCACCCCACGCGCATTGCCATCATTTATAAAGACATTGGCCAGCGCATTCAATTAGAGCAAGATTTGATCAAAAATCGCAATTTGCTAGAACGCATTTTTCATGAATCTAGTGATGCCTTATTTTTGATTGAGGCTGAGACGCTGCTAACGGTGGATTGCAACCAACGGGCGATCGATCTGTTTGAAGTGGCGGGTAAGACTGACCTGTTGCACATTACCCGGCACATTTTGCAGCAGCAGCCCACCCGGCCAGGGGAGGACAGGCTGAAATTGCCAGAAAGCTGGAATCAGGAGATTGAATACGTGACCCAGCAGGGGCGGCGCTTTTGGGGGGATCTCTCGGTGAAGGCGATTACCTTTGGGGCGCAGCAGTTTCATTTGATGCGGATTATTGATATTAGCGATCGCAAACGGTTTGAAGCGGAACGCGAACAGGCGGAACTGCACCTCCGGCAACGGGAAGAATTTTTAAGCAGTATTTACAACGGAGCCGAGCAAGCAATTTTTGTTGTTGCGGTCAACCCCGACCAGTCATTCCATTACCTCAGTTTTAACCGCGTTGCGGAACACTACGCTGGGGTGACGGCCCAATCTGTTATTGGCAAAACGCCAGAAGCCGTTTTTGGGCCGGTCATTGGGGCTCGCTTTCACCAACATGCTCTTCGGTGTTTGCAAGCGGGCACTAGCATCACCTACGAAGAGCATTTGGCGTTTCCGCACATTACCCTATGGACGCTGACCACGCTGTCGCCCCTGCACAATGCCGAGGGCCGGATTTATCGGTTAATTGGCACCTCGATTGATATTAGCGATCGCAAACAGGCTGAAATTATGCTGAAACTCAGCCAAGCCAAGTTTGAAGCCTTGGTGCGAAATATGCCGGGGATGGTGTATCGCTATCATCCTGCCCAGCCCGATCAGCCCCACCACTTTACCTTTGTTAGCCCCCAGGCCACTGACCTGCTGGAACTGTCGCCGGACACCCTGTTGGCCTCAGCCGATGCCTTGATCGAGCTGATCCATCCGGATGATGTGTCGTCGTTCCAGACCTCGGTGCTGGATGCTGTGGAGTCGTTTTCCACCTGGCATTGGGAGGGGCGGGTTATCACGCCCTCTGGCCAACTAAAGTGGATTCACGGCACTTCGCAACCCCAACAAACCACAGAAGGAGAGGCGTGGGATGGGTTGTTGCTTGACATTAGCGATCGCAAACAGGCGCAACAAACCATCCAGGAACAAGCCAGCCTGCTGGATATTGTGTCTGACGCAATTTACGTGCGGGATTTGGATAATCACATCCTGTATTGGAACCAGGGCGCAGAACGATTGTATGGTTGGCCCGCTGCCGTGGCGATCGGGCAAAAAGTGGATACCTTACTCCAAAGCCCAGATGCCCAGATTGAAACCGTGTTGCAACGGCTCTCCAGCCGGGGGGAGTGGCAAGGCGAAGTCCACAACCGCACCCAAACCGGACAGACAGTGGTGGTGGTGGCACGGTGGACGCTGGTGCAGGATGAAGCGGAGCAACCCCAGTGCATTCTCACGGTGGATACCGACATTACTGAGCAAAAACAGCTAGAAGCGCAGTTTTATAGAGCGCAACGCTTGGAAAGCCTGGGGGTGTTGGCCAGTGGCATTGCCCACGATCTCAACAATGTGTTGACGCCCATTTTGGCGGTGTCGCAGCTTTTGCAAACCTTGCAGCCCAAGCAAGACCGGCGATCGCAGGAAATGTTAAAAGTGCTGGAAACCAGTGCGAAACGTGGCGCGAACTTGGTGAAACAAATTCTCACCTTTAGTCGGGGGAACGGTGGCGAACGGCGACCTTTATCAGTCGTTCCAATTACCCAAGAACTCACTAAAGTCATCCGACAAACATTTCCTAAAACCATTGAGCTGTACTCGATCTTGCCTGATGAAGAACCGGGTTTAGTCTCTGCGGATGCCACGCATTTGCATCAAGTGTTGATGAACTTGTGTATCAATGCGCGAGATGCCATGCCCAACGGCGGTACGCTCACCATCTCGGTGGAGCCGTGGGTGGTTGATCAGGCGATTGATAATGCGATTCTTGAACCGCAGGTCGGCGCTTATGTGGTCATTACGGTGGCCGATACGGGCATGGGCATTCCGCTTGAGATTCGCGATCGCATCTTTGATCCCTTTTTCACAACGAAACCCCCTGGTCAAGGCACTGGGTTGGGGCTGGCGACGGTGTTGGGCATCATCAAAGACTATGGCGGCTTTTTGCAAGTGATGAGTGGAGTCGGGGTAGGCACTCAAATTCGGGTTTGTTTACCGATGTTAGTGACGGAAACGCATCAAGTCCAGTCGGTGATGATGCCGATGGTGGGCAATGGCGAAAGAATTTTTGTGGTGGATGATGATGAGTCGGTGCGGTGTGCAACGCGATCGCTCCTTGAAAATCATCATTACAATGTGCTCTTAGCCAAAGATGGTCAGGAAGCGATCGAACTTTATCGGCAGCACCATTCAACCATTGCAGTCGTTCTCCTCGATATCACCATGCCAAATATGGACGGTATTACCCTAATTCATCACTTAAAAGCGATGAATTCAACGGTGCAAATTATTGCGATGAGTGGCTTAGTTGCAAATAAGAAACCAGCCCTGGCCGCAGGTGCAACGGTCTTTATTACGAAGCCTTACTCAGCCGATATTTTGTTAGATACCGTTTGGAAATTAAGCTCTACCCCTAGCCTGTTGAAATAAGTCCGATTTACTGCCGTCTCCGGTAACAGTTCTCATTTTGCCTGGTGCATAAGCTGGCTTAGCAGTGCCGCGATCGGGGCTGGTTGATTCAATCCGAGTAGGAGGATTTTGACTCTCTGGTATGAAAGGGACTGGGGCAGAATGCCGCCCACCGTGGGCGATACCTGGTGCGATCGCTCATGGTAAGGCGATCGTGACCAATCCGCTTCCCCCACTGCTATGGCGCGATCGTCAAATGGTTCATCGTTCATAAATATTAAATTTTCTTCAACCTTTTCTAACCAAATTTGAATTGCTTTTAATGAGGTCACCACCCCATGATGACTCAAACTCCGATCAAAATCATTACACTCTGGGCTGTTTTTCTACTGGGCACTTTGTTTCATACCCAACTGGGATTAATGCCCCTATTTCATAATCAGCCTATTGCCTTTTCTGATCCCCACGGAACCGCTAATCTTGCAGTGATTCTGTGGTTAATGTTGGCCTTTTTTCTTGTGCCAATGGCTGTTATGATTGCAACTTTATTTATTCAGTCAAAACTCTATCGAAAATTTCACTTTGGTTGCACCCTGGCCTATTCTGGCCTGAACCTGGCTCACATCTTGGCAGATTTGTTCGTGCAGCCGATCGCCTGGTATCAAATCACTCTGATGGTTGTGTTGTTTTTGATTGGGTTACTCCTCAATCGGGTGGGGTGGCAATGGTTAAACGAACCAAGCAAGTTATATTTCTCATCCCATTCTTCTGCCAATTTTTAGTCGGAAAGAGGTTGCTGGGATGGCTCGCAGGCGTGGGCGGGGCTGGCAGCCTGTCTGCTGTCGGTAGGGGCGGGGTTGGTAGAGGCTATTGCTGGTAGAGGCTGTCGTCGGCCTCGTCGCTTGCTGGAATGATTTGTTGTTGTCTCCGTTGGGATGGAGGGCTACCTATGGCATCGCTGCATCAGCCAGTTTGGACGTTGCCGATCGAAACAGTGTATCAATCCCTTGGGTCAACGGTGAACGGGTTGACTGAGGCAGAGGCGGCTGAACGGTTGCAACGCTTTGGCCCCAATGAGTTACCCACACCGCCCCGTCGTCCGCTCTGGTTGCGGTTTGCTGATCAACTCACTCATTTCATGGCGTTGCTGTTGTGGGTGGCGGGGTTGTTGGCGTTTATTGCCCAAACTCCGGCGTTGGGGTGGGCGATTTGGGCAGTGATTTGGATTAATGCGCTGTTTAGCTTTTGGCAAGAGTTTCAGGCTGAGCAGGCGTTGGCGGCGCTTAAAAAGGTGTTGCCGATGCAGGTCAAGGTGTATCGCTCTGGGACGTTGCAACAGATTCCTGCAAGAGAGTTGGTGCGGGGGGATGTGATGCAGTTAGAGGAGGGCGATCGCCTTTCGGCAGATGCGCGTTTGGTGCTGGCCGAGCAGTGCTATGTGGATGTTTCAGTCCTCACGGGGGAGTCGTTGCCGGTGGCGCGCAATGCCTATCCCGTCAGCATTCGGGAGGCGGTGTCGGTGCGGGCGGGGAAACCTGTGCTCCGGTCTGGGGAGCAGCCATTGCGGGAATCAGTAAATGTGGCGGAAGTGGCGAATTTGGTGTTGGCGGGGTCTACGATCGCGGCGGGGCGGGCACTGGCCGTGGTCTATGCTACGGGGGCGCAGACTGAGTTTGGGCAGGTCGCCCATCTGACCACGGTGATCGAGCGAGAAACGAGCACCCTGGAAATTCAGGTGGGGCAGATTGTTCGGTTGATTACCACGATCGCGATCAGCATGGGCATCATCGTTTTTCTGTTGACCTATTGGTTGGTGGGGATGGAGGTCAGGGAAAGTTTCATTTTTGCGATCGGCATTATTGTCGCTCTGGTGCCAGAGGGCTTGTTGCCGACCGTGACGCTGACATTGGCCCTGGGGGTGCAGCGGATGGCGAAACAAAATGCCCTGGTGCGGCGGTTATCAGCGGTTGAAACCCTGAGTGCAACCTCGGTGATTTGCACGGATAAAACGGGGACGTTGACCAAAAATGAAATGACGGTGCGCTATTTGTGGTTGCCGTGGGAAGTGCCCGCCGGGGAATCGTTGGAAGTACTGGGGGTGGGCGATCGCCCCTCGCCCCATTTAGTGGAAGTAACGGGCTCTGGCTATGACCCAACTACGGGCACTATCCAGTTGCCGCCAGAATTCGAGGCCCGCTGGAAGGTGCAGTTGCTTTTGCTGGGGGCGGCGTTGTGTTCTAATGCGCGGTTGATTCATCCTTCGCCCCATCGGTGGCAGGAAATTGGGGATCCGACAGAGGCGGCGTTGCTGGTGGCAGCGGTGAAAGCGGGCCTTGCCTTAGACCGTTTGCCCCAACAGTTTCCGCGCTTGCGGGAAGTGCCGTTTGATTCCCGTCGCCGCATGATGACGGTGGTGTTGGATTGGCAAGCGGCGGAGCCGTTTGGGGCAATTGGCGCGGTGACGTGGTTGCGGGATGTGACCCATCTTGGTTTGACCAAAGGGGCACCCCTGGAAATTTTGCGCCATTGCCACAGCATTCTCCGGGATGGAACGGTGCAACCCCTCACGCCGACTGACCATGAGCGGGCGATCGCCGCCAATGACTATCTGGCACGGCAAGGCTTTCGGGTGTTGGGGCTGGCGGCCCGACCGGGGGATGCCACGTTGTTGAATTTGCGATCGCAGGAATTAGAACAAAACTTGATCCTGATTGGCCTCATCGCCATGTTTGATCCCCCCCGCCCAGAAGTGCCCCAGGCCCTCGCCCAGTGCCATACCGCTGGCATCAAAGTCACGATGGTCACTGGGGATTATGGCCTCACCGCCGAGGCGATCGCCCGCAAAATTGGCCTCGTCCCCACCACCGCCCACCCCGAACAACTCCGGGTCATCACCGGACGCGATCTTGGCCACCTGTCTGATGCTGAACTGCGCCAAATTTTAAAATATCGCGCCACCCTGGTCTTTGCTCGCATGTCGCCGGAACATAAACTCCGCCTAGTGCAGGCATATAAAGACATTGGCGAAATTGTTGCCGTGACTGGCGATGGGGTGAATGATGCTCCAGCGCTGAGAGCCGCCCATATTGGCATTGCGATGGGCCAAAGTGGTACGGATGTGGCCCGCGAAGCCGCAGATATTGTGTTGACCGACGACAACTTTGCCACCATTGTCAGTGCGGTTGAACAAGGGCGGGCCATTTACCAAAACATTCGCAAATTCATGACCTATATCCTGGCTTCCAATGTGGCTGAACTGGTGCCGTTTTTGGCAATGGTGGCGCTGAAAATTCCCCCTGCGCTCATCATCATGCAAATTCTTGCGGTCGATCTGGGTACTGATATGGTGCCAGCCCTGGCCCTGGGCACAGAACAGGCAGAAGCCGGAACGATGCAAGACAAACCCCGTGCGAAAACCAAGTCTCTGTTAGACCGGGCGTTGCTGCTCCGGGCCTATTGCTTTTTGGGGTTGATTGAAGCGACTGCGGGTATGGTCAGTTTTTTGCTGGTGTGGTGGAGTTATGGCTATGACCTGACGGAACTGCAAGCTATTACTCCGGCGTTGCTGGCGCACACGGCCCAGCCCATGACCACGGCGATTTATGCCCAGGCCACAACCATGACGTTGGTGGCGATCGTGGCCTGTCAAGATGGCAACATTTTTGCCTGCCGTTCAGAAAAGGTGTCGATCGCGCGGTTGGGGTTCTTTTCCAATCTGTTGATTTGGCTGGGGATTGGCATTGAATGGACATTGCTCTTGGCCATTGTTCAGATTCCGCCGCTGAGCCAAATCTTTTTCACAATGCCTTTGGCTCCCTGGCAATGCCTGGTGGTGCTGGTGTTTCCCCTGCTGGTTTTAGGGGCAGAGGAGGGGCGCAAATGGCTAGGGCGGCGCTGGCAAAGAGGCCCAATCGCTCCTCCGGTCAGTCGGCAATAGGCGCAGAGGGGCGGCAGAGTGCGCCGTTGGACAACGGTGGGAGGTGGGGCTGGCGGGGCTGTGGTCTCTAGCTGAGTTGCACGACGGGTTGGTCATCAACGAGGGTTTCGATCGCCAACAAATCGCGCACGGTGATCCGCAGGAAGCGTTGGGCATCGACCCGGAATTCCACTTTGATGCGATCGCTGCCGGGTTGACCGGGGGGAGTGAGGTTGGCAATGGTTCGCGCCCCGTCGCGATCGTTCAAGGGCTGGACGGTGGTTTGGCTGGCCCCAACGGAGCGGGTGATGAGGCGATCGCCATCGAAATATACTTCGGTCTGGTTGGTTTCTGCCCCCAGTTCCCCCAAAATCAGTTCGATGCTGGGTTGATTCTCGGTTGAGGCCCCCAGCAACAGTTCGACGGGGTTTGCCATTGGATAGGCTTGACCCGCTTTGATGATGGGATGCCAGCTATGGCAGTTGTTGCGCCGATCCCAAAATCGCACGCCATAGCTGTGATACAGAAAATCTTTGAGTTCAACGCCTTGCATCAGTTGCAACGCACCCTGGGCGATCGCCTCAAAGGGCTTTTCACACCGAATCTTGCTGCGATCGAAATACTGCTCTACCCAGGTTTGGACGGCGGGAATTTGGGCGGTGCCCCCCACCAACAGCACATTGTCAATGTCGCCGGGTTCCAAGCCTTGGCGGCGGGCTTGTTGCAAGACCTGATTCATGCAACTATCCAACCGCTCAAAAAACTGGTGGCGTTGGAGCATGGCCTCAAACTCGGCGCGGGTCAGTTGCAAGTCGTAACTTTCAAAGGTTTCGTCGTTAAAGTAGACTTCCTGGGCTTGGGGCTGTTGAGAAAGCTGAATTTTCACCCGTTCTGCCAAACGCAGGGTCAAGGGGCTGATCCCCAGTCCTTGAGTTTGGGCAAAGTGCTCAACGAGCCAGTTGTCGATATCGGAGCCACCCAAGTTTTGGCCTGCTTTGGCGAGAACTCGCGCGGTTTTGGCTTTCTGGCCAGATTGGGAGGCAAAGGATTTTTGGCCCCACTTGAGGACAAAGCCGAGGGGTTTTCCGGTGCGCTGGGTGACACTATCAAGCTGCACCAGAGACAGATCCAGGGTGCCGCCCCCAAAGTCGATGACGAGCAGGGTATCGCGATCGCCCAGGCCATAGCCCAACGCGGCGGCGGTTGGTTCATCCAATAACCGCACCTGTTCCACCGCCAAGGTTTCGCATACTTGCCCCAGCCATAGCCGATAGGTTTCAAAGCTATCGACGGGAACGGTGAACACGAGGGAGTTGCTATCGGGTTCGGTGGCTTGCAACTGGTGCAGGATGGTGGTCAAAAACCACTGCCCGATGTGTTCAAAGCGGATGGGTTGGCCGTCTAATTCTGGCAAGAAGCCTTGAATGGGGGTGCCGATGCCGCGCTTGAAGTTGCGGAAAAAGCGTGGATCGCTGGCAAGGTCGAGGGCGCGATCGCGCACAGCTTGGCCGATAATGACCTGCTGCTGGCTGGCATCTTCCACGTAGAGCAAACTAGGAATCAGGGGAGGGTTTTGGGCTGTTTTCCAGGTGAGTCCCGGCAGGGTAAGGGTTTCTGGCTGTTGGGTGGCTGCATTCCAACGCGCAATCACGGTATTACTGGTGCCAAAGTCGATCGCAATTCCCATACGGTTGCAGTCAGTATCGCGCAAACTCTGTTACTGACCATACCAAATCCTGGCCCGATTCCATCAGAGCTGCCGAATGGGAATTTGAATCTTGAACTGGGTGCCTTCGCCCACCGTAGACAGACAAAGTAGTTGACCCCGGTGGCGCTCGGTGACAATTTGGTGGCTGATGGACATGCCCATGCCTGTGCCCGTGCCGATGGGTTTGGTGGTGAAGAAGGGATCAAAAATCTGTTGCTGGATGGTGGTGGGCATTCCGGGGCCGTTGTCGGCGATCGCCACTTCGATCTGTTCCGCATCCAACACGGTTGTCGTAATCGTAATCATCAATTCTGCGGTTGGATGGTGGTGGGCGTGTTCTTCCAGGGCGTCGATCGCGTTGGCGAGAATGTTCATAAACACCTGATTCAGTTGGCCCGCATAGCATTCCACCAGGGGCAAGGCTCCGTAGTGTTTGATGATTTGGATTTCCGCGCGATGGGCTTTGGCCTTAATCCGGTTATGCAAAATCATCAGGGTGCTGTCGATGCCCTCGTGAACATTGATGGGTTTCACTTCCGACTCATCTAACCGGGAGAACAGCCGCAGAGATTTCACAATTTCACGAATGCGATCGGTGCCAATTTGCATGGAGCGCAAGAGTTTGGGTAAGTCATCCCGAATGAATTCCAGATCGATCGCTTCAGTCAAATCGGCTATCAGCGGCGATGGCAAGGGATATTCACTTTGGTACAAATCCACCAACTCTAGTAAATCTTTGGTGTAGTCGCCTGCGTGGCTCAGGTTGCCATGAATAAAGTTGACGGGATTGTTGATTTCGTGGGCAATGCCCGCCACCAACTGCCCCAAACTCGACATTTTTTCACTTTGCACCATTTGGGCCTGGGTGCGGTGCAACTCATGGAGCATGGCGGCTAATTCCTGCTGTTTCTGGTGGGTTTGGGCAAAGAGTTCCGCCTGGTCGATCGCGATCGCCAACTGGGTTCCCACCGCATTCAGCAATTCCACCTCATTGGGAGCCCAGGGCCGCAAGGTGCGAAAACTGATACAAACTAACATGCCTAAACGCTGGGTTTGGGTGGCAATGGGCAGCAGCAGTTCTGACTGACAATAAATACTTTGCAAAAAGGCGCGGTGTTGGGGTTCGGCGTAGTCATCAGCATTGTCAATGCAGAGCATAGATTGATGGGTCACCACTTCGGTTAAGGGGCCGACTAAGTGGGCATCATACGTGCCCAAGGCACTTGGCACGCTGGTTGCGCGGGCTTCCTGGATGACATCCCAGTAGTTGGTGTCAGCCCCAGGGCGATACCAAGCAAAGGCGCAGTTGTCGATATTGAGCAGGTTGCGAATAGCCTGGAGGGCTGTATTGAGCACCGTTTCCAGATCTAAGGAGTCGCGAATTTGGTGGGTGATCTGGTTGAGCACAGCCTGGCGATCGCCATAATCTTTCAGCACGGCGGCAGCGCGGCGTTGATCGGTCACATCGATCGCCATTCCCCCCACCACATTTGGCCCGGCCACGTCACCCACGGGAAACTTGTAGACCAGCGAATCTCCCATTGTGCCATCGGGTAAGGGCAGGGGTTCAATGGTTTGAACGAGTTGATGCTGCTCGGCCACAGTCTGAACATTTTGCAAAAACTCTGCTGCCACTTCCGCCGGGTATAGATCAAACAAGTTTTTGCCAACCACATCCGCAGTGGGAAGGGCGAACATTTCCAGGTATTTTTTGTTGACGTAGAGCATTTCGCCCGTTTGACTGACGAGCCATGCCGCAGATGGGCTGTGGGCCATAAACGCTTGAAACCGCTCTTCACTCAGGCGGAGCGAGGCTTCGGCTTGTTGCCGCTCTTGTAAGACGGCATTGCGATCGCTGACATCCTGAATACTCGCCATAATGGCGGTTTGCTCGTCGAGAATAATTTTGTTGAGGGTAATTTCGCCATCAAAGCAGGAGCGATCGTGGGGCCGTTGGCAGGGCCATTCAAAGCATACTCGTTCGCCCTCCAAGGCCCGTGCCCATAGGTCGGAGAGTTCTGGGGTGGTGGCTGTGGCGGAGAGATTTGTGGCAGAAAGATCGGTGGCAGAAAGATCGGTGGCCAAATAGGCAAGAATTGGTTGGCTCAAGGCGGTCGCGCGATCGCCCATGCCATAGAGTTCCAACATCCGGTTATTGACATCCAGCAGGTTGGCCTCGGTGTCCAGCACAAAAATGGCATCGTTAACATGATCAAAAATGGTGCGGAGGTTCCGTTCTGACCGGGCTAAGGCGGCGGCAGCAGCTTTGCGATCGCTCACGTTTTTGGCAATGCCCACTAACCCGATCACGGTGCCGTCTGGGTCTCGCAGGGGGCTTTTGGTTGTTTGGTAAATGGCAATGCCATCGTTGCGCTGATCAAACACCTCTTCCTCAAACTGTTCACTGTGGGCCTCGGTCATCACGCGCTGATCAATGTCAACAATCATGGGCACAATTTCCGGCGGGAGGATTTGCCAGTCGGTTTTGCCGATGACTGCGGTTTCGGGCAACCCAAAGATTTCGAGGGTGGTTCTGTTAGCAAGAACGTAGCGTCCTTGGCGATCTTTCACAAAAATGGCGTCGGTGGTGGTGTCGAGCACACCTTCCAGGAAGGTAATTCGCTGTTGGAGGTGGGTGGTGCTGGGGGAGCGATCGCGAAGTTCGACCACAGTGACCAGGATATGGTCAAGTTGATTAGGCTCTGGGGGCAGCGGGGCGATCGTCAATTGCCACCAGCGATCGGGGTGAGGCGGGTTGGGCTGGGGCGAAGCAGGCAACTCAATGGCATGCTCGATGGTAATCACTTGCTGCTGGGTCACACAGGCCCCCATCGCTTGTTGATATAGCTGGGCGAGGGTGGGTGGCAGGGTGGCTGCCAGGGTTTTGCCGATCGCCTGGGCCAGGGGAAGCGTCACCGGGGGGGCGATCGTCGCATTCATGGCTACCCATTGAAATTCGGTTTGCTCGGGCACAACGGCTAACACCCATAAGCCCATTGGATTGTGCTGCCAAAGCTGCTGTAACAGCGACGGTGAGGGCGCAGGTAACGGCGGTTGGGGAGTCGCCTGAGCAGACGTATTGATCATGGGAGTCTAGAGTCCAGAGGAACAGGGAAATTGGCCGCTGCTGACTCAGGAAGACGCCAGGGGGAGGTGTGCTGCCTAAGTCCTTTGCCGCATCTGACTGGGGCTGGTGGAGGGGAGGCCGTGGAATGAGTGGGGGGACATCCAGGCATTTGGGTAGATGACGGGGGGCGGTGCGATCGCCTCTCCCGGTTGGCTCAACGTGGCTACTCGTTTTGGCTGGGCTGGCTATTCAATGGTTTGCATTCCGGTGGTGTCTGCCACTCAAATGAAGACGTGGTGGCCGGACGCCAGACGGATTGGGGGCGGGTTTGGGTAACGAACGGTGATGGGTTTCTGGTGCGATGGATTGTCGGTGCATTCCTCCTGGGGGGTGCCCCGCTGATTTGGTCTAGCGTTGGCCAAGGGCGGGCGATCGCCCCTGCGCTTTCTAAACTCCCTCGGCCCAGCCTGATTGCTAACGGCTCATCCGGTTTAATAGCCACAGTGAGCCTGCTAAACCGACAAAGTGCGCCAGGATGAGGTTAATGCTGGCCTGCACCACTAATATATCCAGCGAATTTACAAATTGCTGAAAATTGGTATTCACAAACCCTGGAGATTGTTGGAAGGCGATCACCGCTAAGGAACCCACGATCGCAAAGGTGCCCAACAAGGCTGATAACATCCCCGCAAGACTGGCCAACAAGCCTGTCCGCAACATTTGAATCGCTTCCGATCGCTTAGGACGGGCCTTGGGCGAGGCTTGCCGTAACTGCCGCCCCAGCCGCACATACCGAAAAGCCCAGTAAATACTAAACCCAACCAGGGCGATCGCGCAGAGGGCCAATACCCCACCAATGCCGGAACTGGGATTCGGCGGGGCCGGCATCGTGACCCCTGGGTTCATTGGGTTTGGCATGGGTTTGCGCGTTGAACCTGCTGCCACAAGCAAGATCACGCTGGAAATGATCACTAACACCACCTGCGTCCACAGACTAACCCAGCCCGTACGCCGAAACTCTGTCGCAATTTGTTGGACGGATAAGGATGGTGCAGAAGACGCTGACTTACTACTCATTGACTTGATAACACGCTCAGTCCCAAGGGTGACTTGGGAAACACACTTGATTATCCTAGCTTTCCCCGCTCCAAATCCGCTGGGAATCTCGTAGGAATCTTAAGACTTGTGACGCTGGGCTGGCTCTGGTGCCGATCGCGATCGCTAACCTAAAAATTGCCGCCCTGAAATTAAAACACTCCGTGGATTTTGGCGACGCTTTTGCCGGCTAGTTTAGGATTAACACCAACTATTGACATTTGGTTTACAAAAAGTCATGTGGCAGGGTGGGGAATGGCTGGTGTTGCGGCGATCGCGGCTTTTGCTGCTGCGGTGTTCAGCGGGGTTGAAGGCCGCGTTTCAAAGTTCTACTGGTGCAAGCTCCAAATGATACCGATTCCACCCTAAGCTTCTTCTATGGTGTTCAGGATAAGGGCAAGTGCTTTAGCGTCGGGCGATCGTACCCGGCAACCATCACGGGCTAAATAGGGTTCACCACCGACCAGTTCTGGCCTCAGCCCTGGCGCGCTCTGGCGATCGCCCAGTGCCTATCTTGCGGCTTTGCCTTACTTGCTTACCCCCCAGTTGCTTTTCTCCGCTTCGTCACTGTCTCCTCCGACAAAAAACCGAAAAATACGAGCCCAATTGAGGAATTTGCTCTCAAAGCTTGTAGTTGTCTTCGCCATTTTTTATGGTTGCAGTTCTCATCGTAGGTTCCCTTATGCAAAACATGGATTCCTCGCCGACCTTAACGCCCTCCCTGGCTGCTGCCAAAGTGCTCATCGTGGAAGATGACCCCATGATGCAGTTGGGGTTAGAGCAAACTCTGGGCGATTACAGCCAACTCACGATTATTGGTCAAGCGGCTGATGGCTACATGGCCGTGGAGATGGCCCAAAAACTCCAACCCGACATCATCGTGATGGACATTGGCCTGCCCCGCCAAGATGGGATTGCCGCGACCCAACAAATTAAAGCTATCTTGCCGCAGGTGCGGATTGTCATGTTAACGTCCCATACGACGGAAACCGAGGTAATTGCCGCCTTGTCGAGTGGGGCTGATGCCTACTGCATTAAAGGAACAAATGTGGATCGGTTGATTGCGGCGATCGCGGCGGCCCAGGAAGGGGCGACCTATCTCGATCCCCAAATTGCCCGCCAAGTTGTCGAACATCTCAAACCCCCGGTTGTGGCCGCCCAAGTGGGGCAACTCTCGCCACGGGAAATGGAAGTGCTAAAGCTGATGGTCGAAGGTCACAGTAACCCGGAAATTGCCGCTGCCCTTTACCTGAGCCCCAACACGGTCAAAACCCACATCCGGGGAATCATGAACAAGCTGGCTGTGGATGATCGGGTTCAGGCGGCGGTCGTGGCGTTAAGAGCCGGCTTGGTTTGATCTGGTGGGGCGCGATTGAGCATTTCCACGGGTCGCCCTGGTTTGGCCTAAGGCAGGTTTTCCCGTGGTTGCTTCATTCTTCAGCTAGAATAAATCAACAGGGATCGCATCTAAATCTAATCAACATCTAGATCTAATCAACATCTGCTTAGCCTGCCCTTGGAATTTGGCTGCACTAAACACCGCAGTACGCTGGAATTTTCCTTGGTCTTTGGGAGATTACAAACCACCGAGGGGCTGACTATTCTCTGGAACGATCGTGCAATTTTTCAGCCTGGGAGTTTGCGATCGCGCCACCTTCCCCCTGATTGCTATGAGTGACCGTGATCTTCTTGATTTAGAGCCTAGAAATAACCCACTTTGCCGACCTAGCCCCCTGGTTGGTGAGCAAGCAAGGCCGCTCAACTTAATCCTGCACAACTCAATCCAAAGTTGCTACGGTTTGTAGGAAAGTTGCCGCAGTTTGCGAGATAGAGGCGGCGACTTGGAGCAGAGGCACCCGTAACGCCATCTAAAATTCTGATGCTGTCCGTTTGACTATGCCCCGTTGGCAACTGAGCGATCGCTGGTGCTAAAGACGGCAACGGAAAAATTCAGAAAAACCCCTGCACTTAGACCCTTTGGTTGACTGCGTATTGTGCTTTCGGCAGTTGTCTGCGGTTGCGGCCTCTGCCCAAGCTGACGATAGGCAGAAATAGGCCGTTTTCCTGTCAATTGAGCAACCCAACGAAGCGGCACACGGCTTCTAAGCCAATCCTTGAAACCTGTGGCATGATGATTTTTATCTTCAGGAAATGAGAATCGCCCTTTTGGTCGATGGCACTGAGTAGAGGGCGATTGTTAATGTGAAGTATCCCTACTTCAAAGGGAAAATAAATTGAAGGCTGTCCGTTATTAATGACTGTTCGCTTGGATGGGAAAGATGAAGTTCGAAGACATTTACAGATTTTTTCAGGCTCCTCCTCCGTTCTATCTAAACAAAGAACTGGCCGTATGTTATGTGCTCGCAATCCTCACGCGAGGCGACTCCTACGGTACCGAGTTGATCCAACTGCTGGAAACGGAATACCCCAGCTATCGGCTCTCCGATACAGTTCTCTACAGTGCCTTGAAGTTCCTGGAGGAAGAGGGCATTATCACTGGGTACTGGAAGAAAGTGGAAGGCCGTGGTCGTCCACGTCGGATGTATCAGATTCAGACTGAGGCTAGCAAGAAAGCTCAAGAACTTTCTGCCCTTTGGCAAGAGTATGTCTCGAAATATCGCTCTGCGTCTCACTCAAATGGGTTGGTGCCGAGTGGTAATTCTTGAATAAGCTCGATTCGTTGATCTTGCGGCCCAAGAGTCTTGGCTTGGGCCAGACCTGACGAACCAGCCTTGGTGGGGGAAAACGAGAACCCCGGATGCGGTAGGCTAGGAATATCTCTAAGAGATGGTTAACGCGATCGCGCTGTTATTTGCTTGCCTACATTTACGGTTCAACGATGAGTACCCCGGTCTTATCTTCAACGTTTTTTCTGACTTTGCTCTTGCTAGTCGGGTTAGTCTTTTTTATTCGTGCCTCTGTGAAGGATCGGACACAAGTGGCGCAATTTGTTTCACCCTTACCGGAAGAGTCGCTGGTGGGGCAATTGCGGCAATACTTTTTGCAACGCACCTATGTGCTGACTGACCAGGGTAATGAACCCAACCAATTGGCCTTTGAAGGGATTGTTCGCCCCAGTATTTTTCTGGCAATTTTTCTGACTAGTCTGGCGGCGATCGCGGCGCTCTGTATTGCTTTGGTCTTGTCGATTCTATTTCCAGCTCTGTCTGGTTTGTTTTGGGGGTTGATTGCGATCGCGCCCCTGGCCGGTTTATTTTATTGGCGCAAGGCAAAGCGACCCGAAACCGTTCTGCTGAAAGTAGAGTCAGCAGGCCCCAAATGTACCCCTGACCAACGTTTGATCACTGTGACTGGTCATCGGGATGAAATTTTTGAGTTGCAACGAACATTAGCTCTGGTTTCGGCAGAATAACAAACTGCCCTTTGCACGGACACTGCTTTAGGGGGGTTGTCGTCTATGGAGTCAGGGAGCTTGGCTCTATCGTGATTGGAGTGCGCGATCGCGCCCGTGTTTGGGGTTTCCCCATAGTTTGACATGGGCCGAGACAACAGCTCCGCGACCCCCACTAAAAAGGAAATCCAGAGCTAATCAGCCCTGGATTCCAAATCGTCGCTATCAATCGCTGTGGGCAGCGTTGTTTGTCCTGTTACTGCACCGTGATCGGTACTTCTGTCTCCTCTTCATCAGAGGGTCTCAAGCTGGGGAATAGAAAATGATTCTCTTCCACATACTGAGCCCCAAAGAGTCCTTTCTCCGCCCAGAAGTAACGATCCGTGGTATGCTCGTTACGCTTTACTAATAGCAGTGCAGGTGGAAGAATGCCCTCAGAGTGAATAAACTTGCGAGCAGCAGTTACTGGCTTGTCTTCACCACAGTCAATGCTGAATTGAGGTACGTTTTCCAAAATTCTGCGACCCTCCTGCCGACGACGGCTTTTGCGCTTGCGTCTCCTTGCCAAACCTGTTAACCCCCCTTTTGTAACAAGTGTAGTGTTAGAAAACAAGTGTAGTGTTAGTTACAAAACACTGTGCAAGTATATCGATTTGAGGCTAAAATTTCAATTTGTTTTAACGTATTGATACAAAGATTAAATATATCTGAAGTTAGTAAATTAGAGAGAGGGGGGTTGACAGGCTTAGGGTTTTAGCCCCCTGATGGGTTAAATTTTTTGCTGATTTGCACCGGGTTAAAAAGATGCTGAGGCCCGTCAGTTCTGAGTTTGTCGCCCTTTGTCGGGCTCAAATCTTGCTTCTTACGCAAGCGTTTGGCGCGTCTATAAGCGTCGTTTATCTAACTGGCGAGTTGGCGGGGCATTCCCAGGCTCAATTGGTGCCGATCGCAGCCTATCCAGATTTGCGTGAAGCGCCGAAGCCGGGGGATGGGCTCTCGTTGTTGCCCCAGGTTGAGGGGGAAGCCCCAGCCCCAGAGGTGGAACCGCTGATTGAGTTGAAGCCGCGCGGGGCGGGGAATGCAAGAACACCGGCCCTGGATGGAAATATGCCGTCGGTGGTGGATGGGCTGGGGGCGGGTGAGTTAGTGGATCAACGCCGTTTTGTGTTGCCTTTGATTTATGAAGAGGTGATGTTTGGCTTGTTGGTCACTCGTCGGCCTGACCGCGCTTGGACTGAATGGGAGCAAACCCAGATTCAAGAGATTGCAAAGACGTTGGCGATCGCTTGTGTGATGGATCAGCGGTATCAATGGTTGGGGCATGAGCGCAAACAGCTTCAAGTGTTGCAAGCTCAGCAGCATGATTTGATGGATAACTTGTTGCATCAATTTCGGAATTCTTTAACCGCGTTGCAAACTTTTGGCAAATTAATTTTGAAGCGGTTAATTCCGGGCGATCGCAACCACGAATTGGCCTCTAGCATTTCTCAAGAAACACTGCGGTTGCGGGAACTGGCGCAGCAGATGGAAGTAGCCCTGGCGGCCACTCAATTAGACCGCGACCCCCTGGCTTTACCGTTTGCTGGCGATCGCGATGGAGTGGAACCCACCCATGAGCAATTGGGCGAGGCGGTGCTTGATTCGCTGCGCCCCCCGCCCGTTTTGCCAATTGGCTTGTTGGCGGGCGGCCCCCTGCCCGTTGAGCGCTGTTTGGTCGATGGGGTTTTGGCTCCGTTGTTTGTGCCGTTTCGCGAGTTGGCCCAGGCGCAGGATTTGACCTTGAAACTGGAATTGGGCGAAGATTTGCCGCCTGTGTGGGCGAATCCCCAAGCCCTTCGCGAGGTGATGAACAACCTGTTGGAGAACGCAATTAAATACACTCCGGCTTCGGGCGAAATTACCGTTTGGGGCATTGAGGACGTTGCCCAAAGTCAAGTGGTTTTGGCGGTTAGTGATACCGGCGTTGGCATCCCAGCGGCAGATCTGCCCCATATCTTTGAGCGCCATTATCGGGGGGTGCAGGCTCAGGGCGAGATTGCCGGGAGTGGGCTGGGGTTGGCGATCGCGAAATCGCTGGTGGAGCAGATGCAGGGCAAAATTGAGGTGTTTAGTCCTGCATTGAGTTGCTGGCTGGCACCAGAGTTAGCCGCAGACCGCGCTTCATGGTCGGGGGAGACGGCGGCAGCGGGGGGTACTACCTTTGTTGTGCGCTTGGCCATTGCCTTGGCTTCCCAGGCCCTTGAGGCGTAGCATAGCGGGGTCGGGGATGATGGATCTGCGTAGTTTGTAACAAATTGCGGTGCGTTATTGGGGCGGAGCCGTTGCGCTTGGGGCGATCGTCAATAGGCTGAGATTGCAGTGGAGATAATCCCGATAGGGGGTTGCACTGGGTGTAGAGGAACTTTAAGAGCAACCCCAAGGTCATCTTGATTAATACTGGTCATCAAGTTCGCTGCGCCTCTGCGCTATCGCATCGGCCAGTCCAGGATGAGGTTCCCGGCGAAGCTAAAGTTAAGGCCGCCTTGACTGTAATAGCAGCGTTGTATGACTAAGATTTTGAGGTTGTTGGGGAATAATTCTTCGTATTTCCCCACTGAATTTGTGCATGAGTCCGAGATTGTTGCGGTGATGGGTTAATTCACAGTCTACCGCCGTCATCCTTATTGCACACCATTGAGGTTTAGAGTGGTATGAGAGTCAATCGCTGGTATCAACGTTTGTGTTTCAATATAGAGTTTGGCGAATCGTTCCGGGCGGTGCCGAACCATCCAAGGTATTTGGCTTTAGGGATTGCCCTAACCAGTTTGCTATCAGTCGGAGTGGGGCGTGGGAGTGAAGCGGCGGTTCAGTCGTATCAAGTTGCAGATGCAAACATGGCCGTGATGCAACTGGCGCAAGCAGAAACGCAGACTGCGGCGCGGGCGATCGCTCAAATTGTGACGCAAGCTGCGGCTAAACGGGCTGGTGTTCCCGTGGCACAGGTAAAGCTGGAACAACTTTCGCCCAAGAGCTTTGAAAATGATTGTGTTTTTCAGTTTGGAACGATTTGTAACGATATTTATAAGCCGATAGCGGGCTGGGAAGCGACTGTCAAAGTGGCGACACAACCGACCTGGCGCTATCACCTCAATCGGTCGGGGAGTGTGGTGGTCGCAGAGCCACAACTGGCCCAAACTTCGCCGGGCAACCCTATGCCCGGAGCCCATATTGATGGGGTGATTATGGATGCGGCACGCCGGGCTAAGGTCTCCCCTGCGGCAATCAAAATTTTGAGTAGTCAGTCCAAGACATTTGGTAATGCTTGCGAGTTTAACTTCGGGGAAATTTGCACCAAAGAGTATCGCCCGATCGCAGGGTATGAGGTGATTGCCCAGGTTCAGGGTAAACCCTGGAAATACCATGTTAACCAGGCCGGGACGCAGGTTGTTCTAGAGCCTAAGCTTGCGGCTGCGACAACAACAATGCCGTTGCCGTTACAGAATCGCGTTAAGACGGATGCGGCGAAGCGATCGGGGTTACCGACTGCCCGCATTACCATTGTCCGCACTGAGCAGAAGACTTTTGGCAATGCCTGTGAATTTGGCTTTGGGGAAATTTGCACGATGGACTATCGCCCGATCGCGGGTTGGGTTGTCGAAGCTAAAGTCGGCAGCCAAATTTGGACCTACCACATCGATCGCACGGGTAGCCAACTGGTGCTTGATCCGGCAATCACTGCAACGGTAGGGTTACCCAGCGCGATCCGGCAGGCGATTTTGCAAGATGCAGCAGCTTGGGCAACGGCGGCCCCGGTTAACCTGCAAACCGCGAAGACCCAAACCTGGGGAAATGCTTGTGCGTTTAACTTTGGGCAGATTTGTCCGGCGAATTACGACCCCATTGAGGGGTGGCAAGTGACGGTTAAATCAGGGGATTTGGCCTGGACGTATCATGCCAGCAAAGATGGCAAGCAAGTGGTGATGGATCGGCGAAATACCTTACCCAAACCAGTGGCGGAGGCGATCGCGCGGGACTTGCAAAAACGCCACGGCCCAGCCGCTAAGGTCGAAAATCTGCGCTTTCTAATGGTGAAAGAAGAACCTCGGGAAGTCTGTTTCTTGTTTTCGGGGTGCCGCACGGAAATGAAATATCTGGTGGCGGTGGCCAACGGTACAAAACAGTGGGGCTATGAGGCGGATGAACGGGGCCAACGGGTGACCCCGATCGCGATCGCCGATGTATACAAGGAGCGTGTCCCGGCTGTGAGCCAACGCTAGCCCAGGAACGGGAGGCCCTGCCTTTAGCGGGGGTAGTGCACCACCATCATGGATATTTTGGGATGGGTGCGAGCCAGGTTTTCTGCTTCCCGGCCCAGGGCTGGTTGGCCGACGGTGTGGGTGTTGGCCACAACAATGACCAAATCATCTGGGTGGATTTGCTCGGCGACTCGTTGCACTAATCCACCTTTTTGCTGTTTGAGGGGGGTATCCGGTGGCAAGAGCTTGGTTGGGGGCTGTTGCAAGGCCCGATTGGGCGGACTGCGGATTAACCATAAGACGGCTAATTTGGCTTTGAGTTCGTTGGCCAGAGTTTGGGCTAACTGGGTAACTTCCTGAAGTTGGGTTTCGGAGAGTTGCCGTTCGGCGATCGCCAGCAAGATGCGCTGAGTATTTTTCAGGGGTTGGGGAAACCGGGTAATCAGCACGGGCACATCCAGCGATCGCACCAGGTTGTCAATCACACTGCCAAAGAAGTTTTCTCGGTAGGTGGAATACCCTTTCCAGCCACAAATCACCAAGCTGGAGTTGTGTTCATGGGCTGCCCGAATAATCCCTAAGTCAATGCTGCTGTCTAAACGCCCAATGGGTTCGACCTGGGTGACGGCGGCGTGGGCCACTTCTTCCGCTTTGATTAACAGTTGGGTCTGGCGAGTTCTGGCTTCGGGGGGGACGGTGCCATCCCGATCGACCAGGACGTGGAGCGGTTGTAGGGTGCCTTGCGATCGCTTGGTGAGCATGATGGCCAGTTGCAACAGGTTGTCTTCCGTGCTGGGGTTGGCCACCGGCACCATGACCCGACTCGCGAGTTCTACGGAGGCTGCGGATTGGGTGCTGGTCGGCGGTTCGACTCGGGCTCCCCATTGCTCGGTGATCCACGGTGAGGCAATGCAACTCACTAGAATCATGGCGATGATGCCGTTGACGGTGAGTTCATCAACAAGCTTAATTTCAAAGGCGACGGTAATAGCCGCCAGGGTCGAGGCGGCCTGGGCAATGGATAGCCCAAACATGGTCATGCCATGGGGTAGGGGCCAGCGGAAATATTTGCCCGTGAGCCAAGCGGCCAGAAATTTGCTGCCAACTTCGGCCCCAATCATGACGGCAGAGATCAACAGCGATCGCGGGTCTTTCAACAGAATTTTGGGATCAACCAGCATCCCCACGGAAATCAAAAAGAAGGGGACAAACAGGGTGTTGCCCGTGAATTGAATGCGGTTCATCAACGGGCTGGATTGGGGAATCAGCGGGGTGATGGCTACCCCCGCGAGAAAGGCACCGACAATGGGTTCGATTTCAATCCGTCCGGCCAGGTAAGACACAACAAACAGGGCCACCAGCACGAAGGTAAATTCTGCGCCTTCGTCGTGGCCAAACCGCCGAAAAAACCAACGGCCCAACTGCGGAATGCCCCAAAGGGTTGCAAAGGTAAAGATCCCCAGGGAGGGAATGAGGGTCAGCCAAAACTGGAGGGTGAGGCTGCCCTGGTTGGCTTTGACGACAACGGCCAAAACGAGGAGTGCCAACACGTTGGTGATTAAGGTGCCACCCAGGGTTGCAGTCACCGCTGGCGATCGCATAATGCCCAATTTGCTCAGCACGGGCAAGGCCAACAAGGTATGGGAGGCAAAGCACGACGCAACCAAAATCGCTGGCAGCCAGCCATAGCCAATCGCTAGCATGGCCGCAGTGCCCAAAACCATTGGTAGTACAAACGTTGCTAGGCCAAAGACAATGGCTTTGTCGGCGTTACGCTTCAGGTCGTCCAGGCTGGTTTCTAAACCGCCCAAAAACATTAAAAAAATGACCCCAACGGTTCCTAGCAGTACCATCGTGCCATCCCGTTCGAGGAGGCCAAAGCCGTGGGGGCCGATCGCGACTCCGGCCAAAATGAGGCCAATGATGCCGGGGAGGCGAAACCGCTCAAACAAAAGCGGCATAATCAGCATGACTGCCACAATCAGCAGAAAAACAGCAACCGGATCACGAATGGCTGCCGAAGGTGCAGTCTGAGCAAAATAGGTCAATAGCATGGTAAAACGCCGCCAAATGCAGAAGGACTATTGCAAGGCCAACTCACGCGCAAAACTGAATACCGATCATGGCGACGGTCTCAGGTGAAGTTCAGAGTGTTGAAAATTGGACTCGATCAGTTTTACTATGCTGTCGCTGCGCTCGTCCCATGCTTTTAGGAGGATTTCTGCGCTAGCACTAACTGATTCATTGCTTTGGTGACTGTTCAACTTGCTTCTTGTGTGGCGATCGCCCAGCTCGTTTGGGGCTACACTGCCGTATCGCGATTGCTCTGGCTATACTCAAATATCACTTGCACGTTCCCATCATGACCAGTCACGATCTGCTTAAGCCTTCGGATGCTACGATCAACTCGCCGACGACGGGGCCAACCTTGCGGCCTTGGGATGTGGGGCCGGGTGTGGTGGAACTGCAAGAATTGCTACGCGCCCACGGATTTCGGATTGGGGTAACTGGCGAATTTGATAGCTATACCGAGGATGCGGTTCTGATTTTTCAGCGGCGGCATGGTCTACGGGTTGATGCGATCGTGGGGCCGCGCACTTGGGCCGCCCTCAAAAACCTGGTGAAGCCGGGGAGCCGGGTGCTTCGCCGAGGGCTATCTGGGGCGGATGTGTATGTCTTACAAGGTTTGTTGCAGGTGAATGGTTATGCGATCGCGCGGGATGGCCGCTTTGGGAAGCAGACCAAGCAGGCGGTGCAGCACTTTCAGCAGACGCACAAACTCATGGATGATGGCCGTGTTGATCGAGTGACCTGGGGGTTGCTGAGTGGCCAGGGCATGGGGGTGAAGTATCACCTTTAAGCGATTCTGGGTGCGGGCGATCGCTAAAGGTGTCGCGGCACGGTCTCTGTGCGCCAGCGGTACTGACTCTATGCGCTAGAAATACTCAAGCCTCCAACTACAGGCAGCGTGCTTCCGTTGGATAGCCGCTCTCTTCGGCCCCTTTGGGAAAAGAGGCCGCGAACAGGGCATTAGAACCGCTTGTGAAAACCAGGCGATTAGATGCCTACGGGAGTTTCCTGGCGGCTAAAGAACTTTTGCAAGATGCGTTCGGCCATTTGGGGCGGAAGCAGACCTAAATCGGCTTTTGATTCGTCGGGGTTCGCATGATCCACGAGTTCATCGGGTACCCCAATCCGGGTCAGCTTGGCGGGGATATCCGCATCCATGATCGCTTCAGCGATCGCGGCCCCAAACCCACCCGGTAAGCAGCCTTCTTCCAAGGTGACGACGCGACCAATCTGTTCTGCCAAGGGGAAAATCAACTCCGTATCCAGCGGTTTGGCAAAACGGGCATTTACCACAGTGGCTTCAACGCCGTGTTCATGGAGGATTTCTGCGGTTTGCATGGCTGGATATACCATCGACCCATAGGCCAACAGCAGCACATCGTCGCCCCGCCGGAGAATTTCACCTTTCCCAATCGGCAAGGGTTCCCAGCCTTCTTCCATCAATGGCACGCCATAGCCGCTGCCACGGGGATAGCGGAGGGCGATCGGGCCGGTGGTATGCTCAATGCCCGTTACAATCATCCGCTGTAACTCGGCTTCGTCTTTGGGGGCCATCAGCACCATGTTGGGAATGCACCGCAGGTAAGCAATGTCATACATGCCCTGGTGGGTTGGCCCATCTGCTCCGACAATCCCAGCCCGATCCATACAGAAAAAGACGGGGAGATTTTGGATGCAGACATCATGAACGATTTGGTCAAAGGCGCGTTGCAAAAAGGTTGAATAAATTGTGACCACGGGCCGAATGCCTTCGCAGGCCATCCCGGCAGCCAGGGTCACGGCGTGTTGTTCGGCAATGCCCACGTCAACGTATTGATCTGGCACGCGCTTTTGGAGAATGTCTAGCCCGGTTCCTGTGGCCATTGCTGCCGTAATGCCAATGACTTTAGGATTGTTTTCGGCGATCGTGGTCAGGGTTTCCCCAAAGACTTTGGAATAGCTGGGCGGTTTGGGCTTGCTCGATGGAATGGCTTTGCCCGTGGTGAGGTTAAACGGATTTTGGGCGTGATAGCCGACTTGATCGCGTTCGGCGACTTCATAGCCTTTCCCTTTGACGGTGGCGACATGCACGAGAACGGGGCCACCTTGCTTAAAGGCTTGCTGGAAGGTGGCAATCAGTTCTTCCAGGCTGTGCCCGTCGATGGGGCCAATGTAGGTAAAGCCTAGTTCTTCAAAGACGGCTCCGACTTTGGGGACGGCCAGCCGTTTCATGCCTTCTTTAAGGCGGTTCAAATCGGGGGAGAGGGAATCGCCGACGAAGGGCAGGTGGCGAAATTGTTCTTCCAGGTTGTCGCTGATAAATTGGACGGGGGGACTCAGCCGCAGTTTGTTGAGGTAGCGGGGAATCGCGCCAACGTTAGGCGAGATGGACATTTCGTTGTCGTTGAGGACGACGAGCAAATTGGTGCGGGGGAGGTGGCCAGCGTGGTTAATGGCTTCGAGGGCCATGCCGCCGGTGAGGGCTCCATCGCCGATGACGGCAGCGACTCTGTAGTTGTCGTCTTGGCGATCGCGGGCCAGGGCCATCCCTAAGGCTGCTGAAATGCTGGTGGAGGCGTGCCCAGCGCCAAAATGGTCAAACTGACTTTCGCACCGTTTGAGGTAGCCCGCAATTCCATCTTTTTGCCGCAAGGTATGAAAACGGGAGTAGCGCCCGGTAAGCAGCTTGTGGGGATAGGCTTGGTGGCCGACATCCCACACGACCTTATCCCGTTCCAAATCCATTGTTTGATAGAGCGCCAAGGTTAATTCGACGACCCCTAACCCAGGCCCCAAATGGCCACCAGTCGCGGCGACGGTTTCAAGATGTTTTTCGCGAATTTGACGAGCGACCTGCTGGAGCTGATAGACAGACAGACCATGCAACTGGTTAGGGTGAGTTATCTCACTTAAATGCATACCGGGAATCCTCTGGTAGTTCAGTGAATTCATCTACCTTTCATACTTTAGTTGATTAACGGTCGTGAATTCGGGTAACAACAAAGCTTTTTCTGTATCAATTCCGCAGTAAAAATTAGAAAACCTTTATAAAGAGTGATGAAATTGGGCTGGGAGAGTGCTAGAAGCGGCGGCAAAAGGGTTTCACTTGTGGGCGATCGATTCACAATAGAGCGATTAAAATCACCAGGATGGGTTAGGGTTGAACGTCGCTCACTTTCGGATAAATGTGCGACAATGTGCGAGACTTGGAGGCTTTGCCTAAGCAAAGAATCGACTTTGGGTTGATTGGCAGGGCTAATAGTTGTAACGGATGGATTTGCAGGATTAGGTGTTAGGAGTTATGAGCAAATTACACAACACGGATGTGGAGTCGCTCGTGAACGGTTCCCGACGCTTACAGGGGTGGTGCGGTCGGGTGGCGCAGTTCGCGATGGTTGGCGGGCTGGTGGCAATGGCTGTGCCTGTGGCTCCGGCGATCGCGGCGAATGATTCTCAGGATGATTTTCAGCGGTGTACGGCTACACTGACCAGATTGAATTTGCCGCAGGAGGAAGCATTGTATGCCTGTTCGCGATCGCTGGCCCCGGAACATCTGTGGAAGTGTGTGCAACGGGTGAATCGGCAAGGTTATGCACCAGATGCGGCTCTGAATGCGTGTCGGCAAGTCCGGGAACCCCAATCGATGGCTGCGTGTGTGGTCGATATTCGCGATCGCTTCAAAGATTCCGTGGCCGATGAAGTGTTAGATAACTGTCGGCGGAGCTTGCTGCCCCTGCGTTATGCCGATTGTGTGGTTGGCGCTAACCGGGGTGAAACTGGGATTGCACCGACTGCCGCAATGACTGCGTGTAATGATGCTGACTACTTCCCCCGCGAGGTTGACCCGACGTTTATTCCTTACAGTGCCGCGCAACCCAGCATTTTGCTACCCGAAACGATGCCCATTCCGGCTCCTGCTCCCGATGCTGGCTTGTCGGTGCCAGCGCCTCAGCCTCAGCCAGCCGCCCCTGCAACTGGCCCCGTGCGCGCCCTGTACTAATCAGTTTGCGACGCAAAGCAACGATCATTGCGGTAGGTTTGAGTCTGGTTGATTCCCGCTTTTAAGACCCCGTATTCAATCACCCTTAAATGACGCAACGGAGGCAACCCAAGTCGGTTTGGCCTCCGTTGCTTTTTGGTGGGGCTGAATGTTTCCGTTGAACCTTCAGCTCTGAACCTTCAGCCCTGAACTTTTAGTTCTGAATCTGGCTCTGTATCTTGTCTATTGGTGTTGGATTGCAAGGTGCGAAGCATCCAAAATACAACGGGCGATCGCGCGCACAGACAGTATTCCGCAATTGCCATTGAGCAATGCCTGTTCCATTCAGGTCTCGTTCATATTTTTGTAAGTGGCCACTGCCGATGGCGAAATGCGATTCAGGTAGCGGAAAATCCAATACTTGAAGATGGTGTCTAGAATGACGGGAAAAGTGGCAATAAACAGAAAGATAAAATCACGATTAGCCGGCAACCCAAAGTGCTTGGCTAAGCCTTCAAGCAAGACTTCCCAACCATGCGGAGAGTGGAAGCCCACAAAAATATCTGTAAACAAGATGATGATGAAGGCTTTAGCACTGTCACTCAGGCCATAGACCGTTTCATCAATAAAGGATTTAAGGATTTCTAGCCCCCGCTGATTGGTTACTAAGACTAAGGCAAAAGCCCCGACGGAAAGCGCGTCAGAAAAAACATTCTTCACCGCATTGGTACTCATTTGCGAGTAAGAATTGGCGATTTCCTCTACTTTTTCTTGTAATAATTCGTCCTCGGTTTTTACCTCGGTTTCCGGGGCGATCGCGGGAATTTTACCTAGTAACCGATCAAACTCTAGCCGTTCTTTGAACGCATTAAATTCTTTGAGTGCTTCTTCTTCCAGTTCAAAGTTCAGAAAAATACCGGGTTGGGACGGAGCCCAGAAGCGATCGACCAGGGGGCCAACGACAAACGTTTTAGACAACTGCTGGACGAGTAATGGCACGATAATGAGCAGCAAAATCAGGCGAATCGAAATCAGGGTTTTGACTTTCGAGACGCGAAATGTGTGGATAACTTGCTCTTCCGAGTTGGGGTCTAAGTCGCGCTTAATGCGGCCTAAGGTACCTAAGATTGACCGGGGTAAGACTCCAGTTTTGTCTAGGATGCTGTTGTCATCTCCACTAAATTGAACCTCCGAGAGATCGAGATTTTTAGAGGTGATGGGGGCATTGAGCCGAGCCGAGCCTCTGCCCGGTACCTGGGTGACGTAGGTAGACCCATTCGGCTGGGAAAGGGGAATCAGGGCTTTGGAGTCAGACAGTTTAGGCTCGGTATAGCGCTCTAGAATACTATCAACGAAGCGTAATTTTTCCAGCGTGGTTTCGGCGGTTTCGCGATCGCGCAAAGAATAATTCGCTGAGCGGTTATAAAGAGTGGAATTGGTGGAATCAACAACGACTCGGCTAGCTCGAAATTCAGTCAAACGGAGTTCTGCTAACTTTAAATTTTTCTTTAGCTCAGACTGAAAATAGTTCAGCACATTCTCACTATGCTGGGGTGCACGCGCTGAGATTTTTTCACCATTAAAGTGTTGATCTTCGATCGCCCTAATGCAAAGAGCTGCCTCATAAGCTTGATCCAGTGCTCGTTCCGGGGTTTGAATTAACCAACGATTTGCATTCCGTAAAGAACGGCCAAGACCAGTAAAAAAAGATTGACTCATGTTAGGCAAGATCCGGACTGAAAGGCGTGCTTCTACACTGTTTACAGTTATACATTAATTGAGCGCTAGATACTAATGGGTCGTTTTATTGTGCTGGCAAGATAGTGATTCGTTGCTAAGGTTAGGGTGGGGTAGGTTTGAATAAACGCCTTGGAGTTAAGGTGCTTGAACGTGATCTGATTTGGATAACGGGGGCAACCCGAACCGGGAAGACGGAGCAGTTAATCCGTCATTTTTGTGAGTGGTTTGCGACAACAGAAACGGCGATCGCGGCCCAACCTCCGGCGGACTTGGGGGTCTTAGTTTTTGCGGCGATCGGCGATAATCGGCTGGATTTGGTCGATCGGCTGACGACGGCAACCCACGGCAAAATTCCCTTTTATTCCACGACGCCCTTGGGCTTTTTCCAGGATGAAGTGACGCTCTTTTGGCCGTTGTTGGTGCAGGCGCTGGAGCTGAAGGCACAGTTTCCGCTCCGGCTGAACTCAGAAACGGAACTGGAATTGGCCACGCAGTTGTGGCAGCCAGAGCTTGATCGGGTGTTGAGCCAGCAGCCTACGGTGAATGGGGAACGGTTAGTCCGGCGCATTTTAGACCTGTTGCAGTTGAGTGGTCTGGCTGGGATTCCCTTGGCCGATGTGACGACAATTTTGCGGGATGGGCTGAGTGGGCAGGAGCGAGAGTTGCCTTTGCCGTTTGCGACGGTGGTGGAATTGTTGGAACGCTGGCAGGGGTGGTGTTTGGAGCGGGGGCTGTTGACCTATGGCAGCATTGCCCATTTGTATTGGCAGCATTTATTGCCGCACCCCCAGTATCGGCAGCAGTTGGCCGAGCGGTATCAGGTGATTTTGGCCGATGATGTGGATGAATATCCCGCGATCGCCCAGGATTTGTTGGCGGTGTTACTAGACCGGGTGGCGGCGGCGGTGCTGACCTTTAATCCAGATGGGGCCGTGCGTTTGGGGTTGGGGGCTGATCCTGGGTATGTGGAGCAGCTTGCGGCTCGGTGCCAGGTTGTAGCTCTAGAAGCCCAGCCAGTCAAGTCTTTGGCCCCGGAGTGGGGCACGGCGGTGGTTGATTTTGTGATGAATCCGCTGTGGTTTTTGCCGTTGTCGGCGTCGTTTCAAACGGTGCAAACGGTTTCACGGGCGGAACAATTACAGCAGATTACTACGGTGATCACGGAGGCGGTGGGGGCGGGGGAACTCGAACCACGAGACATTGCCATTGTGGGGCCGGGGTTGGATGCGATCGCCCGCTATAGCTTGATTGATCAGTTCGCGAAGCATCACATTGCGGTGGAGTCGCTTAACGATCAACGGCCTCTGAGTAGTTTTCCGATTGTCCAGGCGTTGCTGACGTTGCTGGCGCTGGTGTATGTGGGGGCAGGCCGACTGATTGACCGTGCGGCGATCGCCGAAATGCTGGTGGTATTGAGTGGAGCCGCTCTGCCCCGGCCCGTTGTGTCGCCCGGTGGATCTGTGGCCCCGCCCTTGACGGTGGAGCAACCGTCAGCCATAGGCCCGGAGCCAACTCCTGGGGGCATTGATCCCGTCCGTGCTGGGTTATTGGCTGATTACTGCTTTGTGCCCCATCCCGATCGCCCCCGATTGTTGCCCCCCACGACTTTTCCCCGGTGGGATCGCTTGGGCTACCAAGTGTCGGAAGCTTATCAAGACATCACGCAATGGATTGCCACCCAACAAACCCAGTTGGAGCAGCGGCTTATCCCCAATGGGGTGACGTTGCTGGATCGGGCGATTCAACATTTCTTACGGGGTGGCAGTGCCCTGCCCTATAACCAACTGGCGGCAATTCGCCAACTGTTGGAAATTGCCCAGCACTATTGGGAAGTCCATAACCGCTTGCAGCGGGGCCAACGGCGCGAATTCTCCGAAGCGATGACGGTCAATCGCTTTATCCAACTGCTACAGCGGGGGGCGATCGCCGCCAATCCCTATCCGGTGCGCCCCCTTGGCCCCATGAGCAATGCTGTGACCTTAGCCACTGTGTTTCAGTATCGTTCTAGTCGGCGGGCTCACCGTTGGCAATTTTGGCTCGATGTGGCTTCTCCCCGTTGGCTCAGTGGGGTGGATGCTCTGTTTGCGGCCCCGTTATTTTTGCATGATTGGTCGGGCCGTCCGTGGACGGGGGCTGATACCCTTGCGGCTAACGAGCGCCGTCTGCGTCGGATTTTGCTTGACTTGCTGGGTCGGACGGAGGAGCGGGTGTATTTGTGCCACAGCGAATTAGCAACGAATGGCCAAGAGCAAACGGGGGTTTTACTGCCGCTGGTTAATGCGGCCACTCCTTAGGCTGCTGCTGGTCAAAGGTGTTTTTGGCTGGCAGGTTCAGTCCAATCTGCCTACCAGCCATAGGCTACCGTCCTCTTAATTGGAAAGGCGTACGGGGCCGTTGTACAGGATGGCGATCGCTGGCCCGTTCACACTGACCACCGTTTCTTGGGTGGGAGTGACAAAACCCGGAGCCCCGCCTCTCACGGTAAAGACCCAACTGCCATCATCGCCCACAGCGCAGGGCGCTTCGGAAATAGTACGGTGCATTGCCGCCTCGGCACGGTATACGCCTAATCCCCCATTGGTGGCTTCGGCGGCTTGGCGGGCCAGGTTTTTCGCACGGCTCAGGGCGCTGATGGCGGCTGTGGTGTCATCGGCGGCCATTGCCTTGGCCACACACGCTGATGCAACCATTTCAGCGGGGGCAGGTTGGGCCATTGTGGGGGGCGTGGCGATCGCCCAAGGCCCGATTCCTAACCCAACTGCAAGGCCCAGCTTCATGCAAGATTTCCAAGACATAACAATACCTCCAACGAAGTGTTCACAGTTAAAGGACAAGGAAGGCGGTGCACCTTCCCCTGCTGAGTGACAACCCCAAGCGGGATGCATAGACGGAGATTGAGGGGTAGAAAGTTCCACTCAATGGCGCGATCGCCAGGGCGATTGGCCTAAGGACTTTGACCAGCACGATCAAGCCCGGTTTCTTGGTGAGTGCAGGAACTGGAAACGGCTATGACTAGCATGACTGGGTTCCCAGGGGCCTGGCCTCTGTCAGATTGTAGATGCTGAACGGGGATTGGGGTTGGCCAAGTTAGGGGTGGGGGGGTGGGGGCTGGAGGATGTGGTTTAAGCGGTACAGAATGGCGATCGCCAGGGTGGTGCTGGCGGCCAAACCCAACCAAAATGCATGGGCCACAGCAGGTACCTGATCCAAGGCCCAACCGCCTAAGGTCGGCCCCAAAAAATAGCCAGCGGCCCAACATTGGGAGTTGACGGCTAAGTAGACTCCTCGTAAGGACTCTGGGGCCATATCCACCACAATCGCGGCGGCGGCGGGCATGTAGGTGACGGTGGCCAGGGCCAAAATTCCCAGGGCGATCGCCGCTAAACCAATCTGGCCAGTAGGGGCCATCCCGGTACACCAAATGCTGATGAACCCGATCGCCCACAACGCGGTGGATATTTGTAATGCTTGGATTCGGCTGATGCGGTTCAGACCTTTGGCCACAGGCATTTGCGCGAAGACTGCCGCCACCAGGTGCCACGTAAACAGGGCGCTGATCAGCAAACTCAGGGTTTTGGGGGCAAAACCCTGGTTAACGAGCACAAAGTTGTTCAGGTACAGCGGCAAGGTACTGCTGATTTGGACGATGTAGGTGGTCAGCAAGGTATTGACCAGACAAAACACCAGCAAAGCGCGATCGCTCAAGGCCACTCGCCATCCTTGCCACAGGGTATGGGTCACTGTTGGTTTATGGCTGTCCATGATCTTGGAGACCACGATCCCAAAAAAGACCAGAAACGAAACGCCATCAATCACAAACAAGGCCCGGTAAGCCCCTGTGGCCCCAATTAACAAGCCGCCAAACACAACCCCCAGGCCCAAGCCTAAACTATCGGCAAGGCGGTTCAGGGCATAAGCTTCGTTGCGTTCCAGAGCGGTGGTTAAATCCGCGATGAGGGCTTCGGCGGCGGGCCAATAGAGCCCCATCCCCAGGCCCATAAGCAAACTGCCAACGACTAACCCGGCAAAATTATGAATGCTCGCTAGGGTAAAGGCCGCGATCGCAGAGACCAGCGTGGCTAACAGTAATGTGCGCTTTCGACCCCAGCGGCCATCGGCCCACGTTCCGCCTAAAAATCGTCCCACTACCCCCGTCAGGGCTTGACTCCCCACCCCAATGCCGACTGCCGTTGCCGAAAGCCCCACCTGGTTCACAAAAAAAATCGGTGCATAGAATAAAGTGAAGCCGGAACCCAACTGAGACAACAAGCGGCCCAATGCCAGTAACCAAACTTGATAATCTAATTTGGGAAACCGGGCGAACAGCCACAACGAACGCAAACGACTCATACAGTTAACGCGGTGCCTGCACCACAACGCAATGGTTATTCATTCTGGATGCCAATTCGGATGGCAATTTGGATATGGCCCAATGTTGCTCCATTGCCCCCATTGCTCACCTCTTAGGCCCCAGTCAAAGCAGAAACGCCCAAGCCTCAGTGCGGCTCCTGCTGGGGGAACGCCCTGGAACGGGACAGGTGGCAAAAGGGGCGGCACCCTCCGATTTTCCCCGATCGCCCAGGCGGGAACAGTTTATGGTGGGAGTCATGGGTTACTTTCTCATCAATCGTTGGTCAGAAGCCAGGATTATTCTTTGGATAGTCGCGATTTTCAGCCAAATCTCTTACGTTTGATTTGGCGCTGTCTAGCATTAGCGCAAGTTGTTGTTTGGCAAGCTTGTTTGAATGAGTTGTATGAAACCGTTTTTGCTAGTCACTGATTTGGACAATACCCTCGTTGGCGATGACCAGGCATTGAAGGATCTGAATCACGTTCTCAGCAGCCACCGCGAGCAACACGGCACAAAGATTGTCTATTCAACGGGGCGATCGCCCAAACTTTACCACCGCCTCACCACTGAGCAGACCATGTTAGAACCTGACTTGCTGGTGTTGTCCGTTGGGACTGAAATTTTTCTGGCGGGGCAGGAGACGCCTGATCCCAATTGGTCAAATATCCTGGCACAAAACTGGGATCGGGATCTGGTTTTGGCGATCGGTGCACACTTTGCTGACCTGACTCCCCAGCCCAGTTCTGAACAACGTCCGTTTAAGGTGAGCTATTTTCTGACCGAGGATGCGGCGATCGAAGTTGTGCCCCAATTCGAGGCACTTTTGACCCAGCAAGGGTTGGATGCGCAATTGATCTATAGCGGGGGGCAAGATTTGGATGTCTTACCCCGACAGGCCAATAAGGGCCGTGCCATGAGTTTTCTGCGCGAGTATTTGGACATTCCGGCGGAAGCAACGGTTGCCTGTGGCGATTCGGGGAACGATTTGTCCATGTTCCAAGATCGCTCCGAGCGCGGCATCATCGTGGGCAATGCCATGCCGGAATTGCTCAATTGGCACCGCTCCAACCCCAACCCCAATCGCTATCTGGCGAAGGCGGCGTGTGCGGGGGGCATTCTGGAAGGGCTGCGACATTTTCAGTTTGTTGCGGCATAGCGGCTCATGGGCGGGTTCCGCACCTTGCTTGGCCATTTAATGGGATGCCTTGATTGCAGTTTAGGGCTGGCGATTTAACTGATGGTGTTAATCTTTGCGATCGCCATTAGTTTTGCAAACATTGCCGCTGCCATGCGTTACGCGACCAAAGACAAGCGGAACACCGACTTAGTATTGGCTTTCCAGCTTTTCCTTGGCCTAAGTGTGCTGACTAAAATACAAAAACGCGATCGCGCTTGTTGAGTGCAACAGGAGCGATCGCGCAGGTAATCAGGGAAAATGATGACTGGCTGCGGCTATAAGCAACCAATTCTAAATAATCTGGAATGCCAGCAAAAGGGCGATGCCAGTGGCAGCGGCCAGGGCCGGTAAATCAATCTCCGGTTGCCAAATTTTGAGCCGTGCCAAGAAAAACGCCTGGAAAGGATAGAGCAACCAGCCCACAGCCGCGATCCCCAGGACGATCGCGTAATTGCGGGGATCTGGGTAACTGCCAGGATCTGACGCACTAAAGTAATAGCCGGCAAATACACAGGCAAACTGGCAAAAAACCTGAATGGCCATAAATGTACTCATAATGAAGGTTTTACCCTGCGCCATGAGCACGTTCATGTAGCTAAAACTCAGCCACGTAATGAGATTCCCGACGGCCAAAAGTTGGAGAATCCAGCCTGCTTGGGCAAAGCGGGAATCATACATGATCCCAATCAAAAACTTGCCAAACAGAATAAAAAACAGTGACACGCCCCAATTCAGGCCATTCAGCACGAGCCGTGCCCGCCGCAAAGCTGGATAGAGGCGATCTGGGCGCTCCCGCACCAGTTCCGCATAGGAGGGGTACAACACGCGCGTATTCACCATGTTGAGAACTTCGCTGGGCAGTTTGCTCAGATTCAGCGCGATGATGAACACCCCAAAGAATTCAATGCTGGTTAACTTGGGCAATAGCAAGTTATTTCCATGCAAGGCAAAGAAGGTCAAAAAGCTGCTGAAGAAGATCCATTTGCCAAATCGTTGTAATTCTTGAAAGGCTTCGGGTTCCCAGGCCAATCGATTGCGTTCGCCCTTGATGTAAAAGTGGCTCATCAAAACTTTGACAAAGGAGGCAGGCACTAACCCAACCACCAAGGCCCAAATGGCTAAGTCTTGGGGTGCTTTGGTGATGAAGGCGATCCAGGCGGCTAATACTTGAATGATGACAACGGAGATGGTGGTCGAAACGTCGATCACGGTCACTTTGTTGAGTTGCAGATTCCGGTTCGCAATCCACAAATTAGTCGAGGTGAAGCTTTCGACTAAGACTTTGAGACAAACAATGGGCAACAAATAGGTCAGTAGTGGTTCTTGGTAGAACGAGGCCACAGGAATCGCAATGGCGCAGGAGCCTAGCCACAAAACGAGGCCGCGCAGAATGGCGAGTGTCCAGGCGGTATTTAAAAATTGTTCGTCTTGCCGTTTGCTTTGGATGACGTTGGGTTGAATCCCCAAATCTGAGAGTAATTCCAACCCACTGATGACGGTGTAAACCAGCCCCATCAACCCAAAGGCTTTAGGAAATAGCAGGCGGGAGACGATGAGGTTACTGGCTAGGCGCAGGAATTGGGTTGCAAAGTGCCCACCTAAGGTCCATAAGGAGCCACGAATGACGCGGCGTTTGAGGGAAGGGCCTTCTGGCGCAATCTGAGAGTCGTCCAGGGGTTGGGACTCGTCAAAGGGTATTTGCGATTCGTCAGGAGGGTTGTTTACAGAACTTTCTGTCATTCACAGCATCCAAACTCAGTGTATTTTGCCGTAACTACCGCTTGGGGCAGTTGCGGGGCTTTCGATGGCAAAACAGCTAGGCGGAGATTGAGACAAATACTGACGTTTGTCTGCATTAGTCAGGAATACCTGCTTGTTCCATCTCAGTATTAGTTCAATCCGCTGCATCCCCGCATTTAGTTTGCCCATTTTTCCGAAAGTTTCACATTTCCCCGCAATCTGGTGGGGGGATGCAACGGGGCGGGGCACACGCAGGACAAAAAAGGGGTGTGGCCCTGACGGGCGCGGGGATGGGGGGCAGTGGGTGCCTGGGGGTAGGAGGGGGTGCGGACTGAGTGGCCGACGGATGAATAGAAAACTTTATGTGAGGTTAATGATCATTTGGTCGATGAGGGTGGAGAGCCGATCGCGATCGCTGGGGGGGATATTGGCGAGGGCGGTTTCTCGGAGGTCGAGGGCGATCGCCGGAAGGATGGTCTGGAGGTGTTGGCCCTGGGGGGTTAACCAGATGCGCCAGATGCGGCGATCGTGGCGATCGCGTTGACGAATGATGAGGTCGCGTTCTTCCATCCGGTCAAGCACTCCGGTCATGGTGCCGCCGACTTGGTGTAACTTTTCGCTGAGTGCCGAGGTGGGGAGGCCGTCGGTTTCCCACAGGCAACACAAGACGACCCAATGAAAGGGGGTGAGGCCAAAAGGGGCGAGTTGGTCTTGCAGTTTGCGGGTAAGCAGTTGAGATAACAGTTTGATGCGATAACCCAGGGTGGAGGGAGCCCGTTCGGCTTGCCAACTGGAGCGTAAGCAGGCGGGGCGCGAGGGAAGGGCGATCGCCGGTTGAGATAGGGATTTCATCGGTGTGGTCAGGCCCAAGCGAGAGGTGGAGAGTCAGAGAGGGCAACCCAGCCTCCTGGGGCTGAATCCGCGATGGTAGACAGGCTAAAGATGAACTGCTCCAGCCCGGTCTGCGAATGCACGGTCAGGGAGTCTGTTTGCTGCGGGAATCTCTTTAAGCGCTATTCATCGCGCGATCGCGCCAATCAGGGCAGAACCACGGTGCTACACCAAAAACTTCGGTGGGGTTAGCCAAAACAAGACGCTACGCCCCACGGGGGAGCCTGTGGCCGGCAAAGAGAGGCCAATAACTCCAGCTTTTTTTAAGCGAATAGAATGATTCACTTGACCCCAGACTAAGCGTTCGGCCCATTGGCTGAGGCTGGGTTCGTGGCCAACAAAGGCTAGGGGGTGGGTGGTGTTGGGGTTCCAGGTGGCCAACCAGGCGAGCCAATCCTCAAAGTTGCCAGTGGCCAGATACTCAGTAAGCTCAAGCTGTTGACTTAAGCCTGCCTCACACAAGATTTCAGCGGTTTGCTGAGCCCGGAGGAGGGGGCTAGTCAAGATTTGCTCAAACTGCAACCCCAGGCTGACTAAACGGTCGGCCACTCGGCGGGTTTTGTCGCGTCCGGCCTCGGTGAGGGGGCGCTGCCTATCATCGGCATAGGAGCCGAATTCTCCGGCCAGCCCGTGGCGGATGAGATAGAGGTCGATGGTTTGGGTCATAGGCTAGCGGTGGGGTCAGCTCATGCCGTTGTGATAGTGTTGATCGGGGTTGACCAGGCGAATCAGTTTTTGCTTGACCTGGGTATCAAAGACGTTCCACTTCATCTTGGCGTAGTCGGCGCTTTCGGTAAAGCCGGAGAGGAAGCCCAGGGGAATTTCGAAGCCCCCCGCCTGCGATCGCCCGCCCCCAAAAAATCGCCCGTGATTATCTTGGCCAAAGGCTTCTTTCAAGAATTCGTCGGGGTCGAGGGTAATTTTGTTCGTGCGCAGGGACCCAATTACGAGTTCGATATCTTCGTCTTCATCGTGAACGATGCCATAGACAACGGCGGTATGGACGTTTTCTTCAGTTACCAGAAAGTCTGCGGCCTGGGGAATTGCATCGCGGTCGTCGTAGCGCAGATACCCCACCCCTGCAATGGAAAAGTTGTTTTGAACGACCCGATTTTTCAGCGATCGCTCAATCACATCCATCACCTGCTTCGAGCGGGAGGATTGCAACACTGCATTCAGCAATTGGGCATCGTAAAACCGACTGAGGTAGGCCGCCGCCAAAAAATCTTCTTCTTGGGCATAGCGCAGGGCGTTGGTATCTGAGCGAACCCCATGCATCAACGCTGTGGCACATTTGATGTGTTCACTGGAATTGGCATCCAGTTTGAGCAAGCCAGATTGCAGATATTGCGTGAGGATGGTTGCAGTGGCGCGGGTATAGGGCCGAATGTCAATGAATTCGGCGGCTAAATCTCCTTGCAGGGTGTGATGGTCGATCACAACGGTGATGGGCACCCCAGCTTGTTGTAATGCGGGCATGAGCTGGCTGGTTGTGCCCTGATTATCAATTAACACGCAGCCTTTGTAGGGGGTTAAATCCCGGTTTTTTAAGGAAGGCAAGGCCCACCGCTGCACAGGGAGGCTGGTGAGTTTGACCAAGGCAATGTTTTCTTGGTGGCTGAGCGTCCCGGCATACACGATGTCGGCTTGCACATCAAAGGTTTGGGCAATGAGCTTGTACGCCCAGGCCGAGGACAACGCATCGGGATCGGGAAAGTCTTGCAAAATGACGAGTTGGCGATCGCCCCGATGGCGTTCAAAAACTTGTTTCAAGCTTTCAAGTTTTTGATGATGTTCTCGCGATCGTGGCGTGTCATAAGCCGAGGGTTGGCTCCAACCTGTTGAGCGTTCCACCACCAGAGTTGGCGCGGCCTCAACCAGGCTGTCAGCGGCTGCACGGGGGCGTTCTGCACCACCTGCTTCGTCTTCGACCGCTAACCCACCGGAATAAACCGCAGAAGTACGATTGATCATGGAATTTGATTGCATGGCTGAATGTCAAAAAGCGGTGAATGACAAAAGGGGTGGACGCAAAATCAAGATACAAACTGGGGCGCAGGAACGAGTAAATACCCAGGCCGGGGAGCTATCCGGTTGGCTGCGCTTCAACGGTGCGGCTGTAGGCTAAACAACCCTTCCTCGCTGATAGTTGCCTCTAAATCTGTACTATGATGTTCGCAAAAAAAAAGCAAAAAGTCATACATCCCATGAGACATTTTGACTGCGCGGATGGGAGAGAGCGGATTGGAGGCTGGGATTAGGTTCGTTGCCGAGGGGGGCAGAAGGTTGGGAGCCGTCTACTCGGCTCACGATGGGCCAAACCCTGCTACCCAGATTGACTAAACGCCATCGGTGACGTTGAAGTGTATTTGCAGTGCCTGTTTCGCAGCACCTATTTCGCAGCGTAGGGGCGGTTAAGGGCTGATCCGCTGCCTCAGATGGTCCCTTGCTTTGTTGGTTGCAATGGGATGCTTGATCGTGATGAACGTTGATAGCGATGAATGCTGATGGGCGATAAACAACGACAACGTTAATCCTGCCTCCTATACCTTGCTTCCCATTGTAGCTTAAGGACAAGTGGCTGAAGGGCGCTTGGGCAGGATTTGGCCTCCAACACTGTTAGCTACTGGCGATCGCAACGGACTGCGCTGGGGATGGGGCTACACGGCGATCGCCGTAATGGATTAAGGGGTAGAAAAGTCGCGATCGCCCCTCCAGGCAAGCCTACATCCCTAAAGGGCAGAGCTGCATAGCCGTGAACGGGCGATCGCCAACTTGAACAGATTGTGGTTCTACTTTTTCGGCGCTAACAACATCATCATGTTGCGTCCTTCTTGCTTGGGCCGCTGTTGCACTTCTGCCACTTCTTGGAGGTCATCAGCCAAGCGCGATAGCAGGTCACGGGCCATATCGCTATGTTGGATTTCGCGACCCCGGAACATCACAGTGGCTTTCACTTTGTCGCCATCTTTCAAAAAGCGCTTTGCCTGATTCAGCCGCACATCATAGTCGTGCTTCTCAATCTTGTAGCGCATTTTCACTTCTTTAACTTCGACCGTATGCTGCTTCTTTTTGGCCTCTTTCGCTTTCTTTTCCTGTTCAAACTTGAACTTTCCGTAGTTAATGATTCGACATACGGGGGGATCAGCCTTATCTGTGACCAGGACTAGATCGAGTTCTTTTTCCTCAGCGAGTTGCAAGGCTTCTCGCGGTGACATAATGCCAAGCTGCGAATTATCAGCATCGATAACTCGAATCTTTGGAAAACGGATGCGCTCATTGATGATGGGGATATCGCGAGTTGGTCTATTTCCAGTCACAAGCAGTGTCAGTTAATGATGGGTAATTTTGCTTACGTTACAAACGGTTTAGGGAGTTTAGCTGTGCCGCTGGGTGCAACTTCAAATTAATCAGCGCATTTTGCCCAACAGCCGCCAGGGGTGAATGCTTCAAAAACTTGAAGCTATGCCATAAAACTACAGTAACGAATCATCTAATACCGGAAAAGCAAAGTCAATGACAAATTGGCAACCACAGTCGGTTGCTTAACAATATTAATGTATCCGATATTTTACTCACAAAGGTTTGATTTTAGTTAATTTTTTGATCGGTTGATGCGGCGAACGGTGGGCTTTTCTGGGGGTGGGGGTGTTTTTGTCCCTAGCCTTTCCTGGCGGTGTTTACAATAGGACGTATTGCCGTGGGGGCGATCAGGTAAGGCGCGATCGCGGTAAGCGACTAATGTAAAGATTTGTGGCCGGGCGGTGAGGGCGACGGCAGCCCAGTGCCCGGTGGCCCAGCCCCTTGGGGCACGCAAGCTAAGCCAAAACGATGAGGACAGGGGATAGGATGCAGACGGTTGGTTGGCAAGAACGGGTAGGTGCGCAGCGGGATTGGCGGTGGCGGGGGTGGCCAATTCGGTATACCTACGTGCCGGGGCCGGGAGTGCGGGATCGCAGGCCACTGTTGTTGTTGCATGGTTTTGGTGCGTCAATCGGCCACTGGCGGCACAATTTGGCAGAGTTGGGCCAGGGCCATGCGGTGTATGCGCTGGATTTGCTGGGGTTTGGGGCTTCGGCTAAGGCGATCGCCCCCTATGGGATCGGGTTTTGGGTAGAGCAAGTTTATGATTTTTGGCGCACCTTTATCGGTCGTCCGGTGGTGTTGGTTGGCAATTCCATTGGTTCGTTGGTGAGTTTAGCGGTGGCGGCGGCCCATCCAGAGATGGTGTGTGGGTTGGTGATGTTGAATTTGCCAGATTCGTCGGTGTTGGAAAATCCGCTCTGGGTGCGATCGCTGGGCAGAGTGGTGCAACCTGTGGCCAAACCCCTGTTGGTTGGGCTGAAATGGCTGTTGACATCGCCGCTGATTTTCAACAACCTGTTTCGGATTATTCGCCATCCTCGGGTGATTCGGCTGTGGGTGCGCCAAGCCTACGCGAACCCGGCGGCGATTACTGACGAGTTAGTCGAAATTTTGTCCCAACCGGCTTACGCCCGAGGGGCGGCCAAAACCCTCCGGGCTATGGTCAACGGTAAGGCCCAGGGGCGGGTTAATTATTCAGCCAAAGCGATTCTGCCAACGTTGCAGATTCCCATGCTGTTGTTTTGGGGATTGCAAGATATGATGGTGCCGCCCAAATTGGCGCGGTTGTTTTTGGCTTATAACCCCAACTTGCAACTGATTGAAATTGATAATGCGGGGCATTGTCCCCATGATGAGTGCCCAGAGTTTGTGAATCGCGAGATTTTGGGGTGGTTGGCGAGTTGGGCGCAGGCGGCTCCCCGGCAATTGGAGGCCCTTTAGCGTGGTTTGAAGGTGGGGCTTTAGGCGATGCTCCCGCGTTTGCGGGCTTCTTTGGAAGAGACGCCAACGTTTTGCAGTCCGGCGCGGATCATTTGTTGTTCCAATAAGGCAAAGAAGCGGGCGCGATCGCCCCCACGAACGACGGCCAGGTTATGGGCTTCGGCCAGGGCTACGGGATAGCCAAACCCTTTCTGGACTTGGGTTAATGTCAGGCTGAGGGCCGTTTCCAGATAGGTGGGATTTTGGGCAACCCACTCTGGAAATTCGAGGCGAGCGATTTCTGTGCCCACATGGACGTAGCAGAAATAGATGTGATGGTGGTCGTAGAGATGGAGAATTTGGGCAGAACTGCGCCACAGGGGGCTGCGTTGCCCGGGTTCGAGTTGGGTGGCCCAAAAGGCCGCGTCTTTGAGGGGTTCCAAGACCTGGCAGGGGGCGCGATCGCTGAGGGCGGCGCACTGTTTGAGGCAGTCGGGGGCGGGATAGGGGCACGCGGGCAACCGCAAAAAGTTGAGGGCTTCGCCACTGCGGGAGGCACTGAGATAGCCGACGAGGGGAATGTGGGCTTGGCGCAGGCGTTCCCAGGCTTGGAGGATGGGGGGCAGAATGCGATCGCGGGCTTCGGTGGGCAGCGGGTCTAGAAACCAGTAGATCAGGGAACCATCCACCAGGGCCAAAGTGGGAAAGGAGGGAACACTGGGGGCTGTGGAGGCAAGGGCAAATAGCTCAGTTTGTTGGGGCATCGTCTGGGCGTGGGGGGCGGGGGGGCAAATCCCTTCCCCTAGTTCAGCCAGGGCGCTCGCCTCAGAGATGGTGCGCCGATAGCCCATCCATTCTTCTGTGCGGATGCCCCACTGCCGGGAGAGATAGAGATCTTCGGGGCGGTAAAACACTTCGGGCAGGCTATCTAACAAGGGGAAACGATTTTGCCCGTAATGCAGCACGATGCGGCCTGTGTTGATGAGGTAGCAGTAGGCAATTTCGTGATGGCTGGGGGCAATTTGGGAGCCATCAGTCGCCAGGACGGTATGAGCTGCCGGAGCCAGGGCGATCGCCGGATGTTCATGAAGCGGTTCTACAGGTTCGGCGGCGGTGAAGGTCAGGCGATCGCGCCAGGTTTGGTGGCGTTCCACCCAGGTTGCTTGCTCAGCGATCGCGGTGGCAAACAAGTCTTGGGCCAGGGCCAGCCGTTGGCGCGTGGCCGCCGCTTCCTGGGTCAGGTGTTGGCTAATGCCCTGCATTTGTTGTGTAATTTGAGTTAAATCCAGCATTCAACCGCCCGCGATCGCAATCACAATCAAACTTTTCGTCTCTTCCGCATCATACAATTCGCCTGTACTCCATTCATCCGTACTGGTTTGGGCCTTGCCTCTGCGCCCCTTGCCTTCATCGGCAATTGTGCCAACGGGCCTCCGGTTACCCAGGGTTGGGATGGATTGGGGCGGCGGTGCTGTTCTAGCGCTGGTGCTGGTTCGCAATTGGTTCCAGTTCCTAATGCTTTCATGTTTTTAGAAGGAGATTTGCTTTTATAATCGCCTCATATCGAAATCAACAGATGCGCCGCCTGTGCTTGCCATTTATCCTGGAAGTTTTGACCCCATCACGCTTGGTCACTTAGATGTGATTGAGCGGGGGACTCGCCTATTCGAGCGCGTTGTTGTGGCTGTCTTGCGCAACCCGAATAAAAAGCCCCTGTTTACGGTTGCCGAGCGCATTGTGCAAATTCAGCAAGCGACAGCCCATCTCAATGTCGAAGTCGATAGTTTTGATGGTTTGACGGTCGCTTATGCCAAGAAGCGCCAAGCTAAAGTTCTGTTGCGAGGGTTGCGCGTGCTCTCAGATTTTGAAATGGAACTCCAAATGGCGCATACTAACAAAACGCTTTCTGAGGATATTGAAACCGTCTTCTTGGCTACATCCAATGAACACAGCTTTTTAAGCAGCAGTTTAGTCAAAGAGATTGCCAAGTTTGGCGGCCCTATTGATCATCTTGTCCCACCAACTGTCGCCCTGGATATTTACAGATGCTACGCCAAGACCAATCCGGTACCGGACCAGACGGCTTTAACCCCAATGTCGGAATTCCCCAAAATGGAATGCCCGCAAGAGACGGTGGGCGATCGGGAGTAGATATTCAACGGGAATTAAATCGTCTGGAAGAAATGATTCTCGATAGTCCTCGTGTGCCTGTTTGGGGGCGGACGATGGTTGATGAAGAGCGGCTGATCGAGCAGCTTGATTTGATTCGTCTGAGTTTGCCAGAGGCTTTCCATGAGGCGGAAAGCATTATGCACCACAAGGAAGAGATCTTTTTGCAGTCGGAGCAGTACGCTCAGGAAATTATTGAAACGGCGGAACGACGGGCTGACCAGCTTTTGAATGAGTCGGGGATTGTGCGGCAAGCTGAGATGCAGGCGCAGCAAATTCGCCAGCGGGTGCAGCAAGAGTGTGAGTCGATTCGGGAGCAGACGATCGCGGAAATTGATCGGATGCGTCATCAGGCTCAGCAAGAGCTGGAAGAAATGCAACGGATGGCGATCGCGGAGTGCGAAGAGATCCAGGCGGGGGCAGATGAGTATGCAGAAAATACCCTGCATGATATGGAAATGCAGTTAGCCGAAATGCTCCGGATTGTGCGCAATGGGCGGCAACAACTCCAGTCTGATTCAACAGTACGGCGTGATCCACCGGGTCTCTCGCGATCGCACCAAATGCGGTGAGGCTTTGCGGCGGGCGGCTGGGGGCGATTGGCCGGGATCTGGCAAAGTATGTTACAAGGTGTAAGGATTGCGATCGTAAGCCAGGCGGCTTGTCTGGTTGTCGGTTCATCATTGCCGGATAGCTCAGCTTTGGGGTGATGGTTAGGCTTAAAGTGGGTGGGGTTGCCACCGATCAAAATCAGTCAGATGGAACCCTTGTTGTGCTAGCTGGGGTGTGGCCACGGGCGTTGGCTGAGTGGTGGCTGAGCTGCATTGCTGGGTCTGGTTTGTTGAGCTTGGGTGTGATTGGGAGTCCTATGGTGCAATTTCGGCTTTATCATCCTGTCAATCCGCTTGTGCCCACGACTGGCCAAGTGGCATCGTTCATGTCCTGGTGGCTGTTGGTGCCAGGGTTCACTATTATTTTGGGGTTGCAATCCATGCTTCATTTCCGTTTTCGTGGGTTTGTCAACCGAGGGTTGGCGATCGCTGCCCCCATTACAAAAGCTTTTCCAGCTTTATTTGTGGCGAGTTTGGTCTTGTTGTTGGGCTGTGTTGTGCTCTCCCCTTCGGCTCAGGCGGCCCCCCTCACCCAGCCCACCCTGTTGGCGGCGGGTAGTTTGTTTTCCTTTGCGGGCGATCGCCCGACGGGTTTAGGTGTGCAAACTGGGGTGCTAGGCGCGTGTCCCCAAAGTCCCAATTGTGTCAGCACCCAAAGCTCGGATAAACAACATCGCATTGAACCGTTGCAGTTTGACGGGCCACTGGATACCGCGATCGCCCAATTGAAAGACATCATTGAGGGTTTGCCCAGAGCCAAAGTGATCGAAGTGACGGATGACTATTTGTATGCAGAATTCACCAGTTCGTTGATGGGCTTTGTGGATGATGTCGAGTTTTATCTCGACCCGACTGAACCCGTCATTCAGGCTCGGTCTGCATCCCGGTTGGGCGAGTCAGATATGGGTGTGAACCGCAAGCGGATTGAGACAATTCGGAAGAAGCTGAACGGTTTCAACCTGCCGGGATAAGCCTTGCGGGGAAGACACCCCTGGATTAACTTCAAGCCTGATGGAGAATCAGCGAAAAAGAAGCCCCCAAGCACAGATGGGGGCTTTTAGTTTAGGAGCGATGAAGCTTATAGGTTCAAATGTACTATTTAGGGGCTGGGCTGTCAAGCGCTGGGTATCAAGCGGTTGGTCAAGGCAACGGTTAGCGGGGGCGTTGCGGGGGCGGGGTTGGAAACGGGTGGCTCGGCGTTATAATTTTGCCACCGCTGCTATGGTGAATTGGGCATGTCCCCGAAGTTTCCTCCCGACCAGACGAAGGCCCGCGATCGCCGCCGCTTTAATGCTTCCAAGCGAGTGACCACTGCGGATGGCCGCCTCAATGTTTTGCGGTTTGAATCTCGGCATTTCCCGTGGACGGATCTCTACTACCAGTTGTTGGTCATGCCCTGGGCTCTTTTTTTGGGGCTAATTGCGGGGTTGTTTGTCTGTGCGAATGGGCTGTTTGCGATCGCTTACCTTCTGGGGGGAGACTCCATCGCCAATGCCCGACCGGGATCGCTGAGTGATGCCTTTTTCTTTAGTGTGCAAACCATGGCCACGATTGGTTATGGTGCGCTGTATCCCACAACGGTCTATGCCAACCTTCTAGTGGCGATCGAGGCGTTTGTGGGGTTGTTGGGGGTCACAATGGCAACGGGGTTGATGTTTGCGCGTTTTGCCCGTCCGACTGCGCGGGTGATGTTCAGCAATGTTGCGGTGATCATGCCTTACAACGGCCAACCAACCCTGATGTTTCGGGCGGGGAATCGGCGGGGCAACCAAATTCTGGAGGCGCGGCTGTGGGTGACGTTGATTCGGGAAGAAACGACGACCGAAGGATACACCATGCGCCGTTTTTATGACCTCGATTTGACTCGTCACCAGAGTCCGTTTTTTGTGCTGACGTGGACGGCCCTTCATCCCATTGATGCGAACAGTCCGTTGTATGGTGAAACGCCAGAATCCTTAGCGCAAAGTACGGCGGAAATTTTGGTTATCCTGACGGGGGTTGATGAAACGGTTGCCCAGACGGTGCACGCGCGCCATGCCTATTCGGCCCGAGAGATTTTGTGGAATCATCAGTTTGTGGATGTCTTTTCCGTATTACCCAATGGGCAACGAGTGATCGACTATACCCGGTTTCATCATGTGATGTCGCTTTCTCAATAAATTGGGGCACCATAGAAAAATCTCTTATCGCCATCCTGCTGGTGGGTGATGACAAGACAGACGGCGCGATCGCGGTGCTCAGCCTTTTCTAGGTTTAACCGTAAATGGGGTCGTGCGTGT
>ERZ1066135.146-NODE-146-length-67105-cov-16.056749_pt1 | contig 67105 bp, 58 predicted proteins | sample MGYA00382782_ERZ1066135 | MGnify/ENA primary metagenome ERZ1066135 (study PRJEB33369, sample SAMEA5778365) | biofilm metagenome | biome: Industrial cooling water; feature: Water cooling tower basin; material: Biofilm | place: United Arab Emirates | collected... | reverse complement strand
GCGATCTGGTATTTCATCCATGACTACAACGCATCATTACTTGTATAGCACTACCTGACAACAACATAGGGGCAGTTGGTGTTGCGTAAAGGGAAACCCAACGCTGGACATGGTTTCGATGGATTCCGCTGAGGCTAACCCATCCTACGGCGGAGTCCAGAGCTTAGGTGTTGTCAGGCACCCCGTAGAAGTGATAAGTGCTAACCCCGATTGAGCAGTGTTTTTCGATGGGCTAAAACTTGCCCCGGTTCAATGTTGGCCGTTACTTCATCAAGGGGAATACTGCGTTCAGCCTCAGTATAAACATTAACTTGGTAAACCAGCCGATTGGTAATGTCCAACCCGGTGAGCCACCCGCTTTTGGGATGGTAAGCGCCCGTGTCGATATCGAGCCAGCCACAACCTTGGGCAATTTCGCCGGGAATGACATGGGGCAAGGTGAAGGTGATGGTGTGCCCGGTGATAATCAACTTATCGGTAAAGTAGGGCTTGGACGTGCTGTGAAATTCGTCGCGGATCCAGCAAAACTCTTGGGCGGTTTGGGCATCGATTGGGAGTAAGGGATGCACCCCGGCATGAACCAGCCAAATGTCGTCTAAGTCGAGATAGGTGGGTAGGGTTTTCATCCACTCGATATGGTCGAGCAAAATACCACTGTCACCATAGCTGGCTACGGTTGCGCGCCCGCCACTATACAACCAGGCTTGGAGCGCGGGGGTGAAGGGTCGGCCTTTGGGAAAGGCATCGATCATGAGTTGTTCGTGATTGCCCAAAATGCAGTGATAGGGGCTATCTTTCACGAAGCTGACAACTTTTGCGCTATCTGGCCCACGATCAATGAGGTCACCGAGAAAGTAAACTTGATCGTGTTCTCCCGGTACGATCGCGTCGAGCAATCGCATTAGTCCTTCAAAATGCCCATGGACGTCACCAATGATGATTCGACGATGACGGTCTTCGCTCATGCGATCGCTCGTGTGGTTAATAGACAGCACTAAGATAAACCCGCAAGATACTGTGGATTGATGCAAAACCTGAGGCTGGAGTGATTGAGGTCACTACGCTCATTATGCCCCGATTCCATTCAGCAATCCCACTGGATTGTGCAAACAATACACTCAGTTGGGAAACTTTATTAATCCTTTAATGCGTCGCTTTGGCTGTGCGCATTACCGAGCGATCAATGAGGGGTCTGACCACGTTTGAGGATTTGCCAGAGTTGTGGTGGGTAGGCAGGGTTTCCGGGAGATTGCCGGGAAGGGGGCAGCAGCGTTGCGGATCAAGTCAGTGATGCTGCGGACGACTTGCTATCCTCATCGGTGGGTTAGCGTTAACCGGAGGCCGCAGGCTAAGCGGCATCAGTAGATTTGCGGATTGGGCGATCGCCAGTGGCCCTATCGTTCTAGGGCGCGGAGGATGCGTTGCAGGCCAGAAAAGAAACTTTGGGCACTAGATTGTTTTACCCCTAAAGTTTTGGCAAAGATTTCGTCCAATTTTTCCAGGGTTGGTTTTTGGAATTCTTCGGCTAAGAGGGTGTAGCCTTCGGGCTGTTCGTGCCAGACTTGCCACTGGTTGGGGTAACAGCGCAGCAGGGCGGCTTCTTCCAACGGGCGGAGATAGTAGCAGGTTTCAATTGTGTTAAGGAAGCGATCGCGCAGTTTGCGAGCGGTGTAGCCAATGCCCACGGTGCCCACATCTTCCAACCGAGGGTTGAACAGAATCACGGGGCGATCGCCAGCGGCAAGGCAAATTTGCTCAACGAGCATCACTTCGACTGCCGACGGAGCCACAAACAAAAAGGCTTGATCCTCTGGTAAGACTAAGCGCTCTACGGGCATAGTTTGGCGGGAACCAGCGATGTCGATACTTTCGATGGTATGGGAAATCCCCGCCCAATCCCGCCGGGCCAAGGCCGCTGCCCCCGCATCAGTGAAGAAGATTTTGAGGTGTTCCCCATAGTCTGCCAACACCGAGAGGTACTGATAGGCGGGGGGCATGGGCTTGAGTTCAGGAATGGCGATTTCGACCTGTAGCCGAGTGTAGCCTGCGGCTAGGGCGGCCTGGGTGGCGCTTTGGGCTTGGGCGATCGCCTCGTCTAGGGTCGTCGGAAAATCCACCATTGGTTTTGATTGGTTTCTACTGCGTTTGGGTTACAGGGTCAACGACTGCGCATTGGTTTCGATCAACGCAGCCAAGTCTTTCAAGAAGGCGGCAGCATGGGCACCGTAAATGACCCGGTGGTCACAGGTGAGGTTTACCTGCATTTGCCGTTTCACACCCATCAAGCCTTCGTTGTTCGCGACGACCGTAGGCCGGGATGCCCCGATCGCCAGGATGGAACCCATTCCTGGTGGCAAGATCGCATCGAAGCGATCCACGCCAAACATCCCCAAATTGGAAATCGCAAAGGTGCCAGAGTTGTATTCATCTGGTTGCAGTTGTTTCCCACGGGCGCGATCGACCAGATCCTTCCAGTTGCGAGACAGGCTGTAAATATCGGTCTGGTCGGCGTTTTTCAGAACAGGCGTAATCAAACCGCCATCATCCATCGCTACGGCAACAGCCACATTAATCGATGCCGGGTGGTTGATGTGACCCTCGGTATAGCCCGCATTCAAGAGGGGGTGTTTTTGCAAGGTCATCGCGACAGCCTTGGCCAACAAGGCGCTCATCGTTACCCCTTTAGACTTGATTTGCTTGTAAAGCTTGTCAAGGTGGTCGGTGGTGATGGTGTAGCCAACGTGGAACGTGGGAACGTCCAAACTGGCAACCATGTTCCGCACGACAGCATTTTGCAGGGTGGTCAAGGGGACTTTTTGGCCAGGAGCTACGGGCACTGGCGCGGCAGTGGCTGGGCGGGGGGCCGGGGCAGCAGCAGGAACAGCGGCGACTGGAGCCACTACCGCAGGTGCAGCAGGCGTGCGACCAGCGGCGGCTTCTACATCTTCGGCGACAATCCGACCGTGGGGGCCGCTACCTCTGAGGGTTTTGAGGTCAACTTTCAGGTCTTTGGCGAGTTTCCGGGCGCGGGGGGAGGCCACAATCCGTCCGTTGCTGGCCGGTTGACTGCTGCCGTTGGTGGCGGCGGTGGCGATCGCCGGGGCTACTGCTGGGGTTTCCGCTTTAGGAGCCGAAGCCGGGGCCTGGGGTTGAGCCGTTGACTGTTGTTGGGCTGTTTCGATCTCAGCTTCGGTTTCTGCAATGAGGGCGATCGCGGCACCAACGGGAGCAGTGTCTCCCGCTTCCACGACAATCGCCGCCAAATATCCTTCGTAAAAAGACTCCACATCCATGTCTGCCTTATCGGACTCAACCACAACCACGGTTTCGCCCTTTTCCACTTTGTCACCTGGCGACTTCAACCAGGACACAATTTTGCCTTCTGTCATCGTGGAACTCAGAGCAGGCATGAAAACTTCACTAATCATGGGGAGGATTCCAGATCAAAACGCCACAAGTAACTAAAATCATTCAACTAATCAGTGTTAAACCTGGCACCAATACCGAGACCGGAACCAGGCTCAACTCACGTTCTAGCGCATTAGCCAGCGCCTTATATTCTACAAGGAATTGCGTCCCCGAACAGACAGTCGCCCCAAGGTAAACCTGAGCGCCGGATTTTAGACAATTGGCTCCTGTCGATGGGCAAGAAATTAGATTGCGCCCCGGATATCTTCGACCACGCCATCCCGCAATAAGATTTCAACTTGCATTTTTTCAATCAAGTTGTCCCCTTTTTCCACCCGGAAGACGCTATCAATCTGGCCTTGATTCACTTCTTGATCGAGTTCAAGCAACTGCACTTGTTGCAATTGTTGTAAGACCTGATTTTTTTGTTCTAACAACTCACTCTTTTTTTGATTGACCTGCATCTGGAGGTTTTCAATTTGCTGAGTTGTTTCGGGACTGGGGGGCGAGATGGATTGCTTTTGGATTTCGGCGATCATTCGCTGGGCTTGCATTTCCAGTTGTTGTAACTGGTTATCAATTTGGTTAATTTGCGCCTGGAGTTGTTGCTGGGCTTCTTCTTTCCAGCGGGGCGTGACGATCGCTTTAACGTTGACCGAACGTTTTAATAGCAAATTAGATGGGGAGACATCCATAAATACTTCACTCAATCAGGACAATGAGGTTGTGGACTTACCACAGGGGACACACCACAACAAACGGCTTTATGGCACCAGCAAATCTGCTTGCTTTTAGGGGCGTTTGCGCCAGGGCCTTAGCCCTGTGGGGCACCTCAAACAAACATCTCGTCAATCATACCCTGGTAGCGTTCCATCACGACATTCCGCCGAATTTTTAGGGTTTGGGTCATGAGGCCGTTTTCCATCGAGAACGGTTCTTGAATAAAGCGGAAGGGACCAATGCGATCGTCTGGCCGATATCCCGGTCGATTTTGCACTTCCCGGTTCAGTTCTTTCCGCATTAAATCTTGAACGGGTTTACTGTCGATCGCGATCGTCTGCCCGCCTTGACTGGGAGCGGTGCCCAGGTTAGACGTAATCCCTGCTGGTAGTTCGAGGGTATAGCCCTGGGCGATCGCCCATTTTTCCAGGGCTTCATAATTGGGCACGATCAACGCTCCCAACGCTTTTTGGTCTTGGCCAACCAGCATGATTTGGTCAATGTAAGGACTCCGCAGGCACGCATCTTCAATGGGCTGCGGTTCAATATTTTCCCCACTCGTCAGCACGATCGTATCTTTGGCCCGTCCTGTGAGCACGAGATCATTCTCTGCCGTCACCCAGCCCAAATCACCACTGTCAAACCAGCCATTGGCGTCGATCGCTTTTTGGGTCGCGGCAGGGTTATTGTAGTAGCCCTTCATCACCTGGGGGCCACGGATGAGCACTAGGCCCCGTTGCCCCGCAGGCAGCGGTTGGCGGCTTTCAGGATCAACAATCAAGATTTCGGTGCCGGGAATCGTGGGGCCAGAGGAACCGCGCAGGTTGCGCCACGGGCGACGGGCATTGGTCACGGGCGACGTTTCGGTTAGACCATAGCCCACCAAAACCTCAATCCCAACGATTTCAAAGAAATCATCCAGGTGTTTGGCCAGGGAACCGCCACCACTAATGGCATAGCGGAATTTTCCGCCAGTAGCCGCTTCGCGCACTTTGCTGTAGACCAGCTTTTCGCCTAACCCGTGGAACGGCCAGAAGATCAGACTCTGGAGGCCAGCGGTGAAACGACGGAGCGGCGACGGGTTGCGTTGGAGTAAATCGAGGTTTTGCCACAGCCGTTTGGCTTGAATGTAGCGTTGACTTTTACCCAGGAAGAATTGAATCAGTTTTTGTTTCCGTTCGGGTTGCTCACGAAATTGTTTTTGTACACCTTCATAGATGGATTCCCAGATGCGAGGGACGCTCACCATGTATTGCGGACGAAACTCTTTAAGGTCTTTTTTGATGGTACGAATGCTGGTGTAGATCTGAGTGCAGCCTTGTGACAATAAGAAGTATTCGGCGCTGCGTTCGTAGGCGTGCCAGGTGGGGAGGATGCTCATGATGCGATCGCCGGGTTGGGGTTGCACCACGGCTCCCAGCGTTTCGACTTGATGAATCAAATTGCCGTGGGTGAGCATGGCCCCTTTGGGTTTGCCGGTGGTGCCAGAGGTGTAAATTAGCGTGGCGAGATCATCCCGTGTGAGGGGGACTGGCGTTAAGGCGCGATCGGCCCCCAGGGCCATGACCTGGGAATAATTCAAGACTTTGAGCGCGAGATCGTTGGGAGGGGCTTCGTCGCTCATCAGCACGACAAATTGGAGGGGCAAAGGGCTGAGGCGATCGCTGAGCTTGTGAAACGTGGCCAGATCTTCGACCGCCAGGGCAATGGAGCCACTGTTTTCCAGCAAGAACAGCAATTCGTTGGTTTCGGCCTGGGAACTCCGCACCGCATTCACCGCCCCCGCCAGCATCATGCCCTGATCTATAATCAACCAGCGTGGATGGTTGTCGGCAAATAAACTGATGCGATCGCCGGGTTGAATACCCAAGGCTTGTAACCCACACGCAAATCGCTGAATTTGTTCTGCTAGTTCCGCAAAGGTCAACTTGACTGGTGGTTTGGCATGGGGGGCATTGAGGGCGGTGATGGTCGAAAAGCGCTGGGCGGCGATCGCCCACACCTCAGGTAATGACTTGAAATCGTAAGCAACGGTTTGCTGGAGTTTTTGGCGGTCAATAGCCGTCATCTGATAAGCGTCAACGGGATTCATGGGGGTGCTCCTGTACGTTGCAAGGGAAACCTGAACAAACCAAGCCAGCCAAACGAACCAGTGCTGGTTCCATGACCAATAGCATGACCAATCGATTGATTCAACCTTACTGCTGAACGGGCCCCAGCTAAACAGGCCAAAGGGACAGAATTCGGGGTGGCTTTGATCCCTGATCGCTGGCCCAGGTGCTCTGGTGGGTGCGATGACTGGCGATCGCCATCGACCAGTTCTGGTGGCTTGTCGCCTGTCCCTGTTGCCGAGAAGCCATTGCGTTCGTTAATCTAAGCTTGAAGTTTCATGAAGTCGAAAGGCTCCTATGCCCAAAGCAATCTGGAATGGTGCAGTCATCGCTGAAAGTGACTACTGCGAAGTCGTTGAAGGGAATCAGTATTTCCCCCCGAATGCCATCAAACAGGAATATTTACAACACAGTAGCACCCATACCGTTTGTGGATGGAAGGGAACAGCCAGCTATTACGATATCGTAGTCGATGGGCAGGTGAACAAGGATGCCGCCTGGTACTATCCCACGCCCAAGGATGCCGCGAAGAATATTGCTGGTTACATTGCCTTTTGGCGCGGCGTGAAGATTGAAGCCTAACTGGGGCCAACCCTAAGCTTAAGTCTTGATCTAAGGCGGTTTGGCCGGTTCATGCAAAAGCCCACAGGCCATAGAGCCTGGTTTCTGGGGAGATTGCTCCTCTGCGGCTTGGGCATTTGGTTCGTGCAGCATCGATCGCGGCAATGCAATCGAATTCACTGGTTGGGGATTTGGCCTAGAGTCAAGTCCCTTTTTTGTCGTTCTTGGTGGTGCGAGTTGGGTCACTGATCCGATCGCTCAATGGTTCGGTTGGGGCGATCGCCGTTACGCTGGCCTCGATTTTTGCCAACCCGTCAAGGCGGAAGCGACTGCATCAGTTCGTTATTCGAGGCGGAATACTCTGGCGGGCGATCGCTCGGCGCATAAAACAATTTATGAGAAAAATGTTTCAATCTGTAAAGGTATAACAAGTACTGGGGTAGCAGGTGGTGGCAAGTGGCGCATTACCCGGTCGCGATGCGGTACTTATACTTAGGTAAAACCCCCGTGACTTGCTGGATCGGCGTTCTTTGCCCGGAAAACTGGGTGATCCCGCAATCTCGCCCGAAGCCCTGCCACTGCAAAGCTAATGATGTGTTTAGAACCGTAAAGCGTCACGATGGAATGTAAACTTTTCTGTTTTAAATTCAGATTGTCAGAACTCTTTCTATAAACTAATTTCAGTCATTAAATTTACGGATGACGGTTCGCAAGCATCTTGTTCAGCTTTTCGTGTAGGAGAATATAAAAAGTGACGACTTATCAAACTCAAATTGCCAATCGTGCTGATTATGGGTTGATGCTGAAAAGCTTTTTGATGTGGATTGGGATTTTGACAGTTTGCTTGCTAATCGTTGGTTTCCCAGTTGGGATTTTGATTGTAGGCATTGGTTCGGTCTTGGCAATGGCGCTCGACTCGGTTTTGCCAGGAGTCGGTTTAGTCGTAGTGGCGATGAGCTTCATTGGCGTTCAGGTCTTCGGCGTGATCCTGACTGCGGCCATCCTCACCCTGAGAGGCACGCACCCCAAAGATATTAGCTGGTTGCCTTGGGCACGGGGCGAAGCAAACCCGAAGCATGATGCAGTGTATGCCGCTTGCCCTCTGACCTGCGACGTGAAAAATTAAGCGATTCACTTAACGGTCAACAAATTGGCTGGGTCAATGGTTCAAGGCATTGGCTCAAAGCAACAAGCCCGGAGCAATCCGGGCTTTGGTCGTTTAAATGGGCAGAGCAAGGGGCGATCGCCCCCGTTGCGCGGGCTTTGGCTTTAACTGTTGGTCGTTACGGCGTGGGCACCGAAATGACCTGGCTAGCCTGAATGGGTTTGCCGTTATGCATGAGTTCCTCGTGCCCGTTGGTGTTGAGGGTCACGGTGACGGTGTGTTGACCCGGTGGCAGTTCGCTGAGGTAATACCAGGGGCCATAGAGCCGAGTCAGCTTTTTCCCGTTGACATAAAGATGGGCGTGGCCTTCGGTGGTTATGCCTTTGCCATCCAGTTTGTTAGGCGCAAAGGTAAAGTGCTTGGCTTGAATTTCCAGGTTCCACCCCTGATCGCGATCGGGATGTACCACTAAGTTGACGGTGGGCACGGGTTGATTGGCCGGAATCTCAACCATTTTGTGATGATGGGGGGTACTGGTGGCTTGCTGTCCTGCTGCTGCTGCCGGATGGTGATGGCCAGTGGGCTGGGGCTTTTCGTGGGCGAGCAGTGCTGGAGGGTTCATTAGAGGAAAACTTGCGCTAAGAAGACTAAGAAGGGAGAAAAGAACCGATTTGGGGTTGGACATAACAACAGTGAATGGATCTGCAAACAAAGGAAATGGTCTGGAACGATCGCGTGGCTGGCTGGTGATTGGGTTACCCGATCGCGGACGGTGCGGCCTGGAGATACAGTTGCTTGAGCAAGTTTTGGGCCTGAGTGTAGGCTTTGGTGTTGCCGTGTTGGTAAAAGATTTGGCTAGCCTGTTTTAAGTCCATGACGGCCTGGGCGGAATTGCCCAAGTTGTAGTAGGCGATCGCCCGTTCCACTTGGACAATGGGCCGATCGGGGTTGAGACGGAGCGCTTGATCAAAATCTTGAATCGCTGCAAAGTAATGTCCCTGGCGGGCATGGATGCAACCTCGGTTGTAATAAGCTGTATCTTGCTGAGGATCAAGTGTGAGGGCTTGAGTCAAGTCGGCGATCGCCGGGGTCAGATCGGCTCCAGTGGCCTGGGCAAGCCCTCGATTTAAGTAGATTGCCGCTAAGGTCACGGCATCGTCGGTTGCGGTGTGTTCGATGGCTTGGGTAAAGTCGGTAAGCGCGGGTACAGTCTGCCCTAATGCCGCTCGCGCCAATCCCCGGTTAACATAACCGCGCACATCGGTAGGCGCAACTTGCAGCACATGGGTCGCATCCGCAATGGCTGCTTGATAGTTGCTGAGCCGATAGTGGGCCACACCCCGGTTGACCCATGCTTCAGGATTGTGCGGTTGGCGGCGAATGGCCTGGGTACAATCTGCGATCGCGCCCCGATAATGAGTCAAAAAGAGAGCCGTCAAACAGCGATTAGCATAGGCCGCAGCAAGTTGTTCCTGGGCTTGCACCGCACGCGTGAAGGCCGCGTAAGCCACTGGGTAATTAGCCTGTTCCAATGCCTGGATACCTTCTGCAAACGGAGGAATGTGACTGGTCGCTATGGCTTGGGCCGACGAAGGCCGAAGCGGCGGAGTCATGCCCAAGAGACCGACGATCAGACTGACGCTCAAGAGAACCCGCAGCCAAGTTTGCATAAGTATTTGCTAGAAAAGTTGAATCGTGATCAAGGCAATGGCTCAAATCCTGCCCTGTTCGTCCTGAGGAGCGAAACCAATCGCATTAACGTGGTGACTTTACCACCCGGATTCAGCTTGATTGAGGACATAGGCGGCAACAGCTTGAATTTGGTCTTCCGTTAAGCGGGATCTGAAGGAGGGCATGGCGTTTTTGCCGTTGGTGACTTGGGTTGCGATCGCCTCTATAGAGTCCATGTTGTACTTGTGCAGGGTTTCCGCTTTGAGGTTTTTGCTCGCATCAACGACATTGTTGCCGTTCATGTGGCAGGCGGCACAGTTCGCGTTGAAAACTTTTGCTCCGGTGGCGATCGCTTCCGGCGATGCGGCCAAGGCCGGGGGCACAAGGGTCAACCAGGCGCAGGCGATCGCCAGCCAGAGGATAGATAGGAATTTTTTCATTCAAATTCTCCCAAGATTCGACAGAGAAATGACTCTAAAACAGCAACAAAACTCAGCCAATAAAAATCCCCCTGAAGGGGCACAGAGTATGCGCTCCCGCAGTGGGCATCAATGCGTTTGAACGCAAGCTGTAAATCGTTGTTGTTATTGTGCGATCGCGCAGTGGGTTGCGTCAAAAGACGGGCTGTAAAACTTGTGTCGAACTGTAAACTCTGAGCCGCCCCTAGCAAAAAGCGATCGCCCCCATTAGCCATTGGGCGATCGCACTTAGGGTGTCTTTAGTTCGAATGTATTATATCCTGGATTACATCGGTCGCGAGCACCTTTCTGTAGCTGCTGTGGTTTGATGTGCGATATCAGGTACGGTTTTTGAGCATCATGACTTCAATGATTTTGATTGCCATATCCTCAGAAAGCTCTAGGGCACCATATAGCTGGTTCAAAAAGTTTTCTTCTTCTGCTGTGACTACACCATCAGCCAGAATTAAATCTGCAGCGACTGCAAAAGCTGATGGTGCCATTTCGTGCGGTAATGAGGCTTTGGCTAAACCAAACAATACCTCGACCCCATCTCGTTTCATAATGCCGAATAGCTTATCAATCATTCGGCGCATGACATCGGCTGAGTAGCTTTTGAATAATTGCATTCGGTTTAGGTTAGTGATGAAGCCTTCTACTTCCTCATCAGCTAAGTAGCCATCCGAGGCAATTGCTGCCAGGGTAATAGCTGCATAGGCTTCTGCTGGGCTAAACGTCGCTTGCGTTGTAGTTTGAATCCCCAACACACGATCAAACAATCCCATACTGTTTCTCCTTCAGAATTTAGGGCGTGGGTAACTTGTATTGCTTCCAGCTAGGATCAAATCTATGAATAAGGTTAAGCTATATTGCCCAAAAAACTCAGTAAGTTCACATTTATGCAACTACAAAAAGACCTCCCGCATGAGAGGTCTAAGCATTTATAACTATTGGTTTGCGTAGAACCCAACTCTTAGGCTAGGGCTGTTTGCATGAGCTGTACGCCGTCGGGGAGTTTGCCTTTGAGGAGCCACTGTGCCATTTCATCGGGGGGCAGGGCTTGGCGCAGGCGATCGCGCAGCGATTCCCCTTCCATCACTTCCCGATTGAGCAATTCTTGGGCCGTCGATTCCAGCAAATCGCGGTTTTTGTCCAAGATTGCGAGGGCGATGTGATGGGCACCATCGACAATTTCCTTCACTTCCCGGTCAATTTCCTCCGTCACCTTGGGGCTCACGGTGCGGCGCGGCGATTGGTAGCCATCTAAAAACTGCATTTGCTGCTTTTCAAAGGCGATCGGCCCTAGTTGATTGCTCATGCCATAGAGCGTCACTGTCCGCTCGGCCAAATCGGTGGCTTTTTGAATGTCGTCGCTGGCTCCAGTGGAAACTTTACCAAAGATGATTTCTTCTGCCGATCGCCCGCCCAACAGCGTCGCAATCCGGCCCCGAATTTCATCTTCTGCCATCAAAAACCGATCCTCTTCTGGCAGTTGCAAGGTGTAGCCCAATGCACCTACCCCACGGGGCACAATCGAGATTTTCTCGACTTTTCCGGCTCCTGGCATCAACGCGCCGACGATCGCGTGTCCCACTTCGTGATAAGCCACCACTTTCTTTTCCATCTCGTTCAAAACACGGGATTTCTTTTCCAGTCCGGCAACCACCCGTTCCACAGCTTCGGCAAAATCTTTGGTTTCCACTGCTTGCCGTTCGCCCCGCGCTGCGAGTAGAGCGGCTTCGTTGACCAGGTTGGCCAGATCTGCCCCGACAAACCCCGGCGTGCGCACGGCGATCGCGCCCAAATCCACATCCTCAGCCAACTTCACGTTTTTGGCATGAACCTTCAGAATGGCTTCCCGCCCAATCTTGTCTGGACGATCGACGACCACCTGGCGATCGAAGCGGCCTGGTCGCCGCAAGGCTGGGTCAAGGACTTCGGGACGGTTTGTCGCCGCTAGCAAAATCACACCCGTATTCGCTTCAAACCCATCCATTTCCGTTAGCAACTGGTTGAGGGTTTGCTCCCGTTCGTCGTTGCCGCCCATCATGCCGTTTTGGGCTCGCGATTTGCCCAGGGCATCCAGTTCATCAATGAACACAATACATGGAGCTTGTTTTTTCGCTTGTTCAAACAGGTCGCGCACCCGCGAAGCCCCTACGCCGACAAATAGCTCAATGAATTCTGACCCGGAAATGCTGAAAAACGGCACTCCGGCTTCCCCGGCAACTGCTTTCGCCAGTAGGGTTTTGCCCGTTCCCGGCGGACCAACCAGCAACACACCTTTCGGAATCTTGGCCCCTAAGCGGGTGTATTTATCAGCATTTTTCAGGAAGTCTACAATTTCTTGTAATTCGGCCTTGGCTTCATCGACCCCGGCCACATCAGGGAACTTCACGCCCGTGCTGCCTTCGGAATAAATGCGGGCTTTGCTTTTGCCAACGGTCAATGCGGTTTGGCCTGCGCCTTGCCGATTCAATAAGAAGCCCCAAATCCCAAAGAAGATGAGCGGCGGCACGACCCAACTCAGGAGGGTGCCAATCCAACCGTTGCGACTGGGTGGGGGTGCGCCAAACTCGACATTATGATCGCGCAGAATTTTGGGTAAATCGAGGTCGATCGCCACAGGCGTGGTGCGGTAGACTGTCGGAGCCTGTTGGGGTTGCTCACCATTGGCCGGGACATCCGATCGCAAAATAAAGTCGATTCGATCTTGGGCAACGAGGGCCTGGGCCACTTTCCCCGATTCCACTTGCGCCACAAAGTCACTGTAGGGAATTTGGGGCCGCTGCGGGCCAAAAAAGGACGGCACGACAAAATTCAGCACCAGCAACAGCGCGAAGAAAATCAGCAAGCTGCCGCCAAACTGTCGTCGTCGGGGCGATTTCATCGGGTTTTTATCCGTTTTGTCAACAGGCATAGTTGATCACTCCTGGGTGCGACTGGGCGATCGCCGCTGGTTGCACGCAAACGGACGGTATCTCTCAACCTCCACCCGTTGCAGGGCGAGTCTAACCCAGCTTTATATCTGTATTGTAAAGAATTGGTTGCGATCGCCCCTGCCGGAAATCCCCCCTTGCTCGGTCACAGCCTGAGTGCTGGTTTGGTGTTGGATCGTCATGTTTGGAGGTGCTGCTTGCTGGGCGATCGCGGCTTTGGCTGTGCTGGAATGGCCTTCGCAGTGGATACTGATAGCAGGCAAGTTGGCAGTTGGTAGGTATGACTGGTTTTCTTTTCAAAGTATTAGGGGTTTCTGTGGGGGTGTCGTTGCTCATCAAATACGGTGGCCCCTATTTACCCATTGTGGGAACAAATACAATTGCGCTGCTGATTGTCCTCTTGCCGAGTATACTGATGGCGATCGTGCTGGGCTGGCGCTGGCAACAAAGGAGTTCATCGTGAAATTGGGGCAGTGGATTGCGCTGTTGGCGATCGTCGCAGCGACTTATGTGTTGTGGCAAATCAAAGACATTCTGCTGAATATTTTTGCGGCGGTAGTCCTGGCCAATAGTTTGAATGTGTTGGCTTTGACTCTGCAACGCCGATTGAAGTGGGGGCGATCGTTGGCCGTTCTGACCTCGGTCTTTTGCCTGGTTGGGTTCATCATTGCGTTTTTTATCTTGGTTGTGCCTCCCTTCGCGAAGCAATTGCAAGAACTGTATATTTTGGTGCCTCAGGGGATTGATCAATTCAACAACTGGCTCGATTCCTTGAACCGCTGGGCTCCGGCTTCGGTGCGGGAGTACGTCCCAGATGTGAACAGCATTCTTCAGCAGGTTTTACCTGTGCTAAATCGAGTCTTGGGTGGTTCCTTTGCGTTCTTCTCAAGTTCGTTTGGCACGGCTCTTAATATCTTGCTGATTGTAGTGCTGGGTTTGATGTTTTTGATTGATCCCACGACCTACCGCAATGGATTTATTCGGCTTTTTCCATCGTTCTATCGCCGCCGCATTGATAGTATTTTGGTTGAGTGTGAGCGGGCCTTGGGGCAGTGGATTGGTGGTGCACTCATTAGTATGGGTGTGATTGCTGTTTGTAGTACGACGGGATTGTATTTTATTGGTGTGCCTGCGGCCTTAGCGAATGGTATTTTGGCGGGTTTGCTGAATTTTATTCCAAATTTGGGGCCTACGTTTAGTGTGTTGCCACCCATGACGATCGCCTTACTGGATTCCCCAGCTAAATCATTGCTTGTTTTAGGTTTATATATAGGTATTCAGCAGTTTGAAAGCAATTTTTTGACTCCGTTTGTGATGGCACAACAAGTCAACTTAATGCCTGCTGTGACGTTGCTAGCGCAAGTTTTTTTCGCGACGGTCTTTGGGTTTTGGGGGTTGTTGCTGGCGTTGCCGTTGGTGGTGGTTTGCCAGATTTGGATTCGGTGTATTTTGGTTGAGGATGTGATGGATCGGTGGCGATCGCCTTTTCCCCAACTAGCGAATGCGTCTGCTCCGTCAGAGGCCGGGTTTGAGCCTGTGCCCTTCCAGCCAGAACCCGGAACTATTGCCCCCGATCAAAACTTTCAACCGATTGATGCCTCCTTACCCATCGCCAACTCTTCCGAGGCCGAATCAGCCAATGATTCAGAGTCTCCACCCGCGTAATGATCAGGATCACTACTTATCATGGGAATGTTGCAAGCCTTCATTTTTGATGTCGATGGCACTTTAGCGGATACCGAGCGAGATGGCCATCGGGTTGCTTTTAATCAGGCGTTTGCGGCGGCGGGGCTGCCGTGGGAATGGTCTGTTGAGCGGTATGGCGCGTTGTTGAGTACGGGGGGCGGCAAGGAACGGTTGTTGCGTTACCTGAAGGAAGATCAGCCTGCTTTTGTGCCTGCACCGGATGCTAAAACGTGGGCAGCGACGCTCCATCAGCTCAAAACGCAGTACTACAAGCAGTTGATGGAAACGGGGTTGATGCCGTTGCGGCCCGGAGTGGCCCGGTTAATTCACGCGGCGAGGTCGCAGGGCATTCGGTTGGCGATCGCAACGACAAGTGCCCCTGCCAATGTGACTGCGCTACTGGAAACGGCCTTTTCTGTGGATGCCCCCGGTTGGTTTGAGGTGATTGCGGCGGGGGATATGGTGCCAGCAAAGAAGCCTGCACCTGATATTTACCTGTATGCCTTACAAGCGCTGGATTTAGCGCCAGAGCAGTGTTTGGCGATCGAAGATTCTCGTCAAGGGTTACTGGCTGCCACTCGGGCGGGCCTCAAAACGGTGATCACCCGCAGCCATTACACCCAAACAGAAGACTTTGCAGAAGCGGCGCTGGTGCTGGATCATTTGGGTGAGCCGGAGCAACCGTTTACGGTTTTTTCAGCCTGGGTACCGACAGCCACCTATTTTGACTTGGCGATGGCGGAGCAAGTGCTGGCGGGTTCATGATACTCAATACTTTGCAGTCCCAATAGCGGCCAGAGCGATAGAAGTTACGATGCGATTCCAGGCAATTAAGCGATCGGGACGCAAAGTAGGCTTAAAAACTGGCATAAAAAAAGAGGCGCAGATCACCACGCCTCTTCGTTAAAGTTCAGGATAAAGTTAGGGATTCACAGAATCCTTCGGTTTCTTAGGCAAATAAGCCGTTGGCAGTGGCAACAACGTTGTCTACCGTAAAGCCGAATTTCTCCATACAAACGCCGCCCGGAGCCGATGCCCCAAAGCGATCGATCGCTACGGTTGCCCCGGCTGAACCAACGTACTTGCACCAACCCATGCTGATGCCAGCTTCCACCGAAACCCGCTTGGTGACAGCCTTGGGTAGAACAGATTCTTGGTAAGCTGCATCTTGAGCGTCAAACAGTTCCCAAGACGGCATGGATACAACTCGGACTTTCTTGCCTTCAGCAGTGAGCTTTTCGGCCGCTTGCACACATAGCAAAACTTCGGAGCCAGTCCCAATCAAAATTACATCAGGGGTGCCATCGCAATCCACAACGGTGTAACCCCCCTTCTCAACTCCTTCAATAGAGCTGCCAGCCAGGTTGGGCAGGTTTTGGCGAGAGAGGGCCAGCAGGGTTGGGCGATTTTGGTTCGCGTTCATAATCGCCACCTTGTAAGCCCCAGAGGTTTCGGTGCCATCCGCAGGCCGCAGTACGGTCAAGTTTGGAATCGCCCGCAAAGAGGCCACGGTTTCTACGGGTTGGTGGGTGGGGCCGTCTTCGCCCAAAGCGATGGAATCATGGGTCATGACCCAAATTGCGCCAACTTGAGCCAAGGCCGAGATCCGAATGGCTGCCCGCATATAGTCAGTGAAGACCAGGAAGGTTGCACCGTAGGGAATGAGGCCAGAACCATGCAGTGCAATCCCGTTACAGATAGCCCCCATCCCGTGCTCCCGTACCCCAAAGCGGAGGTTCCGGTTTTGGTATTGCCCTTTTTGAAAGTCGCCCTGGCCTTTTAGTTCCGTGAGGTTGGAGTGGGTCAGGTCAGCGGAACCGCCAAAGAGTTCCGGTAGGACAGGAGCCAAGGCATTCAAGCAGATTTCCGAGTGCTTCCGGCTTGCCAGGGCTTTGTCTTCGGGGGTGTAAACGGGGAGAACTTTGTCCCAACCTTCGGGCAGGGTGCGGGTGATTCGCCGTTCAAATTCGGCGGCATCTTCGGGGTACTTGGTTTTGTACTGGGCCCAGGTTTCTTGCCACTCGGCTTCTACGCTGGCACCACGTTCAACGGCTTTCCGCATGTGGGCCAGGGCATCGTCGGGCACCACGAAAGCATCGTAGGTCCAACCCAGATTTTCGCGGGTGAGTTTGTTTTCGTCAGCACCGAGAGGAGCGCCGTGCACACCAGCGGTGTTGCTCTTGTTGGGGGAGCCGTAACCAATGGTGGTGGTAATTTTGATCAAAGAAGGCTTATCGGTGACTGATTTAGCGGTTTCAATGGCTTTGGCGATCGCCCCCAGGTCACTGTCGCCATTTTCAACATGCAGTACGTGCCAACCGTAAGCTTCAAACCGCTTGCCCACATCTTCGGTGAAGGAAATATCCGTCGAACCATCAATCGAAATGTGGTTGTCGTCGTACAGCGCAATCAGTTTACCCAAGCCCAGGTGGCCTGCCAGGGAACAGGCTTCCCCAGAGACCCCTTCCATGTTGCAGCCATCGCCCAAAATGACGTAGGTGTAGTGATCAACCAGCGTGGCATCGGGTTTGTTGAACTTTGCTGCCATGTGGGCTTCAGCCATGGCCAGCCCAACGCCATTTGCAATCCCTTGGCCCAGTGGCCCGGTGGTGACTTCGACCCCAGGTGTTTCAAAGTTTTCGGGGTGGCCCGGAGTCCGCGAACCCCATTGGCGAAATTCTTTGATGTCGTCTAGCGAAACACTGTCGTAGCCAGCCAAATACATCAGGGCATACTGCAACATGCAGCCATGACCAGCGGACAACACAAAGCGATCGCGATTGAACCAGGCGGGATTTTTGGGGTTAAACCGCATGAACTGATCCCACAGGACAAAGGCCATCGGCGCAGCACCCATTGGCAACCCAGGATGGCCTGATTTCGACTTCTCTACCGCATCAATGGCGAGAAAACGAATGGAATTAACGCAAAGTTCTTCAAGTGTTTGAGTTGCAACAACCATGACTTCTACTCTACTGACGGGGTTAAGCGCTGAACCTAGACAAACCACGCGAAGGGGAAGGTAAATTCACCCGACACACAACTTAATCATGCCATCAAGTGGGCCAATAGGCAATAATCCCTATTGGAAAAACTAATGATAATCCACTTGAATCTATGCTTTTTGCAATACCATCACCATGATGGTTTAAGGGAGCCTGGTGACTCGCTCCCCTTGGGCTTGGCGATTAGGGGACAAATTTTTTGAAAGCCAAAGTTACGTTGTGCCCACCAAAGCCAAAGGAGTTTGATAAGGCAACATCGACTTGATGGGGCCGACTGGCATTTGGGACGTAATCCAAATCGCAGTCTGGATCGGGGTTCACTAAATTAATCGTTGGCGGCACTCGGTCGTTCGCGATCGCCATGACGGTAGCCACGGCTTCAATGCCACCAGAACCCCCTAACAAATGGCCAGTCATGGATTTGGTGGAGCTGATCGCAACTTGGTAAGCGCGATCGCCCAACGCCCGTTTAATGGCTGCCGTTTCCGTCGAATCATTCGCAGGCGTGCTGGTGCCGTGGGCATTGATGTAACACACCTGTTCCGGGGTTAGGTTGGCGTCCTTCAGGGCCAGGGAAATTGCCCTCGACGCTCCTTCGCCGCCTGGTACTGGTGAAGTCATGTGGTAAGCATCACAGGTCATGCCATACCCCACAATTTCAGCGTAGATAGAAGCGCCCCGCGCCAGGGCGTGCTCCATTTCTTCTAGCACCAAAATGCCAACGCCTTCACCCATGACAAACCCATCCCGGTCTTTGTCGAAAGGCCGACTGGCATGGGCCGGGTCTTCATTCCGGGTAGACAAGGCTTTACAGGCCGCAAACCCTGCCAGTGACAAGGGTGTTACCGCAGCTTCGGTGCCGCCGCAAATCATCGCTTGGGCATAGCCCTGTTGAACGAGCCGAAACGCATCCCCGATCGCGTTGGAACCAGCGGCGCAGGCCGTGACTGAGCAGGAGTTTGGCCCTTTAGCCCCAATTTGAATCGCCGTTAACCCAGCCGCCATGTTAGCGATCATCATCGGAATCATGAACGGGCTACAGCGATCAGGCCCTTTGGTGAGGTAGATCTCTTGTTGATCTTCCAAAACTTTTAAGCCACCAATCCCAGTGCCGATCAACACGCCAATTTGCTCGGCGTTCAAATCGTTGATGACCAGGCCCGCATTTTCAACCGCTTGCTTGCTGGCCGAAACGGCAAACTGGGCAAAGCGATCCATCCGCTTGGCTTCTTTGCGCTCTAGATAGGTCAGGGGGTCGAAGCCTTTGACTTCGCCCGCAATCCGACAATCGTGCCGACTCGCATCAAACAGGGTAATTGGGCCAATGCCATTCTGGGCTGCCATTAAGCCATCCCAATACTCGGATGGAGTGTTGCCAATTGGGGTGATTGCGCCTAGCCCAGTGATGACGACGCGCTTACGTTCAACATTTGCCATGATTTAACACAAGAGTTCAAAAACTCCAAATTCAGTCACTATGTGGGTGGTCGAAGGGGCTAGCCCTAGAGTTTTGAGAGATCTGGTCGAGCACAGAGCCTAAAAATTGTTCTGCCCTGCAACCCCATCCCTCAAAACTCAGTGTGGTTTCTGTTTCAGCGATCGCTAGGCGGCGACAACTTTGTTGCTAATGTAGTCAACCGCAGCTTGAACCGTGGCAATTTCTTCAGCGGCTTCGTCAGGAATTTCGACGTCGAATTCTTCTTCCAAAGCCATAACTAGCTCAACGGTATCGAGGGAATCAGCACCCAGATCGTTGGCAAAACTGGCTTGAGGAGTCACTTCGCTTGCATCGACTCCCAATTGTTCAGCTACGATTTTCTGAACCTTTTCATAAATTTCTGTTTCGCTCATAAGCTTCCTCGTTGGATGCAGTGCAATAGACTCATGCCGGATCGTTTACGACACGCTCAAAAAGTACCTATCACGATTTAGTTTTAGACTCGTGAATAGGTCATCCTAATTTGGGCATCTATTCATCTTATCTGATTAATGGGATCTCTTATCTGATTAATAGGATCCCACTCGCTCGGAGCGGGGGCGATGGTGGTATAGGCTGTGTGGATGGCAAGGGCGGGGCTGGTTGGCTGGTAATAGCATGAGGTGGAAGATGGGCGATCGCCAAAAATGGCTGGGCGGCAACCGGGGCTGGTGGCTGGTTGGGGTGTTGCTCGGTCTGCTGCTGGTGGGCGGGTGTCGTAGTTTATATGATTGGTTGATGCCAGCTCCGACGGAACCCTGGTTAACGCCGACGGAGTTGGCGGTGATTGTGAACCAGTTAGATCCCCTGAGTGTGAAGATTGGGGAGTACTATCAGCAGAAACGGCAGATTCCTCAACGCAATTTGCTGTCTGTGAGTTTTCGGCCCGATCGCCCGGAATTGTCACCTTCGGAGTTTGCTGAGTTGCAGCAGGCGATCGCCCAGCAAATGCCAAAATCAATTCGGGCGTTAGCATTGACCTGGGCTGCGCCTTACCGGGTGGGGTGTATGTCGATCACGACGGCGTTTGCTCTGGGGTTTGATCCGGCCTTTTGTGCCCAAGGCTGCCAACCCACGCGACTGAATCCCTATTTCAATAGTGAGAGTGCCCAACCACCGGAGACGATTCGCCCCACGATGGCGATCGCGGCGACCACCTTGGCCCAGGCCCAGGCTTTGATTGACCGGGGCGTGGCTGCGGATGCCAGCAATCCGACGGGGACTGCGTATTTGCTCCGTACGAGCGATCGCCGCCGCAATGGCCGAGCCGCTTTGTATCCCCAAATTGTGCAACAGTTGGCGGCACGGTTCACGATTCAAACTTTAGAGCAGGATTCTTTGCGCGATCGCCCCGATGTGATGTTTTATTTCACCGGGTTGCCCCAGGTTGAACAGCTTCAGACGAATCGGTTTTCGCCGGGGGCGATCGCCGATCACCTCACCTCCCTGGGGGGAATGCTAACGGATAGTCCCCAGATGAGTAGTTTGCGGTGGCTGGAGGCTGGGGCAACGGGGAGTTATGGGGCCGTGGTGGAACCCTGTAATTTTTTGGCCAAGTTTCCCCATCCCGGCTTGGTGATGTATTACTACCTGGAAGGAAATACATTGATTGAAGCCTACTGGAAAAGTGTGGCTTGGCCGGGGCAGGGTATTTTTGTTGGGGAACCGTTAGCGCGTCCGTTTGGGCAATTGCGATCGCGTGCAGGGTAAAGTGCTGACTGCCCCACCGGGAACGGGATACTGCGATCGCGGCCCAACATGGTAATAATGAGGCATGAATTGCATGGTTAAACTCTATGGAAGCCTTTGACCCGACCCCGCCCGCTTGGACGCAAGCGGCCACTCATGCGGCAGAGTTTTGTTGTCCGGCGTGTCGGGCAAGCAGCAAAGTGGCCAAGGGCGTGTGGATTAATCGGCGATCGCCCGTTTTTACAGAAGATCATCGGCGGAAGTGGCAAGAGTTTTATCACTGTGAATGTGACAAAGTGTGGTGGGCCTGGAGTAGCGATCGCCCCCCATCTGACTTGGCCAACCAAGAACGTGACCTGCCGCCCCGTCCGTTTTTCAACCCTTTTGAGGAGTAGGCGCTGTCGGTGCAGCCCGGTGGGTTGGCTGCCTTTACCCCCCAGCCTGGGTACGGTTTTCTGCTCAGCCAACTGGACGATCTGGATTGGCGAGGCAAACTCGTCCCTTAGAGGAGGTAAAGATTGCGTGAATTTGGGAAAGTTAAATATGTAGATTTGACTTGACCCTTATGTCGCATGTTCCTGGAGATAACGTCCGTTCTGCCATTTCCCTGAGCCAAATCCTGCACCGTGTAATTGCGTCAGGAAAGATTACTCGGGCTGATGAGGTTTACTTTTTCCGTGCTATGTCGTCTGAGTCTTCTCTGTCGTCGGAAGATATGAAAATGCTGACAATGTTGATGAAGCGGCTGGATATGGGGTTGGTCAAAGTGGTGCCAGATTAGGCAATGCTAGTTATAAAAATTGTGGGAAGCTGACTGGGCTGGAAGGCACGGCGCAACTCCGGCGCGATCGCGCAAGAGCCTTTGAACCGTCGGTTTGGTTAGTCGTTATGGCTCGTCAGCTACGCCGCGTCAGCTAACAGAAAGATTCCGCTGGGCTTGCCGCGCTTGGATGCGATCGAGGGTGCCGACGGGAATCGCCGCAATTAACTGGCGTGTATAGGTGGTGTTGGGGTGTTGATAAATACTTTCGGCGGGGCCAATTTCTTCGATTTTGCCTCGGTTCATGACCATGATGCGATCGCTCATGAACTTGACCACACTTAAATCGTGAGAAATAAAAATATAAGTCAGTTCAAATTCACTTTGTAGCTCTTTGAGCAAGTTCAACACTTGGGCCTGCACTGATACATCCAGAGCCGAGACTGACTCATCACAAATGATGAACTTGGGTTGCAACGCAAGAGCCCGCGCAATGCAAATTCGCTGGCGTTGTCCTCCCGAAAATTCGTGGGGAAAGCGAGTCATGGCACTGGCATCTAACCCAACTCGTTCTAATAAGTAAACTGCCCGCTGCTGTTGTTCCGCCTTGCTCTGGGGGTTGCGGTGGATTTGCATCGGTTCCATGACTGTTGCGCCCACTGTCATTCGCGCATCAAGGGCACTGTAGGGATTTTGGAACACAATTTGCAGATCCTGGCGCAACCGACGCATGGCATTGCGGGGGAGTTCGGTGAGGTCGTTCCCTTCAAACAGCACTTGCCCATCTAAGGGTTTGATGAGTTGCAGCAGGGTGCGTGCGAGGGTGGATTTGCCGCAGCCCGATTCGCCGACTAATCCCAGGGTTTCACCGGGGTACACATCAAAACTCACATCGTTGACTGCCATAAAGTAGCGTTGGGTGCGGCCAAACAAGCTGCGGATTGGGAAACCGACGCGCAGGTGTTTCACGCTGAGGAGGGGCGGCTTTTGTTCCAGGGCGGTGAGCCGTTGCTGGAGTTCGGCGATCGAGACGGTTTGGGCCAGTTCCAAGGCGTGGTTCACGTCCTGTTCCCGTTCTTCAATAACAAGGTCGCCCTGGGCGTTGGTGGAAACGGCCATGAAATCGGAGACGGTGGGGAGGCGGCGCAGACGGCGATCGAGCTGGGGCCGACAGGTGAGCAATCCTTTGGTGTAGGGGTGTTGCGGGTTTGAAAAAATGTCCCAGACGGGGCCTGCTTCTTTAATTTCGCCCTGGTACATGACGGCAACATAGTCGGCAATTTCTGCGATGATGCCCAGATCGTGGGTAATAAACATGATGGACATGCCCCGACTGTCGCGCAGATCTCGCAGTAAGTCCAGGATGGTGGCTTGCACGGTGACATCCAGGGCGGTGGTGGGTTCATCGGCAATGAGCAAGGCCGGGTCGCAGGCGATCGCCATTGCAATCATGACCCGTTGCATTTGGCCGCCAGATAGTTGGTGAGGATAGCGATCCAGGTAGGCCTGCTTGTAGCGATCGCACTCTCCTTGATTACCGTTAAATTGGGCTAGTAACTCCCCGTCGCTGGGCAACAGCTTGACTTCTTGCAGACGGGCGATCGCCTCTTTTTGCGCCTCCATTTTAGACAGACGTTTGTGGAGTTGAATCGCCTCCACCAGTTGAAACCCAATCGTATACACCGGATTCAGGGAAGACATGGGTTCCTGAAAGATCATGGAAATCTCCCCCCCCCGATAGTCTTCTAGTCGCCGGGGTGGCAGGGTTGCCAGGTTAATCGCCTCCGTTTGCTCTTGCCGCCCCCAAAACAAGATCTCGCCGTTAGACACAACACCTGGTGTGGGCACTAGGCCCATCACCGCTAACGAAGTCACCGATTTCCCCGAACCCGATTCGCCAACAATTCCCAGGGTTTGGCCCCGTTGAATCTCAAAGGAAATCCCCTTCACGGCCTTAATGGTTTGCCCATAGGTATGAAATTCAACTTCTAGGTTGTTGACGCGCAGAACCGGATCACTCATGGGGGGCAGAACCAACGATGTTTAGGATTCTAACAGCCTCGTAAGCTGTCAATGTGCTATTTGATAACACATTTTGAGGATGGTCATGCGCTGCCGGGGGCGATTTTACGTCAAAGGGAATTTTTGGAGTGCCCCGCCACCCGGGGGGATGATCTCGCGTTGGGGGCGATTGGCCTGATAGGATACGGTCAAACCGCTTTCATCCAATCGCTGTTTGGGGCGCAATGCTTACCTATCTTGTCTTTTTCATCATCACGTCGGCTACTTATGCTCTGTTTAGTCTGGGGCTAAATTTGCAATGGGGGGTCACGGGGCTACTCAACTTTGGTCATGTGGCGTTTATGACCGTTGGTGCATACACCACGGTGTTGCTGAGCATGGCGGGGGTGCCGCTGGTGGTGGCGACCTTGCTGGGGGCCGTGGTGGCGGCGGGCTTGGGCGCTGTGTTGGGGATTTCGACTCTCCGCCTCCGGGAAGACTATCTGGCGATCGTGACGATTGGTGCTTCGGAGGTCATTCGGCTCATTGCGTTAAATGAGGAGTGGCTGACCCGTGGGTCTTTTGGTTTGGCAAACTATCCCTTTCCGTTGAAGTATTTGACGAATCCAACAGCGGTAAGTCGGTTTGGTTTGATGGCGGTGTGGACGGCAATTTTTGTGTGGGCGGGGTGGCAACTGTGGCAATGGTTTCGTCGCCAGAGCGATCGCCCCAAAGGGCAACCAAACCCAAGGGGGGCAATGGCTAAAATCACGAGTTTTGGTCTATCTGCGATCGTCGGGCTGGTGTTTTGGTTGGTTGGCGTGCAGGCAATCCTCACGGCTTACTACGACAAAGTGGGGTTGATGCTGATCTTGGTAACGGTGCTGGCTTTGGTCTACTGGCGGTTGAATGTGTCGGTGAATGCGCCCTGGGGGCGGGTGCTCAAGGCTTTGCGAGAGGATGAAGATGTCGCCAAAGCCCTGGGGAAAAATGTGTTTTGGTACAAGCTGCAAGCGTTGATGTTGGGGGGGGCGATCGCGGGCATTGCAGGTGCATTTTATGCCTGGAATTTGAGCTACATTAACCCCGACAACTTCAAAACTGACATCACGTTTTATGCCTGGACGGTGGTAATTTTGGGAGGTGCAGGCAGCAACGCCGGAACCATTTTGGGCGCTCTGATCTACGGGGCGTTTGAGTCAGTGATGAACTTCTTACCGAATATCTTCCAGTTTTTGCATCGACTGATCCCCATCATTCCGGGGGATTTGAACGCCATTATTGATCCGGGGCGACTGGGCGCAGCACAAATTATGGTCGTAGGGTTCCTGCTAATTGTGCTGATGATGTCGCGGCCCCAAGGTATTTTAGGCAAAAAGGAGGAACTAACCCTTGGTCGATGAAGTGCCTAACCCACCCCTGCAACCGGATGAAGCCGCTGATGCCGTGCTGGACTCATTCGTCAGCGGGGCTCCTGCGGTGAATTCAAATTTAGATGATATTGAAGATTTGCCGCGATCGCCTGCAATGCAACTGCCGCTGTTAGCTGCGAGTAATCTGGTCAAAAGTTTTGGTGGCATCCACGCGGTGGATCACGTTTCCATCGAAGTTGCGCCAGGCAGTATTACGGGCTTAGTCGGCCCGAATGGAGCCGGGAAAACAACGTTGTTTAACCTGCTAGCCAACACCTTGCATCCCGACCAGGGGCGCGTGTTGTTTGATGGTGAACCGATTCAAAATTTGCCATCCCATCTTATTGCGCGCATGGGCATGGTGCGGACATTCCAGGTGGCGCGGGCGCTTTCTCGGTTGTCGGTGATGGATAACTTGTTGCTGGCTGCCCAAAAGCAAACCGGGGAAAAATTCTGGAATACGTGGTTTCGGCCCCAGGCGATCGCCCAGGAAGAACAGCAAAACCGGGAACAAGCCATGCATGTTCTGGAATCAATTGGCTTGGTACACATGGCCTTTGAGTATGCGGGAGCCCTGTCCGGCGGGCAACGCAAACTTCTGGAAATTGGTCGCGCGTTGATGACGAATCCCAAACTGATTTTGCTCGATGAACCAGCGGCTGGGGTCAATCCGACTTTGATCAACCAAATTTGCGATCGCATTCAAGCCTGGAACCGGGAAGGCATGACCTTTTTGATCATCGAGCACAACATGGATGTGATTATGTCCCTGTGCGATCGCGTCTGGGTTTTAGCGGATGGTAAAAACCTTGCAGTCGGCACCCCCGCAGAAATCCAAGCGAACGAGGCAGTTCTGACGGCTTACTTGGGGCAATAGTGCTTGAGGTCAGGGTGCCTACCGGCTTCGCGCCAAAAGAGCATTACTAGAGTATGGCGGAGGGGGCGGGGATGAGGGGCGATCGCAGCCCTCAGCCATACGGTTTAAGATCGTGCTATTTCTATAGGTATATCTCATCTAAATCAATGCATTCCATCCGAGTCTGCTAGCGAACGGCATAGCAGAGAAAACCATCGCGATCGCCCCCTGGCTGGTTATGTTCAATGCTACTGAAATCCTGATTGATGCGTTCGTGGAACAGCTTAAAGTGGGTTATTGCAAAACCTACGGTAATCTGAATCCCCATTATGCTGACATCATTGCCTGGGCTGGCGGGATGGCGCTGGAAAATATCGCCAACAGCAATGCCCTGTATCACGATGTCGAGCATACGATCTTGGTGACGTTGGTTGGTCAGGAGGTGCTGCGAGGGCGACACATTCGGGAAGGGGGAGTCTCTCCAGAAGATTGGCTGCACTTCATCATTTCCCTGGTTTGTCATGACATTGGGTATGTGCGGGGCGTGTGTCGGCAAGATCAGGGCAATCTGTGTGCGACGGGCATTGGCGACACGATGATTACTCTGCCACCGGGGGCTACGGATGCAGTGCTCACGCCTTACCATGTTGACCGGGGCAAGTTGTTTATCGATGAGCGGTTTGCGGGGCACAAGTTGCTGGATACGGAAACCATTAAAACCAATATTGAACTCACGCGGTTTCCGGTTCCGGCGCAAGAAGACCACCAAGAGACTTGTAATTATCCTGGGTTAGTCCGCGCGTCGGATTTGATTGGGCAATTGAGTGATCCTCGGTATCTCAAGAAAATTACCGCATTGTTCTATGAATTTGCTGAGACGGGGGTAAACAAGGTGTTGCGCTACAATACCCCTGGTGATCTGCGGGCCAATTATCCTCACTTTTATTGGAAAACGGTTTATCCCTATATTCGGGATGCCTTGCGATATTTATCCTTAACCCAGCAAGGGCAGCAGGTGACTGCGAGTTTATATGCCAATGTCTTTATGGTGGAACACGAAGGCGCATAGGTGAAGCATTTCAGGCGAGGCGATGGCGATGGTCAGTCGAGGACGCTGGTTGGGGTTGGGGGTGGCGATCGCGCTCTTTTTGGTGAGTTGTTTACCGCCTAAGGTCTCGTTGGAATCAGCTCCGGGGCGATCGCCCCCTGCGCCGTTGGTGGCCAGCCCTAGCCCCACTCCCACAGCCCCTGTGACCCTGACACGGCCCCAGGCGGTTCCGGCTGCAAATCTGGAGCGTATGATGCAGGATTTGCGGGCGTTGAACTTTACTCGTTATCGGGCTGCTGATCGCGATCGCGCCCGGCAGTATTTGCTAGACACTCTTCGGGCGGATGGTTGGGCTGCCACAACGCAAGCCTTTCCAGGAGGGCAGAATGTGGTTGCCAAACCGGCCCAGGCAAAAGCCCAGGTCAAGCGCATTTTACTGGTTGCCCATTATGATACGGTGTCTAATTCTCCTGGTGCCGATGACAATGCCAGTGGGGTGACCGTTGCCCTGGAAGTGGCGCGGCAGTTGCGATCGCGGCCAACAGCCCACCAACTGGAAGTCACATTTTTTGATCAGGAGGAACAAGGCTTGATTGGGAGTTTTGCCTTTGCCCAAAATCAAGCGAACCTGGCGAACATTTTGGGTGTGATCAATCTAGAAATGCTGGGATTTGCCTGTCGTACGCCCAATTGCCAGCAATATCCCCAGGGGTTGCCCGTTACGCCGCCCAGCGATCGCGGCGACTTTTTGGCCGTCGTGGGCGATCGGGAGCATCCTGAACTGCTCCGGGCCTTTCACCTGGCAGAGGATCCCACCTTGCCTCCCCTGGTGACTTTACCCATTCCGTATAAAGGTGCATTGACTCCAGATATTTTGCGGAGTGACCATGCCCCCTTTTGGCTTAACAATATTGGGGCCGTGATGGTGACGGATACAGCCGATTTTCGGAACCCCCATTATCACCAACCTTCTGATACGGTCGATACGTTGGATCTGGACTTTTTGGCCGGGGCGGCACAACGAGTCATGATTGCCACGGCTGCCCTGTTGGATAGTCAGTAGGGGGGTGGGGCTTTTCTCCCCAAGCTTTGGTTTAATCCTAGAGAAGCCATTTCCCTGTGGGTAGAGGAGGACGATTCTGTGGAGACGAGTTTGCGAACAGCGGCAACCCCCGACCGAGCTGGGTGGCAAGGCCATTTGCACCTTGTATTTGGCCTGCAACAGACCAAAACTTGTGTCTTACAGGCCCAGGCCCAGGCTCCCTTAAAGGTGCAACGTCCGTTTTATCCGGAGGGCGATCGCGTGTGTCATAGCGTGATTGTGCATACCGCAGGGGGCATGGTAGGGGGCGATCGCTTGGCGGTTGACCTGACGGTGCAGCCAATGGCTCAAGCATTGATCACCACGGCAGCCGCCAGCAAGATTTACCGCAGCAATGGCGCAACCGCCCAGCAACACATTCGATTGGCGATCGCCCCCCAAGCCTGGTTGGAATGGTTGCCTCAAGAGACGATTGTGTTTGCAGGGGCAGAGTATGCCCAAACCTTGCACGTTGATCTTGCCCCCAATAGTGTGTGGCTAGGTTGGGAAATTACGCGCTTTGGGCGCACTGCTCGGGGTGAACAGTTTACCCAAGGCAACTGGCGATCGCACACCGAAGTTTGGCAAGCTGGGCAACCATTATGGCTAGATCGGCAATGGCTTCCTGGCAATGCAACGGTCTGGCACAGTCCCCACGGCTTGTTTGGCTGCCCGGTGGTGGGAAGTTTCGCGTTTCTGGGGCAGTCAGTTTCCCCGGAACTGGTGCAACAAGCCCGCGATCGCTGGGCAGATCTCCATGCCACCCAACCCTTGCCATCTGGGGATGAAATTGGGGTTTCTCGGTTGCGATCAGGGCTGATTTGCCGCTATCGGGGTCATTCGAGTGCCCTGGCCCGTCGCTGGTTTATTGCCGTTTGGCATTTGCTCCGCCGCCAGTATGGCGATCGCCCCGCCTGTCCACCTCGCGTCTGGCAATAACTGCCCGCCCCGCCGCCGCTCAATTGGCCACCCGCACAGATTGCAAAATCTTTTGGGCCTCCGCTTTTTGCCCAGGGTTTTGAAACGCCACCTGCACTTGCCATAGGGTCGTCTTTTGGCTGAAGAGCACCCCTTCCACATAAACAGGCCCTCCCGTAGGGACATCACACCGGAGGGATAACCGCCGCCCTGGCAAGCCCGCCACCATGCCGGGGGTGGCCGAAAATTGCGGCTGACAAGCCTGTTCCAGGCCATCGGTGATATCTTCCACCGTGCCGTTCACGGCTTCATCTAAATCCAATTGCGCCCCTGGCACAAACGTAATGCGGTTGACCACTAAAATCCAAGCGCCATGATCCCGTTCCGCTTCCCAGGATTCATAGGAACTAATCTGCGATCGCACCTCTGCCTCCAAAGCCCCAAGCCCATCATCCAAGCGCTGATTTGCCCGCTTGAGGGGCAAGGGACTGGTGATGGCCAAACCCGCGATCGCCTGTTGTGCCCCATCACTCACCAATTCTGCTTCCGGTGCAGATTGCGTTAGTTCATTACCCAGGGCTAGCGCCCAATCCGCCCTAAGGCTGCCGCCCAGCGGAATCGCCAGCAGCGCCCAAACAAGCGACCAAGAGCGGCAATTAACCAACCTGAACTGCTTCATATCACCTTAAAACGATGTCAAAACAACGAGCTGCCTACGAGATTAGACCGCAGCCCTAAGGCTCTGTCGGCTTCCTCCCATCATTTTATGCGGTGCCCTACATTGTGCAGTGACCCAGACCACCGGGCGATCGCTGCCTTGGTCGAGAGCCTGATAAGTCGTTACAAACAATGAGTATTGGCTCACTCAAAACTTTCTTTCTGCTGCTTTCCGAAATTCCGGCTAGGGATGCTGTAGGTACAAGTGGCCGGACAAGAAACTGTCATCAAACGTAATCTCATCAGGTAGGCAGAAATGATTCCATAAGGATAGAAGGCTTTTAGATATTTCGCTCCACACCACACTCACAGTTGTTTTTACTGCTCGTTCCAAACTCATTCAATGGTTAGAAATATTCATCCTAAAAGGTGAGTCGAGCGGGCGAGGCACAACAAAACTAGGAACCTTAAAGTAAAGAAATCAATCGTTATTTGAAGTGATTGCATAATCTTTCAGATTACTAGAGACAACTTTACAAGCTTTGTAACAAGACATAGAAATAGCTATCTGCTGTGATTGGGTAAAGATAATCATGAAAACGCCCCTGAGTGCTTTGAACAAACGCCTGCAAACCATTAGCGCGATCGCTGCCACTGCATCCTTGGCGATCGGTGCTGCTGTGCTTGCTTCTCTACCCATCCAAGCGCAAACCCCAAGCAATAATTCTGCTGCCAGCCCCAAAGTCACTGCCTTGCCTGATGGCGTGTACCTCTACGGTCAATCCACCAAACCCGACGAACTTGGCAAAGGCTACTTCGTTTTTGAGGCTAAGGCTGGCAAAGTGATGGGTGCATTGTATATGCCCAGTTCTTCCTTCGATTGTGCACAAGGTACGTTCAATCGTGATGAACTGGCCTTGACCGTTACGAATAGCTACGATGGCACTCCAAATCCATTTGAGATTGCCCTAGATCGTACATCTACTGTGGCATCAACCGCGAACTCAGCCGAAACTCTTGTTGGACTTCAAGGATTCTATAAGTTAGACAAACTGAGTGAAAACGATCAACGTATCCTAGCAGTCTGCAAAGCCGACTTTGAGAAAGAAAATCAATAAATGGAGTTGACTGATTACGCGATCGCCTAAAGGATCGGTATTTGACTCAACTGCACATCAGATAAAACACTGAACGCGCTCTATTCTTTCCTTGACTAGAGCGCTTTGGTTTAAAGCCTTTGTCAACCTTGTCAGTCTATTGGTTAGACTAAAGTCCACACTTGGAAGGTTATATCCAACGCAACCATGTTTGCAGTATCACTGTTGGGATAGCGATCGCCATCCTGCTTGCCAAAGCTCTTTTTGTTTAAGCAACTTAGAATTGATCCAAAACCGCACACTGGGGTCGCACGCCGCCACCAACTCAGCAAAGACCCAGTTTCCCTCGTTTTTCCGATTGACGACTTGGAAATGTCGCCAACCATCAATTTTGTTCCGAGCCGTCCATTTTGAACCGACAAGATGAGGAAATTTCTGTTTCTTCGGGGCCATACTCTCAACATGGGGCAAGTCGTTTCGCAGGTCTGCAAGCGCTGATCATTGAATCCGTATTCACTGTAGCATGTCGGTCTCTTTGGCTAGAAGGTAAACGCTGACCCTAGCATCGCCCTGGGCAAAGGGTAAGGCAATGGGACGAATGCATGGTTTGCGATCGCGTTTCTTGCCATTCCAGGAAATTAAATCTAGTCAATTAAAGAACATCCTCACCTAAAATATCTTGGCGCAGACGAACTGGTGACAACACAACTTGAATGCCCTTTTGTTGACAGATTCTTGAAAAATTGTCTAACAATTCATATTTTTCCGCGATCGTCAGATGGTCAGAAAATGATTGCTCTTGCTGCGGAGTGTCAGCCTGGGCAAGTAGCTGCAAATTTTCCTGAAATCCCCGAAAGGCTAAATTGTAGATTAACTTTTGGCTTAATAACCCATCGAAATAACCACCATGCGTATTGATCGGTGATGGAAACATTAAAAAATAAGCTAGGCCAACTTGTATATAGTCTAATCCTTTGAGTGCAGATTTCCGTTTCGCATTGCTCACAATTCCACGAGGTTTTACATTCGCGACAAACAGTTTGGTGGCATCCGCATCAGCTTGATCGACGTAATCAGTGCAATCAAAATAAGTAAACAAATTGGCAACAGGCGTGTTTCTGATACCATCTAAATTTTCTTTTTCAATGCTTTCAATTCTACGGATGGAACTCAAACTTTTATGATTGCCGTCTGATGAGCGAATTTGCAGACATTCATAAGGAGACCGACAGAATTTTCGATTGTTTTGGGTATCTCCCAAATTCACGATTCCGTAGTCTTTTGTTTCTAGTTTTCTTCTGCGGAACTTTCGTAACTCTCGTTTTGCTGGATAGTTGGAATTTTGTTGTAGCTGTTCAGGCCGTGGGATGGGACGAGCAACATTCAAATTACCCAAGCGATGGCCACTATACCGTTCTTTTGCGGGGAAACTAAAATAGTTTGCTGCTGTGGATGCCAGTCTAAGCGCTAAATCTGCTTCATTGGTAAAAACATAGGCTTCTTCGCACCGTCGCAGCGCCGATCGCAAAAAATTTGCCCGTCTTGGCATGATCGTTTCAACGGGAATATCTGGTGCAACCAGGACGAGACGCGCTAGTTCGAAAATATTACCAATATTAGAATCTGGTTTTTTATCGATGGAATCGTTATCAAACACATCGGACAAAATCCGAATCGTATTAGTAACAACAAAGCAGCCCATGCTGTGGCCAATGAAACTGAGTTTAACCCGATTCCTCGGTTGGTTCGACTCTGCTCTTGTGCCAGTGGTATTCGTTAAAGCCTCTTGTTCCTGGGTGGCCGCATAAACTCTAGAAATTTCCTGATCTAAATGGCGAATAATTTCAACTAAGTCAGGAATTCCAAAGTTGGTGGCACGATAGCTATCTCGAAAATAGGCTGAAAGTCGCAATAAGACAAGGGAGAAGATGGTTGCAAAGAAGAAAATACTGAGACTCAGAAGGGTGATGAGTAAGGCTTCAAAGGTAGAGGCAAAAAATAAGAGGCCCGCGATCGCGAAGGTGGCGAAAAAGCTAATACAAAGAATCCGGGCGGGGACAATCGGCAAGGCACGAAAGGCAAATTTAATTTTTTTGTCAAACGTATTATTTTTGATTTTTGCTTCCCCAGTTTTACTATCTTTGCCTTCTCCTGTTGGTTTTTCGGATGGCCACAAATAGCCAATAAAGACTGTATTGCCATCGGGACAAATTGCATCAGCGTAGGCACTAATTTGGGTGTAGCGTTGCTCGGCATCTTTGCGGGCGGTGCCGTAGCCATGAATCGAAATAACTAACTCTGGGTTGGGGCTATTGGCCAAGTGCTGGGCGATCGCTCTGAGGGCGTGGCGAGTGGGCCGATCATCTCGCGTTTGGGGATTGCAGGTTGCCAAGACACTTTCGCCAGAAGGTTTTTCTTCATCCCCTTCAACGTTGATGGGGGCGGTGCTTCTCGCAATGTAGCCGACGATCTTTTTGAGATTAGTATTTGGAATTGGTAGTAATTCAAATTGGGTAATTCGTGGCGAGGCTGAATCAGACCGTTGAGTATTCGATGCAACCATAGGAAATAGAACATGAGACACAAAAGGTATTGCAACGTTAGCAGACTTTATTTAATCCGCGCGTTGAAGCCAAAGTTTTGTGTCTTTACAGTTTGTAATCGCTTTTATGGCGATCGCGCCCCTGTTGCGAGGGTAGGGGTTAATGCTCCAGGCTACTCTGGATCAAGTTTGAACCGGAGCCACAGGCCAATTTGCCATTCTGATAGGTGGGCGGATTGATAGGGCCAGGGCCAATTTTTTCGACTTCGCACAGGATTCTGACTGTTTCCCGCGTATCGAGGTCAGACTTGTTCGCCGCATTGGCCTTCGGTTGGTGCGGAAAAACCCCGACCACGTAACTCCGGATCGGTGAACCTTGCGAGACCCATTCAAACGGGCCGAAGGTATTGGTGCGAAGGGTGTATTCCGACTTGGCCTCTGCATAGCCAAATCCGCCTTTGGGCGTGGCCTGTACTGTGTAGCGATAGTTTTTGGATTCGGGTTGTATCCCCAGTCCCAATACGGGTAGGGAGGAGGTAAATTTTTTTTGCTCAAAATAGTAGGCTTGTTGGCCCCGACCGATCGCGCCGACCATTTGACGCGCTTCGGCGGTTGTGGCCTTATTGCCACAACTGAAGGTTTGGGGCAGGAAGATTGCCATTGCACCAAAGCCCACAATGCCTAACCCCAACAGGGCCAAGATGAGATTGAAAACGGTGCTACCTTGGGGCGATCGCTGGGATTGGAGATGCAGCCAAAGCCGTTGGGTCGCGGATAAGCAAAAGCCGTGAGCGGTGGAAGGGACGGATCGCATAGGTCGAACTGGGGTGCGGGTCGGCAAATGGGTGAACAGCGGGAAATTTGCAATACAAGCAGCGGTGGCATACAGGCAGCCTCCGAACTCCTTGCTACATGCCAGGGTTGGAGCCTATGGATATTAATCGACTGGTTTCACCAAATTATGCACTGAATGATCCCTTGATTCAGACTGAACTGAGTTACTGGTGCGCGGGGCGATCGCTAGCTTCAATGGGGCGTTAACCGTTGACGACTTGCATCCGTGCTTTGGCCTCGCGTTCGGGGTAGCGACGGTTCATGGCGCTGTGGGGCAAGACGCGCAACACTTCCTGGACGGTGGTAATGCCTTGGGAGACTTTGGCGATCGCGGCGACTCGAAAGGAGTCAAAGCCAATTTCCCCCAGGTAGTGATGCAACTGGGTCATGGTTCCTTCGTAAATGAGTTGGCGGATGCGATCGTCCACATTCAGCATTTCGATAATGGCTTCGCGCCCCAAAAACCCCGACCCAAAACAGCGGGCACAGCCCCGGCCTTTGCGCCACTGGGTGGGGTCAGTGTCGGCCCAGTCGATGCCTAATGCCCGCAAATCTTCTTCGGTGGGGGTATAGGGTTCAGCGCAGTGAGGACAAATTTTGCGGACCAGGCGTTGGGCCACGACACCCAAGAGGGCATCGCTGAGCAACCCTGGGTCGGGGCCAATATCCTTGAGGCGGGGAATGGCGCTCACGGCATCGTTGGTATGAAGCGTAGTCAGGACTAGGTGCCCCGTTAACGCCGCCCGGACAGCCGTTTCAGCGGTTTCATGATCCCGAATTTCCCCCACCATGATGATATCGGGGTCTTGGCGCAAAATGGCTCGCAGTCCGGCGGCAAAGGTCATGCCAGCGGCTTCGTGTACCTGGGTTTGGGTGATGCGGGGGAGGATGTATTCCACCGGATCTTCGACGGTGACGACGTTGACAAATTCAGTGGCGATCGCCTGCAAACTGGTATAGAGCGTGCTGGTTTTGCCCGACCCCGTTGGCCCGGTGAAGATCACCACGCCCTGCGGTTGCTGGAGCCAACTTTTATAAATGGCCAGGGTGCGATCGGTAAAGCCCAATTCTTCCATACAGGAAAAGGGATTTTGGCGGGGCAATAGCCGAATGACCGCCTTTTCGCCACCCACACAGGGCAACGTACTCACCCGCATATCCAGCCCCAAGCCACTGGCATCGTGGCCCGTTGTGTACTGTTCACCAATGCGGGCATCTTGAGGGCGGCGACTGTCGGCAATGTCCATATCGGCCATGACCTTGAGGGCTACGATCGCCCGCCGACTGATTTCTAACGGCAGCATGGTGATATCCCGCAGGATGCCATCAATCCGATAGCGAATCCGCAAGCCTTCGGGGGTGGGCTCCAGGTGAATATCGCTGGCCCGGTTACGGAGAGCACCGGAAATAATCGTCCGAATACGCCCGATTTGATCTGCCGCCCGCGATAACAATTCGCTGGTGATTTCGATGATGTCTTCTTGTTCTTGCTCCCCGGTTAACGGGTTGACAAAGGGTTGGGCGTTGAGTTGGCTGGTGCTGTTCAGGCTTTGGGTGCGATACCAGTTGGCATAGCTTTTGTCGGCAATGGGAATGATGCGAATTTCGGTGAGGGTGCGATCGCCCATGCACCGAATCGCCTCCAGGGAAAGGGGCACTGGACTTCCCAAATAAAAACAGTTTTGCCACAGCAAGAGCGGAATCACCGGGGGCAAGGAACTGCGATCGGGAAACTCCCGCAAAAAGCGATGACTCACGTCTGGGTCGAGCAAACTCAGGGTGACTGTGCCGTCGCGATCGACTAAAAGCTGCAACGCTTCTTCACAGGTGATTTCACGATTTTTGAGCTGGTGCCAAACCGATCGCAGGGGAGACGCTGAAGTCATAAGAGTGCCACGGTGCAAAGTAATGGGATGAACGATTGCAGTCCGCCGCTTGCCTTGGGCGGTGTTCCAAAGGGGCTGGCTGGGGTTGACCACGGGGCAATACCAGCGATCGGTGCAGTGAAGTACGGGCAGGGGGCAACCAGGCGCAGGGGGGAGGGGGAAACTGGCCAAGTCACCTCGCCCACAACGGGGGCCGCAGGGCGCGATCGACGCAGGGCAGCCAAACAGCAGCGATTGTGGCGGCTGTATTTATCTTGTAGCTCAAAATATGGGAAGCAACGGGAAAATTGCGGGGGCCGTGCCCACGACGGGGCTTTGGCCTGGTTAGGGGGCGCGATCGCTGGGCGCAGCATCGGCAGGAGGCGCTGGGGGGGGATGTTTTTTGCGGTGAGCCACAAATTCTTTAAGGGCAAGCTGTCGATTTTCCATAAACCGATTCCAGAAACCGGGGACTCGCGCATCCATCGTTTGGGCGATCGACCACACTTCCAGGGCCATCAAGTTGTAGAGCGATCGATCTGACCGGCGCAATCGTTCCAGCCAGTGATCAATTTCTGTCCAAATTTGGGCGTCTGGGTCTGTTGCATCGCTGTCAGCCTCAACAGCATCAGAATCTTCAGAAAAAGACGGTGTCATGAGGGCACGGCATGGGGGAGTGTGAGCAAGGGCAGGCAAGGGGGCGCGATCGCGGGGGCAAACTGATTTCACAGGTTTCAACGCAGGGGTTGCAAGCGGGGGGTACTTTTCTCTCAATTCATATTGTTGAAGGTGCACGGTTCAAACCAGAATCCCTAGCGATAGAGATAGCCCACGAACCATGCTATGGGGGTACGGGGCAGCAGTCAAACGACGGGGTACCAAGGGGTATGCCTTTCACTGTTCCCCATTTCGGGCCTGCAATTCCGCTTTGGGTGCGAGGGAGATGTTAAGTTTGCTCAACTGCAACCAGAATTCGTCCCCTCCACCAACATCATAGGGGTGTGCGAGGGTACCATGCCCTGGAATAATTGATGCTGAATTGTTGTTGCTGAGTTGCCGACAAGCGAGATTTCATGAAGCTGCGTTCGTTTTTGTATGGGTTGCTTTCGGTTGTGGTGCTGTTGGTGGTGGCGGGCCTCGCCGGATTTTTTTGGATCACGGCCCACAATCCCCTGGCTTTGTTAGACCGTGGGGCCGGAACAGCTCCCGGAGCAGCGATTTTTGTGCCCAAACAGGCTCCGGCGATGGTGTCGTTGCTGGTGAATCCGGATGAGTTGGCGGCGTTTCAGCGGGTGGCGGTGCCCCCCAGTCGGCGGCGACAAGTCCAGGCTGAGTTTAACCAAATCAAGCAGAGTTTGCTGGCGGGTTCGGGGCTGGAGTATGACCGGGATGTGAAGCCGTGGTTGGGGGATGAGGTGACGTTGGCGATCACTACGCCGGATATCGATCGCGATCGCAGCAATGGGCAGCAACCGGGATATTTATTGGCGATCGCAACGCAGGATCCAGAGCAATCCCGTGAGTTTTTGCAACTGTTTTGGCAAAAGCGGGCGATCGCCGGGGCTGACCTTGTGTTTGAGCAATACCAGGGCGTGAAACTGATTTATGGGGAAATGCCGATTACGGCCACACCCCCCAAGCCCAAAACCATTGAAGGCAGTGACATTCCCACTCTGGCCTCTCTGTTGCCCACGCCTACCCTGGCCAGTGCCGTTGTGGGGAATCAGTTTGTTTTGTTTGCGAATGATGTGAGTGTCTTGCGCGATGCCATTACCAATGTGCAAGCGAGAGATTTGAATCTGAGCCATGCTGATGTTTATCAACAGCTTTTGGCCACGTTGACCCAACCCCGTATTGCGTTTGGGTTTGGGAATGTGCCGGGGCTAACTGATTGGCTCGCAACGACTGCAACAGACGAACGGCCAGTTGCCTCACCGTTATCGTCGCAGAAGGCCCCCATCCAAACGATCGCGATCGCGCTGGGGCTTGAGCGTCAGGGCTTGATGGCTGAAACGGCAATTTGGGGCAATGCTCCGAAGCAAACCGCGATCGCGCCGACCTTAACGCAACCAGTGAACGCCCTGCGGTATGTGCCGGTCAACAGTCCCATCGCGATCGCCAGTACCAATCTCAATACGCTGTGGCAGTCCTTTGGGCCGACGGTGCGGGGCTACGCCACAGGGGCAAAGGTGGTGGATCAATCCTTGGCGGTGTTGCAATCCCGCTGGGGCCTGGATTTGACGAAAGATGTGTTGCAGTGGGTGGAGGGTGAATATGCGCTGGGCGTGTTGCCCAAAGCTGCTGGCGATCGCGAAAAGTTGAAGTTTCGGCCCTCCAAGGTGGCCCCTGTTCCTTCAGTCGTTTTGCAAAATGACTGGGTTTTTGTCGCTCAGCGGTCCACGGCCCAGGCGATCGCCGCGATCGCCCACTTAGATGATCTGGCCCAAACCCAAGGCTACAGCATTGGCAATTTGCAATTGGGCGAACATCTGGTTTCGGCGTGGACAAAACTGACTGCGGGCAACAATGCCACCAACACCCTGCAAGCCAATGTCCGAGGAGTCCACGGGACAGTGGGCGATTACGAGATTTTTGCCACCTCGGTTCCGGCGATCGAGCAAGCGCTGAAGGCCAGCACGCATCCGATTACGGCGAATGCTCAATTCCAGACTGCGATCGCGCCGTTTCAAACGCCTAATAATGGCTATTTGTATTTGGATTGGGCCGAAAGTCGCCCCGTGTTAGAACAGCGATTCCCCTGGTTGAAAGTGGTTGAACTGGCGGGTCGGCCTCTGTTTAGCCATTTGCGATCGCTCACGGTCAGCAACTATGGTCGCCAAGCCGAAATTCAACGCGGTGCAGTCTTCTTGCAACTGGACTGAGTTCTGCTCAACCCTGGTTCACCCTGCCCTCTTTCCATCAGCTTGTTGCTCCTGGCCTGCCAATAGGAAAGAGGAGCAACCAGTGTTGGGGCTACTCCTTCTCGCGAACGGAGATCAAACACAAGGCCGCTCAGCCTTGCCAAACCCAATCATCTGATTACTCCACCCTGCATCCGGCGATCGCAATTGCTTCTAGGACGATTTTGAATCACTAAAATCGGTCTAGTGAATGAACAAATTGCGATCAAATGCTTTGTTATACCAGCAAAACAGACCCAAACAAAACCCTTTACTCTTTGCTGGAATAGGCTCTTTTCGGTGCCATTTCAATGCATTGAGGCTCCGCGTCTATTTCCCGTAACCGTTTGTTTTCCTTAATCAAGCGTTTATAGGTTCGATAGGGAATATAGTGGGCTGGATTGTAGCCTGCAAAGCGTAGAATCAAGACACAAGCCCACGAATATCTGCCTTCTAAAATTGCTTTAACAAGCTGCTCAAATTGATCAACATTCATTGTCTTGATTGCTTGCTGATCAGCGGTTGTCAGATTAGAAAAATGCTGTGTCATTTTGGTATCTGTCAATAAATTACAAATGGGTTTGAAAACGTTTCTGATACACCTTATTTCAGATAAAAATCTTGCTTGAAATGATCAAGATTTTAAGCAAGCAGAGGAAATAAGTAGGTAGAGTGAAGTGTCCTGGAATAAGTTAGTGAGAGCACAGATTAGAGATGTTTTTCTAAGGGGCTGGTCAAAAATAGACACCGCAATCTTAGTGGCTTCGAGGGGTGCTCGAAGTGAGGAATAACCCAAGGCTATATAGTAAGTAAAATGTCCTAGATAGAGCTTCTTGGACAGTGTGGAAATGAAGCTTTTTGTTCTAGCTCACAGAGCTTTTCCACGCAATAAAATCGATCAGATTACGCGATCGCAATCAGGCAACCTCAATGCTAGTGACAAGTTCAGCCACCTATTACTTGCAGCCTTAGCCAACTCAGCAACAGAAGCAACTTGAATTAGCGCAATCATTTCGACAGGATTAATATAGTTGGTTAGTCATAGGTGCTTGATTGACAAGGCTAGGTCTGAACATTGAAAATCAAGCCAATAATTCAGGTTTGGTTTTAGCCCCTCTTACTTAACTGCTTTCTTTTTAACGAAAAATTGTAAGAGAGTTGTGAGGATTTCTCCTTGAACTTCGATTTAATCCAGTTCCGGGGGAAAATGAATTCGATCAGCCCTGGAATCGGGGTGTATGGCTGCCATTGTCCAGTTCCGCCGCCTGTTTTCCAATCTTGGCAGTGTCTAGCAGACACTGCCAAGGGTTCTTCCTGCGTGGCGATGACCTGATATGACCTGATAGGGGTGTTACTAGCCTTGCCCAGTTGCCGATGAACCGCGATCGCGGTCTGCCTTGGCATCAACTAGGGTTCGCGATCGCGGTTCATCTCCGTGATGATAAATAGCCCTAGGCGACGACGAAATTGACGAGTTTGCCCGGAACTACGATGACTTTCTTGACTTCTTTGCCGTCGATATAACGTTGGGCAATCTCCGATTCGCGGGCGTATTGTTCCAACTCCGCTTTGTCTGTGGTGTTGGGCACCTGAATAGTGCCGCGTGTTTTACCCATAATCTGGATAACTAGGGTGATTTCATCCGCGACTAAGGCATCAGGATCGACTTGAGGCCAGGATTGAGTATGGATTGAGTTGGTATGACCTAATTCCTGCCACAATTCTTCCGTCATGTGGGGTGCAAAGGGCGCTAACAAAATCAGTAAAGTCCGAATCCCATCGATATACACAGACGAGTCTTTGCAGGTACTATCAGTCAAGGCATTACTGAGTTTCATTAACTCTGAGACTGCGGTGTTGAATTGATAGTCACCGTCTAAGTCATCACTGATTTCTTTGATAGCTGTATGAATTGCCCGCCGCAAGTCTTTTTCGGGTTTGGTCAATTTGCTGAAATCAATCTTCTGGGGCTTTTTACCCGCAATATTGGATTCTGTGACTAAACGCCAAACGCGGTTCAAAAATCGGAATTGCCCTTCGACATCTGCATCTTCCCATTCCAAATCTTTTTCTGGGGGCGCTTTGAACAAAATGAACATCCGTGCGGTGTCGGCTCCATACTTGTTCACCACGTCTCCCGGTGCGACCCCGTTGTGTTTGGATTTAGACATTTTTTCGTAGACCACGTCCAAGCGATCGCCGGTTTCGGGGTCAACTGGATTTGCGGGATCGGCCACATTCGCCGGAATCACATACTTGCCAGTTTTGGGATTTTTGTAGGTTTTGCCCTGCACCATGCCCTGGGTCAACAACCGCTGGAAGGGTTCGTCGCAATTCAACAAGCCGCGATCGCGCAACACTTTGGTGAAAAAGCGGGAATACAACAAATGCAAAATCGCGTGTTCGATGCCACCCACGTATTGATCAACGGGCATCCAATCGTTGGCAATGGCCGGATCAAACACCTGCTGCTCGTTCTTGGCGTCGGGATAGCGCATGAAATACCAGGACGAACAGATGAATGTATCCATCGTGTCGGTTTCCCGCTTGGCCGCACCGCCACAGGTTGGACAAGGCACCTGATTCCAGGACTCCAATTTCGCCAGTGGTGAAGCACCCCGTCCGCTAAACTCCACATTTTCCGGCAATTTCACGGGCAAATCCGCATCCGGAACGGGAACGGCTCCGCACTGGGGACAGTGAATGATGGGAATCGGCGCACCCCAATACCGCTGCCGCGAAATCAACCAATCTCGCAAGCGATAGTTGGCGGTGCCTTCGCCTTTGCCGTTGGCTTCCAACCATTGCACAGCGGCTTCCACGCTCTGACCTGGCTCTTTGCCGGCGGGGATGCCATCCAACGGCCCAGAGTTGATCATTACGCCATCTCCCGGATGGGCGACGGTCATGGTTGCTCCATCCAAGCGATCGCCCTCTGGTTGCACCACGGGTTGAATCGCCAGGCCAAACTGTTTCGCGAACTCAAAGTCGCGCTGGTCGTGGGCGGGAACCGCCATAATCGCGCCCGTGCCGTAATCCATCAACACATAATCCGCAATCCAGATGGGGATTTTTGCCTCATTCACCGGATTGATGGCATAGCTGCCCGTCCACACCCCGGTTTTTTCCCGGCCTTCAGCGGTGCGATCGATTTCGCTCTTGGCGGCGGCGGCTTCTTGGTAGGCTTTGATGGCTGGGGACTGGTCTGGTGTGGTCAATTTCTCGACTAACGGATGCTCTGGCGACAACACCATAAACGTCGCGCCCCACAAGGTATCGGGGCGAGTGGTGTAAACCACCACGTCATCCCCTGCCTCGGTGGTGAAGGTGACCTTCGCCCCGGTGGATTTGCCAATCCAGTTCGCCTGCATCAAGCGCACCTTTTCTGGCCAGCCCGACAACTGATCCAAATCTTGCAACAACTGCTCGGCGTAATCGGTAATTTTCAAAAACCACTGGCGCAACTGTTTGCGTTCCACCTTCGCGCCCGATCGCCACGATCGCCCTTCGCTGTCCACCTGTTCATTCGCCAACACCGTCTGGTCGATGGGGTCCCAGTTTACGGTGGCTTCCTTCTGGTACGCCAACCCCGCTTTAAAGAACTGCAAGAAAATCCACTGCGTCCATTTGTAATAGTCGGGGGAACAAGTCGTGACTTCCCGCTCCCAATCAAAAGAAATGCCCAACTGATCCAACTGGTCGCGCATCTGAGCAATGTTCTGATAAGTCCACTTGGCCGGAGCCACCCCCCGCTCGATCGCCGCGTTTTCCGCTGGCAACCCAAACGCATCCCAGCCCATTGGGTTCAACACGCGAAAACCCTGCATCCGCCGCACCCGCGCAATCACATCCACAATGGTGTAGACGCGGACGTGCCCCATGTGCAAATTGCCCGATGGATAGGGAAACATGGACAACGCATAAAACTTGGGCTTGCTGCGATCGTCCGAAGTCTGGTGCAGCCCTTGCTTCGCCCAACTCTGTTGCCACTTGGTTTCGATTTCTGCTGGGGTATAACGGGATTCCACGGATGACGCTCCTGCAAACACTTTGCCTAATCCATTCTAAGAGGTCGAGGGCATTCCAGCGGTAGCGATCGCCCACTCAAACCTCTCAGTCTATACTACATATACTACACTCTAGTTTCAGACCAATCCGGAGGGGCGATCGCAAAGCAGAGGGCGAGCACGCCGGATAGCATTTCTTTTTGCTTATGGCAGAATTTAATAAGGTTATAGTCAAATACTTTGTAAATGCCCAGCAAAAAGACACAAAATCAGCTAATTGAGGAATTCCATGAAGTTCATGGTAATTACTACGATTACTCACTAGTGAAATATGTCAATTCCTCAACAAAAATAAAGGTAGTATGTCCTGCTCATGGTGAATTTCAAATCACTCCTAGCCATCATAAAAAAGGAGTTGGATGTCGCAAGTGTTACTTTGCATCTCAGAAAATTTCAAAGGAAGACTTTATTCATCGATCAGAAAAACATTTTGGTAAGCGATATGACTATTCATTTGTTAGTGAGTTGCCTCAAAATGGTAACCAAATAAAAATTTTATGTAGAGAGCATAGCAGAATATTTTTACAAGACCCCAAAAATCACATGCGAGGTCACACAGGTTGCCCTGAATGTGTATCACTTATGTTGTCTGGAACACAAGAAAAAAAAGGAAAGATTAAAACAAATGAAGACCTGACTGTTGTGTTTATTGAACGAGCTAGGGCAGTTCATGATAGTAAGTATGACTATAGTGAATTTGAATATCTAGGCTCAAACAAAAAAGGTAAAATTTTGTGCCTAAAACACGGTGCATTCTGGCAATCACCAAGTAATCACTTGAGAGGTAGTAATTGTCCAAGTTGCTCTCGTGAGCATCAGGGAAAAAATACATTTAAAAGCAAATGTCAGGAATTAGGTGTAGATTATTGGAGAGCTTTAAAGAGGCGAAAAGCTGGATTATCTGAAGAAGTGATATTTAACCAAGAATACGTCCGTAGTTTGCGAGAAGTTGGTGAAATTACAGTCTTTGGATTTAAGTATCCTAATCTTAAAGAAGCAGTAAGGTGCTTAAAACCACAAGCTAGTGCTCATACTATAGCTCGATGGATAAGAGAGGGTATGCTACCTGAAGAAGCCTTTAGTCGTACCCCAAACCCAGGCTATGCTCAAGGCATGATTTATTTGGTTACCCATAAGTGCTCTGGTAAGCAATATGTGGGTTTAACAATTCAATCTTTAGAGCGCCGCTGGCAGGATCACATTGAGCAAGCTTTGGCTGGACATATCAAGGGAAATGAATCATTACATAATGCAATTCGAGAATATGGTTCAGATGCTTTTGAAATATTCCAAATAGATCAAGGTACTTCTAAGCAAGATCTCGAGAGGAAAGAGAAGGAATGGATTAAAAAGTTAAAAACTTTGGTTCCTGATGGTTATAACATTTCTACAGGAGGCGTAAGCGGTGGCTCAAATAAAAAGACTACTTACATTGATGGCATATGTTTTGAAAGTGTAAGAGAAGCGGCTATATATCTTTCTCAGACCCGAAGCATTAGCTTTTCCGCAGCGAAGAAAAGAATAAGTCAGAATAAAATTAATGTTAATACACCTGCGAAACCAGGAGAGAGTTTAATTAAAACCAAGGCTTATAAAGCTTGGAGTCGGATTATTCATGGGGCACTTAATCCTAAATCCAAAGAGTATATTCCTGGATTGAATATTTATCCTGCATGGCGTAATTTTAAGCAGTTTCTTCAAGATGTGGGAAACCCGCCTGAAGATGGTATGGCATTTTCCAGGTTAGATAAAGATCAAGGTTTTTTCCCAGACAATTGTGCTTGGCTAACAAAAAGTGAAGCAAGTATGATTAATGCTGAGTATATGAAGCAAAAAGGCAGGCTAGGGAGAAACTCTCGTAAGTAAACAGTAGAATCCGTTATTCTAGCTTTCCTAAGTTTGACTGTGCCTCATTTTAGATTTGCTTAAGACAATACAGTTTAAGTATTGATTGAAAAGGTAGTGCAACAAGAAGGTCAATAGTACTCGTGATTTGGCAATTGTAAAACCTGGTGAACTAGGCGACCTCGATTGTGGATAGAGATTGAATAGAGGTGATCTAGGTTAGCAACAAATAGAGCGATCGCATTAATAGATTAGAGAAAAGGAGCGATCGCGGTGGGTGAAATGTGGCAGAGAAAGCCAAAGGGCGATCGCATTAAAAAAGTATGGGAAGAGAGGCGATCGCTCTATTCAGTCTGAAATAGCTTAAGGAGCATTGCTGATCTCTACAATCATTGTTCCTTGCCGTAGTTGTTCTAAAGCATCAGGTAAAGTAGCTGATAGCAATTGCCGCAGATTCCGATTCGTGACATTACCACAGGTCAACCATAAAATTTGAGGAGGTGTTCCCAGGCGACAGACCAAATCAATGAAATCGCTATCTTTAGTCATAATCACGGCATTTTCGGCTCGCGCTGCTTCAAAGATCTCGATGTCTTGAGCATCTCGAAGAGACAAATCTCGTAGAGCAGACGCGTCTAGACCAAAAGTCGCTGATAACCAGTTCGCCAGCGTTGGAGGTAGTTGGGCATCAACCCAAAGTTTCATGCCGTTAGTCTGGGGAAATCAGTACGGCGAGCTGCAAAAAGCAAACAAGCTTGGATATCTGCTAGTTCCAAATCGGGGAAGTCTTCTAAAATTTCATTGATGCTAACGTTCTCAGCCAACATTTCTAGAATATCAGTCACTCGAATCCGCATCCCTCGGATGCAAGGACGACCACCACACTGACCAGGTGTTTGAGTAATGCGGGTAAGCAAGCTAACTGTTGAGTTCATGGGGCGAATCTTCAAAGTATTCAATCTACACCCATTTTATCGGGTAATTCTATCCCATGCGCCAGCTAACACGTCACAGCAGCGGACGGGCGGAAACTGCTGGTGCTGAGTTCGAGGTTATCTGCCGCCGCTGAGTTTTGCTGTTAGACGACTCTCCGTAATGCTGTTGTGTAGGCGATCGCGGCGGTTGAACTGTGGCAGAGATAAAGGGCGATCGCTCTACGGTCACTGGCGTTATGCATGGTTACGAACATGCTTGATAAATTCTGGGTAATTGTCTAAATCGTCGATAGACTCTAACGGCGGCATCTCAATCCAAGTTGCCTCTGCATTCAACCGATCAACGTAGACATAAAAAGCCTCTTGATCTTCACGGTGCGCCAGCACATAAGCATGTAACTCTTTTTGACTCATTGCCTTAAAGTCTGGTCTACTCATCCGACGTATCTCCATTTGCCGTTTGGATAAATCTCAATCACGTTTTCCTCACCTGCTAGAAAGAAAACATGTCCCGTACGATCGTCGATTCGGACTAAATTGATGGATAAATACAGCTTGCTAAACCAAACACACAGATTGAAGCACTGGGTTTTCTGTTCTGCTGTCGGAATTTTGGACACACTTGCACCACATTCATGAATACAAGCGTAGCATTTTGTCAAAACTGGGTTCTAGCATCCTGGAATTTTGGCATTTCTTGATCGCGGTGGATAGAGGCAGACAAAGACAAAGGGCGATCGCATTACAAAAGTAGGGGAAGAGAGGCGATCACGAGCTCTGTCTTTGTTTCAACTGAGGGCGCGGTTACGCTGAAGCACCATAGCTGTAAACTGGTGTCTCAATCATGCGGTCTGGCTCTTTTCTATCCAGCACCATCTGTTGCAAACGCTGCACAACGTCTGGAGCGAAGAATTGCTCTCCAGTTTCTTCGTTCACATGGGCGGAGACGATGCTAAAACAACTAAGAATCAACTATTTTAATGGTCTTCTTGTAGTTTTATGGTTGCTGTTAATTGCTATGTTGGATGATTTTATATATGGTTGCTAAGTAGCAAAAAGTCTGTTTTATTCTCATTGCTGATGCTCCTATTAGGTTCGGTCGCTATAGGTTGCGTTTATATGGGGTGGGGCAAGAATCAGGGATCGGGTTTCTGGCTTTAGGGCTGGGAGAGTTTTTGTGGCGGTTTGGTAAGTTGCCTCTAAGATTGGGGAGATGTCGCCAGAGGTAGTAAGGCTGTGTTTTTTCGCAAAGATCCCCAATTGGAGGAGATGGGCGATCGCCTGTTGAATACAGTTTGGGGGGCGTTTCCGGGGCTGGCCCAAAATCAGGTGGCGCTGACGTGGATTGTGTACGATCCGCCGATTCCGGTGAATACGGGGGGCGCGATTACACCGGAGGAGTTTTGGAAGTATGTGCCCCGTGGGTTTGATTACCGAGGGGTGGAGCGAATTTATCCGGCAAGTGTCGTGAAGCTGTTTTATTTGGTGGCGATGCACGAATGGTTGGAGCGGGGGATGGCCCATCCTTCGGCAGAGCTAGACCGGGCGCTGCGGGATATGATTGTGGATTCTAGCAATGATGCGACGGGGCTGGTGGTGGATGTGTTGACGGGGACAACCAGTGGGCCAGAACTGTCGCCGGGGCCGTTTGAAACCTGGAAGCAGCAGCGGTATGCGGTGAATCGCTATTTTGAATCCCTGGGTCAGAAGGAGTTGCAGACCATCAATGTGTGCCAAAAGACTTGGTGCGATGGGCCATACGGACGGGAACGGGCGTTTTATGGGGAATTGATGGAGAACCGGAATTGGCTGACGACGATCGCCACGGCCTGGTTGCTGCATAGCATTGTGGGTGGGGTGGCAGTGTCGGCAGCGCGATCGCAGGCGATGATGGGTTTGTTGTGGCGATCGCTCGATCCGACGGGATTAATGGCCGAGCCAGATAACCAGGTTACGGGTTTTTTGGGGGCTGGTTTGCCGTTGAATGCGCGGTTGTGGTCAAAGGCGGGCTTGATGAGCCGGGTGCGCCACGATGCGGCTTATGTTGAACTGCCGGATGGGCGACCTTACTTATTGGTGGTGTTTACAGAAGGGGCGAATCACGCGAAGAATGAATCGATTTTGCCGTTTTTGTCGCGGGAAGTGGTGGCCGCAGTGCGATCGCTAGGCTGAGAAGCCGTGGCCTAATGCAAGTCTGCTTCCCAAACGCTCAGGTAAATCCGATCTTTGTCATTGCGTTCAATGGTGCCCTTGAGGCCCGATTGGGTATCAAACGCAAATTGGTTCGATTGACGGTTATAAACCCGTGTTAATCCCTGCTCAATAGGGGCAGTGAGGCCACCATCCAGCATTCCATTCAACGTGTCGGCCATGCTATCTCGCGAAATGGATTGGCCCAGGGAGGCTTCGGTTTGCCGCACCCGATTGGTGGTTTTGTCATACAGATAGGCTACTGTCACTTGATTGGGCACGAGATCATACAAGGCCGAACGGGTGTTGGGCCAGTACCCTTCGCCAGTTTGGGTGGGTTCTCCGAGCTGGCTCTTGATGTCGCTTTCACTGCTGCCGGTAGGAAACGTTGGCACACTGGGGCCAGGGGCGGGGGGCGGTGTTGGCGTTGGGGTTGGGGAGGGCGAAGGCGACGCCGATGGCTGGGGGGATGGCGGCGGCGGAGCGATAGGGCTGGGGCTGGGGGCTACGGGCGGCGGGGTCGGACTGGCGGACGGTTGGGCCGAGGGTTGGGTGGTTGTGCGGGTGGGGGCTTGGGAAGAGTACCAGATGGCTCCCAGGGCAGAGGCGATCGCGCTGGCCAAAACTGCCGCCCCGATGAGCAGCCAAGCCCCAGATCGGGAGGGCGATCGCGAGTATCCCACCGAACCCATCCCTGGGGGGACTGTGGGCGAAACCTGGGGCGAAACTTGGGCCGGAGCCACAGGCAGGGTGGCCTGGGTGGGTGGGGCCAGGGGCGGCGCAGGGACAACACCAGGACTTGCTTCGGTTTCTTGGGGCAGCAGTTCCAGCCATTCTGCAACGGTGACTGGACGATATTTGGTATCCATCGCCGTACCCCGGAGCACGGCCTGGTTGATTGCCGGCGATAGGCTGGGCAACAAATCGCGGGGGGCGGGCATGGGTTGGCGATCGCGCAAAATCGACGCCACGGGGACATGGGCCGTCAGCAGGGCGTAGAGCGTTGCAGCTAAGCCATAAACATCGGTGGCCGGAGTTCGGGGGGCTTCGGCCAAATACTGCTCGGGGGGGGCATACCCGGCGGAAATGATGCTGGTGTGGGCTTGGGGCATCCCCATCGTGAACTCGCGGGCAATCCCAAAGTCGATGAGGATGACATCTTGTGAGCCTTGCCGCCGGATGATGTTTTGGGGTTTCACATCCCGATGTAACAGTCCGTTGGCATGGACGGTTTGTAGGGCGGCCCCGATCTGGCGGATGTAGTGAATGGCGATCGCTTCGGGCAAGGGTTGGTCGGGAAATACCAGTTGTTCCAGCGTTTCCCCCGGAATGTAATCCATCACGAGATAGGGCATTCCGTTTTCAACGAAGAAATCGCTTACCCGCACAATGTTGGGATGAGTACACAGCGCTAACCGTCGGCCCTCATCCTGAAACTGTTGCTGAATCTGGGAAAAAGCACTGTTGGATTGGCTGGAATTGAGAGTTTTGATCACCACGGTTTGTTGCAAATAGTGGTGGGTGGCCAGGAAGGTAATGCCAAAGCCCCCCTCGCCCAAAACCCGCTCCAGCGTGTATTTTCCCCCTTGTAGGGTGGTGCCAACCAATGGGTTCATCTCTAGCTCAGGCCAGCTTGTGCTTCTTGGGCAACTGGCCCCATTTCATCCTGGGCCAAGGTTTCCAACACCGACCGGGCTTCGGGTTGGTTGAGGCGAGCGAGAGCTTGGGCAACGCGAAATCGGACTTGCCAGTCTGGGTTTTCGGCAAAGGGCGTTAGCACGGAGACGGCGCGAGCATCGTTGAGTTCGCCCAGGGAGCCGATCGCGGCAATTTGCATCAGTTCATTGGGTGATTGAATTGCGTCTTCTAGCAAGTCAAAGGCCCGGGCATCGCCCAGTTCGCCCAGAGCCGCCACAATGCTAAATTTCACCAGCCATTCTGGGGTGACGTTGTAGAGCGATCGCAAATCGTCAAAGGCTTCCGTGAGTTGGAGCGCCCCAATGGAATCGGCGGCGGCGGCTTGCACATCGGGTTCCGAGTCGCGCAGGCGATCGCGCAGGATGGTTAAGGCTGCGGCCCGATCTTGGCTGCCCAAGGAGGCCAATTGGCTCACTGCCGCGTAGCGAACGCGGGCGTTACTATCCCCGATCGCCGTCTGAATCATCTCAAACGCCACGTTGGGGTTAAGCTCCCGCATTTGGTTTACCGCCCGCAGGCGATCGCCCATATCCGCTGATTTCAACAGTTCGCCTACAGATTCAGGAGTAATCGTCATCTCTCAGTCAGTCCTTCGTTTACTGCTCTGCCGCCATCGCCCGAATAATATCACCCCGAGTCAAAATTCCGATCACCTGTCCGGCTTCATCGACCACGGGCAAGCGATGGACAGTGCGCTCATGCATCAGTTGAGCCGCATCACGGAGGGGTTTATCGGGCTTCACGGTGATGACATGGTGATCGGTCATCACATCTTTGACCGTTTCCCCCAAGGCTTTGTGGAGTTCGCGATCGTACTTGGCCGGATTTTCGAGATAAATCACACTATCCAACAGCATGACGTAAGGCGGCGGTGTGGCTCCGGTTTCCTTCCACATCAAGTCTGTTTCCGACACGACACCAATCAACTTGCCGGTCTCATCCACTACAGGCAAACCACTGATGCGCTTCTCCGCCAGAGTCTTGATCACCGTACTCAAGGGAGTATCGGGGCGGGCCGTCACAGGGTCACGAGTCATAACATCAGCAACAGTTTTCGGCATATAAAACGCTTTTTGCTCAGGTAATCGAACTCAGACGGGACGGTGAACTTCTGGGGCCAAGCTACCAGGGCGATCGCAGGCATCAGTTTACCCGATGGGCACAGAACTCCTGGTTCCCTGCGGGCCTAGAGCCGCGCGATCGCTCGGTTTTCGGTGCTGCTGCGCTGGCGTTGGCCTGCGGTACTCGGCTAGTCATCGTTTCCCGTCTGCCCCCATTATTCTAGGGAATCTGGGCAGCAACCAATGGGATTCAACAGGATGTTACATCTCTAGATAGATTGGGCCACGGAGGAAACTGCGCGGGATTGGGGCAGAAGGGCGCGATCGCCCAATTGGCAAGCGTTGAAGGGATGAAATGTCAGTAAACTGACTAGGCGCAGCGTAACAAATAGTAAACAATAAAACCAACCCGACCTTTGGGTGGAATGCGTTCCTTGCAATCGATCTACGATTCAACCGATCTACGATTCAACCGATCTACTATGCCCCAACCCATTTTGTACCTTGCGATCACAAACCACGGCTTTGGCCATGCCACGCGGGTTGCCTCTGTCGCGGCAGAAATTCAGCGATTATGCCCGGAGGTGCTGCTGATTTTGACCACTACTGCCCCCCGTTGGTTGCTAGAGGGCTACATTCCGGGTGATTTTATCCTCCGACCACGGGCCTATGACATCGGCGTGATCCAACGAGACAGCATCCAAATGGACAAAGCAGCCACGCTGGAAAAATTGCAAGCGCTACAGGCGAAACAAGCGTCGATCATTGCCTCGGAAGTAACTTTCTTAAAGCAAAATCGGGTGAGTTTGGTGTTAGCGGATATTCCGCCTCTGGCTGCCTTAATCGCCCAGGCAGCGGGGATTCCCGGTTTGATGATGAGTAACTTTGGTTGGGATTTTATCTACCGGGCGTGGGGCGACGAGTTTACCGCGATCGCCGATTGGATTAGCGATTGTTTCAGCCAGTGCGATCGCCTGTTTCGCTTGCCGTTGCATGAACCGATGAGCGCCTTCCCCACCATCACCGATGTGGGCTTTACTGGCGGTCATCCCCGTTATAGTGTTGCCGAACTGCGCCAAAACTTGAATCTCCATACTCCCCAAGAGCGCACCGTCTTGCTGACCTTTGGCGGCTTAGGGCTCGAACAAATTCCTTACCACAACCTGGAACGGTTCCCCGATTGGCAATTTTTGACCTTTGATCGCAACGCTCCTGCTTTGCCCAATCTCATGCAACTGAGCAGCCCTCAATATCGCCCCGTGGATGTGATGCCAATTTGCAAATGTATGATTTCTAAACCGGGCTACAGCACCTTTTCTGAAGCGTGTCGGCTGCATCTTCCGATTATTTCCATCACACGAGATGACTTTGCCGAAGCTGCTGTTTTGCTTCGCGCCACCCAAGACTATGTGCCCCATCGTATTTTGCCACCGACCGAATTTTTTAATGGAGATTGGACTTTTCTCCACGAGCCGTTTCAACCGCCCTTACAGCCAGATGCCCCGCGATCGGATGGCAATCTTGAAATTGCGGAATTTGTCTTAAATACGGTGTTGTAACGATGGCACAAGGTGCCTCTCGGTCATGGGTTGCCTTGGAATCAGGTAAAGACAATCATGGTATTAGCAATGACGAATTGGGTCTATATTGCGACTAGCTTAGATGGGTTTATTGCCACCCTTGATGGGGGCTTAGATTGGTTATTTGCGCTGCCAAATCCTGAAAACGATGATTATGGTTATGGTGACTTTATCGCTCAAATGGATGCGATCGTGATGGGGCGTAATACCTTTGAAACGGTGTTGGGATTTGATGAGTGGCCTTACACCAAGCCCGTTATTGTCTTAAGTCATCAGTTAAAAACAGTGCCCGATCGCGTCCGTGGCCAAGCAGAAATTATGGCAGGTGATGTAGTCCAAATTGAACGTCAACTCAATCAGCGAGGCTATACCAATTTGTATATCGATGGGGGCAATGTCATTCAACATTTCTTGCAAAGCGATCGCATTGATCACTTAGTTCTGAGTCGAATTCCTATTATTTTGGGTCAGGGAATTCCCCTGTTTAAAACCCTGGATCTTTCCCTCTCTTTTAATCATGTTGCTACAACCACATACCCTAGCGGGTTGGTCAAAAGTCACTATGTCCGCGATCGCGCTGAATGATGCTCCATACCGGATGGCCAATCCAGTATGACAGGTCGCTTAATATCGCTTAATACGAAAAAGAGAGCCTCGGTGGAAGCTCTCTTAATCAGGGTACATCGGTGAGAATCTTACGTGAGGAGAACAGAACCGAAGGTCGTTACATAAAGACCTGATGATTCTCCCTACTGTTGCTGAATTTTGGGAGTGCTACCTGCGCTAAACACCTCTTACACCGAGTGGTTGGAGGACAAATTTTACGCAAAAGGCACTCCCACTAAACGTTATCGATGTGTTCTAGAACGTGAAGGAGGTGCGAACAACACCAACAAATTGGGTATCGTTGGAGCTGTTGTGCTCGGGGTTGAAGATGACAAACAAGCCCGGTGTGATGGAGATGTTGTCATTAATCCGATAGCGGTAGAACCCTTCAACGTGGATAGAGGTATCGTCGTCTTCACGGGTTGCAACATCGTTGTCGGTTGCTTTGGGGGGCATCCCAACAATGATTCCAGCCAAGTTACCCTTGCGGCCCAAGTCGGGGAATGCCAAGTAACCAGCCCAGTTCAACACCGTTGCTTCGTCGTCGTTGATCTTGCGGTAAGCCTTTTGGTAGCCAAACCAACCACCTAAGTTAAAGGCTTTGCTGAGTTTCAGGTTAACTGCTGCTGCAAAGTTATCGGCAGAGGTCGCAGAGTTGTTAAATGCATTACCAAAGGGACGACGAGCAAATTCGCTACCCGTAGAGCTAGTGATGTTCACTTCCCCACCAGGGTAGTAGGAACGAACATAGCTCAACCCGATGTCAATGTTTCTGGAGGGCTTGAAGACCAACTGACCGATCGCGGAGTAAGCGCCATCGAACAAGCCGTTTTCGCGGCCAGGATCGTTGCTTTGCGTATCGGCAATGTAGCCCCCTTGCAGGGCAAAGGCATTGCTAAATTTGTACTCAAAGCTGATCCCTGCCCCTGCTGCGCCACTCCGGTAGGTGGGGTTAAACCGCCCAAACCGAGAGATAGAGCCGCTGCCACTGCTGGCGAAGGGGCTAATCGGGTCGATCAACGCATCGTAGAATTCGGTGTTGGTGGCATCGATTTGAACTTTGAGGTTCTTACCCAGAGGGAACCGATAGAATAGTTCATCGATCTGAACCGCATTGGCACCGTTATTGCTTACCCCGTCATAAGAGGTACGGGTCATGTTGGTGCCTGTTAAGTCTCGGTTGAATTCGGCAACGTTCTTGGCTTCTAGCCGAGTTCGCAGCAAATCTTTGCCGCTGAAGCTGGTATCGAAGTTTAGCCGTACCCGATCAGCGAAGGTGGTTTCAGTGGGGTCGTCTTCGCCGCGATCAGGGACATCGGTCGCGTCACCAAAGGTGTCTTGAACTGCAAAGATTACTTCACCGTTGAGTTTGGTGGTGGTAGAGAACTGCTGTTTTTCCAGAGTGGCAGTCCGTACTTCGAGGCCCTCTACCCGACCACGCAGGGCAGCTAATTCAGCCGAAAACTCTTCTTGCAGTTTTTTGACGACTTCGAGGTCTTCTTTTCTCACGAAGTCAGCCGTGGCGGCTGCGATCAGTTCTTGAATTTTGTCCAAGCAAGCATTGAGACCCGCAGCAAACTCGTAGCGGGAGAGGGCGCGGTTGCCGCGATAGGTTTTGTTGGGGTAACCAACGATACAACCGTATCGTTCGACGAGGGATTGCAAAGCTTGGAAGGCCCAATCGGTGGGGCGCACATCGCTGAATTGAGAGACGGATGTGACTTGATTGATTGAACTCCCGTTGCCTTCTGCTCCGTAGGCACTAAGTTGGTTCAACGTGGTTTGACTGTCGGTGGCAGTCGCATCGGCGCTGGTGTCGCTCAGGTTCTGGGCGTTGGCACCAGACACGAGTAGGGTGCTGGCGATCGCCGGAGTCGCGAGTAAAACCGACCAAAAAATTCGAGACATGAATCAATCCTCACAACCAAACTAAATTGAATAACCACACATCACGCACAGAGTCTAGCAGGTCATTCCGCTTAACACAACTACAAAATCGCGGGGGTATCGCTTAATACAAAGATACGGCCCCTGAGGTTTAGATTAGGGAATCCACATCTTGTGTGTCTTGGTTGACTACAGCACCCGCAGACGGGCCACGGGGCAAAAAGTCGTTATATAGAGGGACAACAACGTTCTCTATAGAGTCATTTCCAGAGGACAGACATTTTGCATCAGATCATTGTACCGATAATGCGGCAAATGAGTATCCGGATCAAAAGGGAGAGATTAGGTATATTTGTCACATTCAGACTATCGTTGCGGTTTGCCCTTGAACACAAACACGACCATAAGCCCAGGTTAAGAAATGGCAAAGTGGCACTGGTGCGAGGGGAATGGATCAGAGTCTGATAGCGGGTTTGGGCGATCGCGTAGGCTTAATTTGGGGCCAGAATAATTGTTCGTTTTCCCGGAATTTGCGGTTGGGCATTTGGGGCTGGGGGGATGCCGGGGGCTTGCTTGGTCAACTCAGAAGCCAAAGTCATCAGCATCAGAAAAGCCGCTGTAGGCTTCCATCCCGTGTTCTGTAATATCCAGGCCGATTTGTTCGCCAGTGGGGGTCACGCGGATGCCGATGGTTGACTTGAGAACCCACCACACCACACTACTGAAGCTGAGGGTATAGATCGCGATCGCCCCAATTCCCACACATTGAATTAGTAATTGTTGAACATTGCCATTCGTCAATAAGCCGCCGCTTGGCCCTGCACCCGCGCCATACCAGGGATAAACATCTGCCCCAACGCTGAATAACCCGACTGCCAAAGTGCCCCAAATGCCGCAGACGAGGTGCACGGAGATGGCCCCCACCGGATCGTCAATTTGGCGGCTGTCAATGGAGGTCACGGCAAACACGACCAGAATGCCTGCGACCAGGCCAATCACGGCGGCACTGGGTAAGGAAATGAAGGCACAGGCAGCAGTCACGGCGACCAGGCCAGCCAGGATCCCGTTAATGATCATCGATAAATCAGGCTTGCCAAAGTAACGCCAAGCCGCGACGGTTGCGCCGATACCGCCGGTGGCAGCAGAGAGGTTGGTTGTGAGCAAAATGTGGCCAATTTGTTGGGGGTTGGCCGTGAGGGTGGAACCGGGATTAAAGCCAAACCAGCCCAGCCACAAAATGAGACAGCCCAAGGTTGAGAGGCTGAGGTTATGACCGGGCATGGCGACGCCCATTCCGCCTTTGTAGCGTCCGAGGCGAGGCCCCAGCATGATAGCGCCGATCAGGCCCGCCCACCCCCCAACGGAATGCACAACGGCGGAGCCAGCAAAATCCCAAAAGCCGATCGCTTTGAGCCACCCACCGCCCCACACCCAGTGCCCCGTGACAGGATAGGCAAACCCGACGAGCAACAAACTGAAGATAAAAAAGGAAATAAATTTAATCCGTTCCGCGATCGCCCCGGACACGATCGTGGCGGCAGTTCCGGCAAAAGCGAGCTGGAAGAAGAATTTTACCTCCAGGGGAATGCTGGCCCAATTGAGGGCATCAAACACGCCACTGTAGGCACTGCCGACGGCGGGACTATTATCTTCCCCGCCGAGAAAAAAGCCATTTAGCCCAAAGTAAGGGGTGCCATCGCCAAACATCACAGCGAAGCCGATGGCCCAATAGGCCAGGGTAGACAAAGCGAACACAATCAAGTTTTTGGCGAGCAGGTTGACTGCATTTTTGCGCCGACAAAAGCCGGTTTCCAACATACAGAAGCCCGCATTCATGAAAACCACTAGAATTCCGGTGATAACGACCCACAGGGTGTCCATTACTACCTTCCACTCTGGCGGAGCCGTCGGTTCAATCGCGATCGCTGCTTGTCCCACCACCAGCGCGATGGCCACGCCACCCAATAGGGCGATCGCAAATTGCCACCTGCGGCCCCGTTGGATCGTTTTATCGCTTTGGCGCAGTCCTATCTGGCGCAGCAATAAGTGACGAAAGTGAGGAAATTGACCGTTATTCATCATCTTGCAACCCGATACACTCGCCAAGGCCATGTAGCCATCATCCATCAGGCTGAGTTTGTTAGGATGCATCGAATGATACCGACTGGAGTTTCTAATCTCGCTAGGATCAGCCACAGTGGGGCAGCCTGCTTGTCATGTCGTCCCCTTGCTATGCGTGTCCTTGTTCCCTTCAGCCGCCTTTTGCCGTTTGTCACGAACCGCCGCGCGGATTGTTGCAAAGGAGCGAGGCTGATTCAGAGGCTCAGTCACCACCAATGCCTGATTCGCAGAAACTCATACTCATGGTGCAACCGTCGCGACTCCAGGGGCTGATTTGGCAGACAGTCCTCAAGTCGCAGCAGCTATCGGTAATTTGGGAGTCCCCAACGGCGGACTTGGCAGATAATTTAGACCAGATCAAAGCAGCAGGGCTGACCTTGCCCGATCTCTTGTTGGTGGATATGCAGGTGCCGGAGCTAAATCCCTATGCTTTCTGTCGCTGGTGCCGCGAGCAATATCCAGGCTTAAAGCTGGTATTGACCAACTCGAACCAGGCTGCAATCTCATTATCTGAGCGGCAGTGGGCGGTCAATCAGGGCGCTTCAGATTTGTTAGCTGGGTTTCAACAAGACAATCTGGTCAGTGGGGTAACGAGCAGTGTTAAGCGGGTGCTCGAAATCCTAGACGGTCAACCGTTGAACAATGGGGCGCTGATTTCGGTTTTGCTGGCCATGAAACGCCAACTGGAGGCTCGGTCTGCAACGAAGACCACAGAGCGGAGGATGGTGCCTGTTGAAACGGCGATCGCGCCTGGGGCCGGAAAGGATAGTCGGTTTCAGTCCATGACAACGTTGGCAGAGGTGGCTAGCACGGCTCCTTTGTCGGTGACGAATGGCAATGGTAAGGCGGTTAAGGTGGCTTCCCAGAATGGGAATGGGAATGGTACTCGCCTCAGGGTTGATGACCTCCCTGCTGACCAGAGCAAGCCGAAAGCCAATGCAGAAGTGCGCGATCGCCCCAATGCAACGCCTGAAACTGGGGAATCGAAGGGCACCACGGACAAGGGGAAGCGACGCTACCGGGGCCTGTATTATTGACGGAAACCCGAATCCCTGAACGGCGTGGCCATGCTCCTTTTCTGCGCCAGAACGCGCTACCTTAGCCATAGCGGGTGAGGGAGGGAAGGCATGAGCACTACGGAACAGATTTTGTCCCAACTGCCGGGCAATGCGTGGGCAGGGCTGCAAAAGGCGGATGAACTGTGGCGATCGCTCCGGGCGGGGGCATTGCCTATGCCAACGGTGGTGCAAACAGATTCAGAACCCCTAGCGGCGATCGCCTGGGATGTGGTGATTTGCGGGGGCACGTTGGGCATTTTGGTTGGGGCTGTGTTGGTGCAACGGGGCTGGCGGGTGGCCCTGGTAGAGCGGGGCATTTTGCAAGGGCGGGAACAAGAGTGGAACATTTCTCGGCGGGAGGTGCAAACGTTTGTGGAACTGGGGCTGCTGAGTGCAGCGGAATTGGAGCAGGCGATCGCCACTGAGTACAACCCGGCGCGGATCAGTTTTGTGGAAGGACAGGATCTCTGGGTGCGGGATGTGCTGAACGTGGGGATTGATCCGGCCTTCTTGTTAGCGACGCTGAAACAGCGATTTTTGGCTGGGGGCGGCACCCTGCTGGAACAGGCGGCTTTTGAGGCCGCGACGGTGCATCCCAATGGTGTGGCAATCCAAACCAGCCAAGCCCACCTGACCACCCGGTTAATGCTGGATGGGATGGGCCATTTCTCGCCTGTGGTGCGCCAAGCTCGTCAGGGGCAAAGGCCCGATGCGGTGTGTTTGGTGGTGGGCACTTGTGCAACGGGCATTCCCACCAACACCACGGGCGACCTGATTGTGGCGTTTACCCCGGTGCAAAACCAGTGTCAGTATTTTTGGGAGGCGTTTCCGGCCCGCGATGGACGTACGACTTATCTGTTCACCTACGTGGATGCCGCACCGGATCGCCCTAGCCTGACTGATTTATTTGAAGATTACTTCCGCCTGTTGCCCGGTTACCAGGGGGTGGAGTTAGCCGACCTCACGATTCAACGAGCGTTGTTTGGGTTTTTCCCCTGCTATCGCCAGAGTCCCTTGCCCCCCCAGTGGGATCGCATTTTGCCCATTGGCGACAGTAGTGGCAGTCAATCGCCGTTGAGTTTTGGCGGCTTTGGGGCCATGGTGCGGCATTTGCAACGGCTGACCCAAGGGATTCATGAGGCGTTGCAGGTGGAGGCGCTGGATCAGCGATCGCTGGCCTTGCTCCAACCTTACCAGCCCAATCTTTCGGTCACCTGGCTGTTTCAAAAAGCCATGAGTGTTGGCCTTGACCAAACCGTTGCCCCGGATCAAATCACCACTTTGCTGACGGGCATTTTTCAAGATATGGCGGCTTTGGGCGATCCGGTGCTGAAACCCTTTTTGCAAGACGTGGTGCAATTTCCAGCGTTGTTCAAAACCTTGACCCGCACCACCCTGCACCATCCCGGCCTGGTTTTGCAAGTGATTCCCCACGTTGGCCTGCTGGCGCTGCTTGAGTGGTTGGGCCATTACCTCATGTTGGCGGGGTATACGGCGTTGTATCCCCTGGGTAAACAGGCGGCCAAACTCCAAGTCCCACCGAAATCCCAATTTTATTTGCGGCGATGGTTAGAAGCGTTGCAATATGGAACGGGAAATGATTATGGGAGCCACGAGGCGTGATTGGCATGAGGTTTCCAGTTGGGCGGCAGCTTTTCTACCAGGAAATTCAGCAACCGGATGACCAAATTCGGTTGGAGTATGCAGCGCTTTACATTGCTCTGGAAGAATATCCTGAGTTGGAGATCGATGCCTATATCAACGCGATCGCGACGATGGCCGCTGAAATTGAGGAACGTCTCCCGGCGGAACGCTATCCCCTCAAGGTGTTGCAAACCATGAATCAATACTTGTTTGATGAGTTGGGCTTTGTGGGCAATCGTCAGGACTATTACGACCCGCGCAACAGCTTTTTGAATGAGGTGATCGATCGCCGCACGGGCATTCCAATCAGTTTGTCGGTGGTGTATTTGGCGATCGCCCAGCGGCTAGACCTGCCGATGGTCGGGGTGAATATGCCGGGACATTTTCTGATTCGGCCTGTGGTGAATGAGATGGAGGTATTTGTGGATCCCTTCCATCAGGGCGAGATTTTGTTTCTCCAAGATTGCGAGACCCTCCTCGCCCAGATTTTTGATCGCCCTGTCGAGCTGCGGCCTGAGTATTTGGAAGCGGTGTCTGGTCGGCAGTTGTTGGGACGGTTGTTGACCAATTTGAAAGTGATTTACATCAACCAAAAAGCGTTTCAAAAAGCGCTGGATATTCTGGATCGCATTTTGCTGTTGTTTCCCCAGGTGCCCCTCGAAGTGCGCGATCGCGGGGTGCTCAACTATCGCCTGAATCGGTATACTGCGGCCCGCCAGGATTTTGAAACCTATTTGGCGATCGCCCCCACGGCGGAAGATGCCCAGGTGATTCGCGATATCCTGTCTGACTTGCCCGATGAATAGCCCTTTGCCCAAAAAACTATGGATTTTCCCGTTTATCTTCCCCTTGGCCCCTGGAAAATTCATCCCCATCTGCTGTTTGAAGCGATCGCCTATTCCGTCGCCTTTCAGCTTTTGTTGCGGCACACTCGTCGCGGCGATGTGATTCCGCCAGCCCAACGGAGCCTGGTGATGATCGGGGGGTTGGCGGGCGCTTTAGTCGGCACCAAACTGTTGGTCTTGCTGCAACACGCGGATGTGGTCTGGCAAAATCGGGCGCAGCTTTTGCCACTGTTGGCGCAGGGCAAAACTATTGTGGGGGTGTTGTTGGGCGGCGTTGTAGGCGTGGAACTGACCAAAAAAATGATCGGGGTCAGGGTGGCCACGGGGGATGCCTTTGTTTATCCCCTGGTGGTGGGCACGGTGATCGGGCGGATTGGCTGTTTCCTCACGGGGTTGAGCGATCGCACCTATGGCATTGCGACGACGTTACCCTGGGGCGTGGATTTTGGGGATGGGATTCCCCGCCACCCTACCCAACTCTACGAAATCATCTTTCTGTTGGGCCTGTTGGTTGTTTTACGCCAGCCCAACCCCCGCCTCACGACCATTGGCGATCGCTTTCGGTTGTATATGATCGCTTACCTCAGTTTTCGTTTTGCGATCGACTTCATCAAACCCGATTTTCACCCCCTCTTCGGCCTCAGCGCGATCCAAATCGCCTGTTTGCTAGGGTTGGCTTACTATTGGCCTCACCTGCGCCGTTTCCTGCGTTCCCCCGCCAAAACCTGAAGGCTACGTTATCAACCGACGGCCCATAATCACCAAATCACAGGCTCCCTGCTCAAACTCGGCAACCTGGGGCAGATAGCCCCACTGTTCAAACCCAAACTGCTCAAACAGCCGCAAACTGGGGTGATTCGCTGCAAAGATGAACCCAATCAGAGTTTTGAGATTCAAAGCCGGACTGTGGGCGATCGCGTGGTGCAGCAGTTTGCGCCCAATCCCTTGCCGCCGAAACTGGGGCGAAATGTAGATACTCAACTCGGCGGTGGCATCGTAGGCGCGTCGCCCAGAGTAAAACGGCTGAAACCCCAACCAACCCGCGATCGCGCCCTCCTGTTCCATAACCCATAACGGATGATGATCGGGGGAATGGCGATGAAACCAGGCTAACCGACTCGCCACGGAAACGGGTTCCAAATCAGCCGTGATCGTCCGGCAGGAGACCGTAGAGTTGTAAATCTCAACAATGGCGGGTAGATCGGTTTCCTGGGCATCCCGAATCAACATTTCCGTTTCTGTCAACATAGGCATCCACTGCAAAGCATGGATGGAAGTTAGCATAAAGTGACATTTGGATTGGTTCTCAGCGATCGCTCTACAGGTTTTCCGCGATCGCGCTAAAAAATATTTGACAAACGCTCCATCCATAGGCACAATGAATATTGCTGACGGAAAACGCAAAGCGCGCAAGCCGAAAGCAAAAAGCGAGGGACTGTAGTTCAATTGGTTAGAGCACCGCCCTGTCACGGCGGAAGTTGCGGGTTCGAGCCCCGTCAGTCCCGTTCAAGAAGATGGTTAATACGAGCAGGTTACGCTATCTGATTCGATAGTATCAAAGCTGAAAATCTAGTTTTGGTAATATCGCTAGCCTTGACTGTTCTTTTCCCAACGATGAACTCCCGCAGAGGTTGTGAAATGCGGCCTGTTGCCGTGCGTTTGAGGTAAGGCAGCGCAATGGGAAAAACTGGTTCTGGACGGTTGGGCGAGGTATGGGCCGTCTGTGAGATTGGTGCTGCTGACTGCAACCCAAATTCGTGCCGTAAAGTCAATACGATCAAACGCCGTGGGATTGGTTCTGAGACAAGAAAAATCCAAAAGCGAATTCTGTGGCAGAATCAGGGAGTCTGGATTCCTCACACTGGCCTCTGCATCTCTCAAATTCAGACATCATGACCAAAGTAATTATTCAAATTCCTTGTTACAACGAGGAAGCGACTCTGGCGCAAACGTTGGCTGACCTGCCGCGATCGCTGCCAGGGGTGGATTGTGTTGAGTGGTTGATCATTAACGACGGCAGTCTGGATCGCACGGTGGAAGTGGCGGTCGAAAACGGGGTGGACTATATCGTCAATTTTGACCACAATCAGGGTTTGGCTAAGGCGTTCATGGCGGGGTTAGAAGCCTGTCTGAAAGCGGGGGCCGACATTATCGTGAACACCGACGCAGACAATCAATACTGCGCGGATGACATTCCTGCTTTGGTGCAGCCGATTTTGCTCGGTCAGGCGGAAATTGTGGTCGGGGCACGTCCGATTTGGCAAATCAAGCATTTTTCTCCAGCCAAAAAGCTGTTGCAGAATGTAGGCAGTTGGGTGGTACAGCGAGCCAGTAATACGGATATTCCCGATGCGCCCAGTGGGTTTCGGGCGATTAGTCGCAATGCGGCGTTGCAGCTCAATGTGTTCAATGAATACACCTATACGCTGGAAACGATTATCCAGGCGGGCCAAAAGGGGATTGTGATTACCTCCGTGCCCATCCGCACTAATGGCTATCTCCGGCCCTCGCGGTTGGTGAAGAGTATTCCGACTTATATTCAGCGATCGATTCTGACGATTTTTCGGATTTTCATGGCCTATCGTCCGCTGCAATTTTTCTTTTTGCTGGGGAGTGTGCCGTTTTCTCTGGGGACGTTGTTGGGCATTCGGTGGTTGGCACTGTTCTTTGTGGAGGGGGCACTGCGATCGCGGGTGCCGAGTTTGGTACTGGCGGCAATCTTGATTTTGATTGGCTTTCAACTCTGGGTCTTTGGCCTCATGGCCGATTTGATGAGCGTGAATCGCAAAATGTTGGAAGATATTCAACTGCGGTTACGGAAAGCTGAAATTGATGATGCGACTCGCCGCAATGCCCAAACTCAGCGCAAAGTGCTTTCTAAATGAGCAGAGATTTATTCGCCCGGACTGCGATCGCCCAAATTCCGAAAATTCTAACCCTGTGCGATCGCAATCGGCATAGCCCCACCTACGGGTGTTTTGACCGTAACTTCTGGCAATACAAAATCATCGATTTTCCCAGTGGCATGTCCCAGGAGTTTGTGCTGCCCCTGGCTTTGGCCTATCACACCAACTTGCCCGACAATCCCTTTTACCAACAACCGGCCCTGCGCGACTGGATCAAAGCCGGAATTCACTACGCGGCTCAGAGTGCCCATGCCGATGGCTCCTGCGACGACTACTTTCCCTTTGAGCGGGCGGGGGGCGCGGCGGCGTTTTCCCTCCTGGCCTGCATCGACAGCTATCAACTCATGGGGTTTGACGATCCGGCCATGCTGCGGTTTTTTGAGCAACGGGCCGACTGGCTGGCCAATCACCACGAAAGCGGCCAGCTCACCAACCATCAGGCGTTGATTGTGCTGTGTCTGGAGTTGTTGGCCCCACTGGTGCAAACAACCCGTTGGGATCGGGCGCGGGTGCAGCGGTTGGAGCGGGTCTTGTCTTGGCAAAGTGAGGAAGGCTGGTTCCAGGAATACGAAGGCTGCGATCCGGGCTATCATACGCTGACGATCGCCTGCCTAGCGCGGATTTACAATCTCCGGCCTGACCCCAGATTAAAAGAGGCACTGACCAAAGCGGTGCAGCTCGCGGCAGAGTTTATCCATCCTGACGGTTCCTACGGCGGCGAGTACACCAGTCGCAATACCTATAATTTTTTCCCCCACGGGTTTGAGTTGGTGGGTGCCTGGATGCCCGCAGCGTTGCAGATCAATGATCAATTTCTGGTGGGCTTAGGGAAGGGCTTGGCCCCGTGCTATGCGGATGATCACATTGTTGGGCACCACACCTGGAATTATTTGTTGGCATGGCGGGATTTTGTGCCGACTCGGCCTGCGCCCCAACCGCGATCGCCCGGACGGATCTGGCTGAAGAACGCCGGGTTGTTGATCGATCGCCGCGAGACTACGGAACTGTATCTTGCCCTTAACAAAGGTGGTGTATTCAAGCTCTTTCGGGAGGGTCGCCTGATTGCCTCGGATACCCAATTTTCTGTATTAGTCGCCCAAGGCAAGAAACGCAAAAATGCCGTGGGTCATCTTGTCGATACCTATCATGTTCAGGTGGAGGCTGACGCGATCGCAATCAAAGGCAACCTGGGGTGGGCCAAACAAAAACAAATGACCCCCCTCAACCTGATGATTCTGCGGGTCGTCATGCTCACGGTTGGCCGCTTTTTCCCCAACTTAATCCGCAAACTCCTACAAAAACTCTTGATCACAGGCAAGCAAACTGCGCCCTTCCAATTTTCCCGCCAACTCCACTGGCAAGACGGGCAATGGCAGGTGACGGATGAACTGGCGACAAACTCCTGGCAGACTGTAGAAAGCGTGCAACTTGGCTGCGACCAAACTTCCATCTATGTCGTCATGAGCCGGACGTTTCAGGCGGGGCAACTGTTACCCTGGCTAGAATTGACCCAAACCGCGAAAGCCCTGCCCCCCGGAAAGCCGCTTGCTCTTCTCCGGCGGCTCTAGCCCGCTTCCAGATTGGCTTTAATTTGGCGCTAATTTAACTTTGCTCTTTCCTTAAGCCGATTGCGAGTCCAGGAGCAAGCATGACTGGGTTCTTTGGGCTATTCGTTCTGTTCAACCGCTCTTATTCAGAGGACTTTGAGGATTGAGTATAAAGCTTTTGAAGTCGTCAGGACTGTTTGACTTTAATTCAGTAGGGCGGTTGGGTCGAAATCCAAAAAATTGATATTTGGATCATTGACGCAAGCATCATTAACGCGATCGCGAACCTAAATTTAGGCTTGCTTTGTTAGACTGACTTGCCAATCTTCAAAATAAGGCAGATTTAGCTTATTTCTTGATAGAAATAATTAAAAATGAGCTGCCTAAACTGAGCGTTAAAGCCGATAGATTTAGATTGACTTAATGTGGGTTTCCAGCAAATTTTTGTAGATCTGGGAGAATGCTGAAATCAGATATATTTCCTGATCAAGGACGATCGCAATGCCTACTTCGACCATTCAATCTCAGTCCGAATTGCTCATCAAAAATGTAACGGTGCTGCCATTTACGCTACAAGCCAATGGCGCGATCGACTTAAATCCTGTGGTGACTGATGTGCGGGTTGAGGGCGATCGCATTGTGCAGATCGCTCCAGGGCAGGCGCTACGCTCAGACTCTGGGCAAGTGATTGATGGTACCAACCAATTATTGATTCCCGGTTTTGTCAATGCTCATGCCCATTCAATGGAAATTTTGGAAAAGGGCCGCTACGAAGCTTTGCCGTTGGAATTGTGGATGCTTTATACCTATCCGCCCCTGCGATCGCAGCACTTAGATCCACGGCTGTGCTATTTGCGCACATTGCTGGGAGCCTTGGAAATGGTGAAAAGCGGCGGCACAACCATTCAAGATGATTTGATCGAGCTGCCCTACACGACACCCGAAATTTTTGATGCGGTGGCTCAGGCTTATCGTGATATTGGGTTGCGAGTGAGTTTGTCGCTCCACGCAATTAATCAACCGTTACATCACACCATTCCTTATGTCGGTCATTTCTTGCCTGAAGCTGTGCGCCGTGATTTGGAGGCTATGCAGGGATTGACGGATGAGGATTGGGTGGCGTTGTTTCGCGATTTGTATCAGCGGTGGCAGGGCAAAGATGGCTTGGTGACTGTGGTTCTAGCTCCTTCCGCTTCCCAGCGAGTGTCCCCGGCCTTGATGCACCGAATTCATGATCTGTCGGAGGAATATAACGTCCCGATTCACACTCATTTGCTGGAAACAAAGACCCAGGCCATGACCGGGCCGGAGTTGTATGGAGAATCGGTGGTGGCCTACGCGAAGCGACACGGCATCCTAACCCATCGCACTGCGATCGCCCACGGTATTTGGCTCACTCCGCAGGATATTGAATTGATTGCTGAAGCTGACGCGACTGTGATTCACAATGTGGTCAGCAACTATCGGCTCTGTAGTGGCGTTGCCCCAATTCGTGAATTGTTGGCTGCGGGGGTGAATATTGCGCTGGGTTCCGATGGGATGAGTTCCAATGATTCGTTTAACCTGTTTGATGTCATCAAAACGGCTGGCCTCACCCATGCGGTCACGAATGGGGATTGCGATCGCGCACCCAGGGCCGCCGATGTGCTGAAGTGGGCAACCTATGGTGGCGCGAGGTCAGCCCTGCTCCATGACGAAGTTGGGGCGATCGCCGTTGGCATGAAAGCAGATTTTGTTTTGTATGACCTGAATACGCTGAGTTTCACACCACGGGGCGAACTCCCTATTCATTTGGTTTATGCAGAACATGGCCAATCGATTCGTAAGGTTTTCATTAATGGCCAACTAGTGGTTGAAAATGGTCAGGTGCTGACGGTGAACGAATCAGAAATTCTGGCCGAATTACGCGATCGCTTACCGGAATACGAAGTCTATCGCACAACCATGTTGCAACAAGCAGAACGCCTGCGCCCCGCAATGGAACAAACCTATCAAAAAGCGATCGCCCAACCTTTTGCAGTCAATCGGTTTAGCGGTTGAACCAGCGATCAATCTACCAGGGCGATCGGGGGTAGGATGCCCCTCGCTTGCCCAGTGCCGATGGGGAGTTCTCCAATTTTTCTTCAATAAAAAGGGCAGACTCTAGTAGTCTGCCCTCAGAGGTTCAGTCAATCCTCTTTAATTGACGATTACGGGGTAGGATTTGTGCCCGAACCGTCAGGATTGGTGTTGGTGTTGGTATTGGTATTGGTATTGGTGTTGGTGTTGGTGTTGGTGTTGGTGTTGGTGTTGGTGTTGGTGTTGGTGTTGGTGT